>Ga0209536_100001996_pt1 | contig 33353 bp, 32 predicted proteins | sample DeeMarSeWOR28_12_FD_187461 | JGI IMG/M metagenome (GOLD analysis project Ga0209536, IMG submission 187461) | Marine sediment microbial communities from White Oak River estuary, North Carolina - WOR-2-8_12 (SPAdes) (version 2) | ecosystem: Environmental > Aquatic > Marine > Intertidal zone >... | reverse complement strand
CGAGGGCAGTGGCATTTTGATCCTGGAAGCTCTGGAGCATGCCCTCGAGCGCGGGGCCAATATCTTGGCGGAGGTAACTGGCTATGGGCTAACAGGAGATGCCCATCATATGTCGGCTCCGGCGCCGGAAGGTGAGGGAATGGCGCGTTGCATGCAGATGGCCCTTGATGATGCGGGAGTTGCACCGGAAGAGGTGGATTACATCAATGCACACGGCACCTCAACCGACTTGAATGATAGTTTTGAAACCAAAGCAATCAAGACCGTCTTTGGAGAGTACAGTTACAAGGTGCCTGTGAGTTCTACCAAGTCCATGACCGGCCATCTTTTGGGAGGTGCTGGCGGGGTGGAGAGTGCCATTGCGGTGCTCACCATAAAGCATGACAAAATTCCTCCAACCATCAACTACGAAAATCCCGATCCAGAATGCGATTTGGACTATGTCCCCAATGTGTGTAGGGAAGCGGAGGTAAGAACAGTACTTACCAATTCGTTCGGTTTCGGCGGCACCAATGCCGCTCTGCTATTTCGTCGCTTTGATTCCTAGAAATATTCCTTCCTGGGAGAGTCGCTATGAAAGTGATTATCGGCAGTGACCATGCAGGTTTTGCCATGAAAACCCAGATTAAGAGCTTGCTGGAGAATATGGGACACTCTGTGGAAGATGTGGGTTGCCACAGTGAAGAATCCGTGGACTATCCTGTATACGGCAAAGCGGTGGCGGCCGGCGTTGTCAGTGGCGAATTCCCCCAAGGGATCCTTGTCTGTGGGTCCGGACTTGGTATGTCCATGATTGCCAACCGTTTTGTTGGCGTGCGAGCAGCTCTGTGCAACGATCTCTACAGTGCCGTCCTGAGCCGTCAACACAATGACGCTAATCTCCTGGTGATGGGGGGAAGGCTGATCGGGGTCGACTTGGCTGGTGAGATTGTTAGCACCTGGCTGGAGACTGAATTCGAGGGCGGGCGTCATCAGGGCAGAATAGCGCAGCTAGACGACCTCTAGGCTTTTCCAATTTAGAATTTATTGAAGCTCCCTGCAGCAAGCTGCAGGGAATCATCGACTGTAAGGAATTAGCCTAATCTATGGAGTTCGCTCGCTAACCCCGCAGCAAGCTGCGGGGAATGCGCTCGCTGGTTCAGTTCAAGATCGAAAATCTGGTCCTTAGGACTAGGTCAGAGTTCAATGGCTTTGCCGGGAAAGATTGCGAGCTTTTGTGGAGGTTTCAGGTGTCGGGTGTCAGGAAAGAAAAACAAAAAAGCTGAAACCTGAACACTGAAACCTGTGATTTGGTGCTTTTAATTTGATGTTTTGCAGTGCTCCATCACTTCAGCACACTGCCATCTCTCATTTAACACTTCCCTTTTCACATTTGTCATTATACATTGCGAAACTCTTCGTTGTTTGCTATCTCAGCAATGAAGAATGACAGATTATGAAGGCGAAAGGTGAAATGGTGGAGGTGATGGGCTCTACCGTTTTATATGAGGGCTAGCATGTCAGACTTGGAGAAAATAGATCCGCAGATAGCCGAAGCAATCCGACTGGAGGAAGAGAGGCAAATTCGGAGGCTGGAACTCATCGCTTCGGAGAATTTCACCAGTCCTGCGGTAAGGCAGGCGCAAGCCAGCGTCCTGACCAATAAATATGCGGAAGGCTATCCCGGCCATAGATATTACGGTGGCTGTGAGTTTGTGGACACGGCCGAAAGTCTGGCGATTGAGCGGGCCAAGGAGTTGTTTGCTGCCGAATATGCCAACGTTCAACCACACTCAGGTTCGCAGGCAAACATGGCAGTTTATTTCTCGGTCTTACAGCCCGGAGACATTATCATGGGTATGGACTTGCGCCATGGGGGTCATCTGACTCACGGCAGTCCGGTCAACTTTTCAGGCAGGCTCTTCCGGGTGATTTCCTACGGAGTAAACCGGGACACCGAAACTATAGATATGGAAGAGTTTGAACGACTGGCCAAGGAACACCAACCCAAACTGGTTATTGCCGGGGCAAGCGCCTACCCGCGGACAATTGATTTCGGCTATTTTCAAAGAGTCTGTGAGGAGATAAACGCTTATTTCATGGTGGACATGGCGCATATAGCAGGTCTGGTGGCTGCCGGGTTCCATCCCAGCCCGATTCCACATAGCGACTTTGTCACCTCCACCACCCACAAAACACTGAGGGGACCCAGGGGAGGTTTGATTCTCGCCAGGAACACCCACACCGATAAGCTCAACAAGCAGATCTTCCCAGGCATCCAGGGTGGGCCACTAATGCATGTGATTGCTGGAAAGGCAGTGGCTTTCAAAGAGGCTCTGAGCGGTGAATTCCGTGTTTATCAGAAACAGATAGTAGACAATGCCCGGAGGTTGGCGCAGGAATTGATGGAGAGGGGCTTCCGTCTTGTCTCCGGTGGAACAGATAACCATCTGATGCTGGTGGATTTACGAGGGAGCGGTCTAACTGGAGCCCAGGCTGAAGTCATCCTGGATAAGGCTTGGATCACGGTGAACAAGAACAGCATCCCGTTCGATCCCGAAAAGCCAGCTGTAACCAGCGGCTTCAGGGTTGGAACCCCCGCTGTGACCACACGCGGTATGAAAGATGAGGACATGGCCACAATAGCCCGGTTCATTCACCAGGCCTTGAGGGCTGGTGATGACGCTGCTGCCCTAGAGCCGGTTCGACAGCAGGTTGAGGACTTCTGCCTGCAGTTCCCTCTTCATAAACCAGTATACGAAAGGGAGGCGAGCTGAGTTATGGTGCGGCCTAGTTGGGATGCTTATTTCATGGAGATTACCAATCTTGTGTCCCAGCGGTCCACCTGCAGTCGTCGTCGGGTGGGAGCAGTGCTGGTAAAAGACAAAAGGATCTTGGCAACCGGATACAACGGTGCTCCTTCCGGCCTGCCGCATTGTCTAGATGTGGGTTGCCTGCGCGAGCAAAACAACATACCTTCTGGTCAACGGCATGAACTCTGCCGCGGTCTACATGCAGAGCAGAACGTTATCATTCAGGCGGCCCGCGATGGAATACCAATTCAGGGTGCGACCCTATATTGCACCACGCGACCATGTGTCATTTGCGCCAAGATGATCATTAATGCTAATATTGACGTTGTTTACTACGCAGAAGGTTATGCGGACGAGCTCGCCGACCTAATGCTTCATGAGGCTGGAATTGAAATGATACAGTGGAAATCTCCTGACGGAGGTGGGGGATGAAGTGCCAATTCTGTGGTCACCTCAAGACTCGCGTGCTTGACTCCCGCCCGGGAAGCAACAACAACCACATCCGTCGACGTCGACAATGCACTGAGTGCAACCGGCGGTTCACTACTTTTGAGCGGTCAGAGAATAACCTTCCTTTGGTGGTAAAGCGTGACGGTCGGTTGGAACCCTTCGATCGAAACAAGATTCTAACCGCGGTTAAACAATCCTGCACCAAGCTGGCAATAGCGGAAGACCACCTCAACAGGATGGTGGGGATCATCGAAAGTCGAATGCAGGCAAGCCGGCGGCGAAAACTTCGTAGCGAGATTCTGGGAGATTGGGTGGAAGCAGCACTACAGGAGATCCATCCGACTGCATATATTCGCTATAGCATTGTGCACCGTCAGATCCAGGATCTCCAGGATCTACTAAGACTTTTGGAAGAGGAGCCGGACTGAGGATCGGTTCCCGGTCTCAAAGGTGAAATGGGCAGCGGAATTGGTTCTGCAGTTGTATTGAAATCTACTTCCCGGCCATCCTAGCCGTAGGTACTAGGGCGGAGCAGGCTGGCGAAGTTGGCCTAGCCGCGATTTGCAGCGAAGGTCTCAAGTCGCGACTAAGAAGTAAGACAGTGGCAAAGCAAGGATCTTTGACAAAAGAAGATGAACAGTTCATGCAGGTGGCCCTGCGTCTAGCAGGTCGTGGCGCTGGAAATACTTCACCCAACCCTATGGTGGGTGCGGTGGTAGTAAAAAGCGGCCAAGTGGTGGGGGAGGGCTATCATCGGAAAGCAGGCACTCCTCACGCCGAAATCCATGCTCTCCAGAGTGCCGGAGAGCAGGCGCAGGACGCTACCATATATATAACCCTCGAGCCATGTAACCATCAGGGACGAACCCCCCCCTGCACTGAAGCTATTTTGCGCAGCGGCGTGACCAGGGTGGTGGTGGGATGCAGTGACCCCAATCCTCGAGTTAGCGGCGGCGGAGCAGATTATCTTAGATCGAAGGGAATCAGCGTAGAAGTTGGAGTTCTCGAGGAGAGGTGTTTTAAGCTCAACGAACCGTTCATCAAGCACATAACCACTGGTTTGCCCTTGGTGATTGCCAAAGTGGCTGCCAGCTTGGATGGAAAGATTGCTAGTCACCTGGGTGATTCACGCTGGATCTCCAACGAGCGCTCACGGAGATTTGTCCATCGCCTGCGTCATGCGGTGGATGGTATCCTGGTAGGAGTGGGAACCGTTATTGCGGATAACCCAAGACTCACCACCCGTCTCCCTGGCAAGAAGGGGAAAAATCCACTACGAATTGTGCTGGACACCCATCTTAGAACTCCTCCGGACTGCCTGGTTGCAGCACAGACCAATGAAGCTCCCACTCTTATTGCGACCGGGCCAGAACCCTATAAAAAAAGAATGGCTGTTTTGGAAGGGCAGGGAGTTGACGTCTTGCCACTGCCGCTGAAGCGGGGACGAGTTTCTCTGCCCGCACTCCTGAAACATTTGGGCAAGCGTGAGATCACCAGTCTCTTGGTGGAAGGTGGGGCCGAGGTTCTTGGTGGTTTTTTTTATGACAATCTTGTGGATAAAGTGTATCTTTTCTTTGCCCCCAAAATTATTGGTGGTAGCAGTGGGGTGCCTATGGTGGGCGGTATTGGAGCTGCGAGCGTGGCAGAAGCCCTATCTTTGAGGGATCTGAAGCTGCGGCGGTTCGACGATGATATAATGATAGAAGGATATTTGAAAGACTCAGCGCTGTTCAAATAAATGTGAGCCAGCCCTGGTTCGGCGAGTACTTCACGGTGAAATATTAGGCCCAGAGCTAGTTGGCGCTTCGTCGGAGTGATGGAGTATTGGAGTGCTGGAGTGTTGGGAAGATTGACGTAGAAAAGTTTTTTTGCATTACTCCACTACTCCATTACTCCAGTACTCCAAAAAAGATCGGCTTCAACGAGAGGACTGAAGCAGAGGGAGATGCCTCCCACAGTATAATTAGTCTTTTGCCTGAGGGGGAAAAATGTTCACCGGCCTGATCGAGGGAATTGGCAAATTAGTAAAGATTGAGCCACGTGGCAAGGACATGAGTCTCAGTATCGAGGCTTCCTTTGATCTGGAAGGTTTTCAGCTCGGTGAGAGTGTTTCGGTGGACGGTGTCTGTCTCACCGTGGTCTCTTGGGAGGTGAGAACCTTCACGGTAGACGTTTCCCAGGAGACCTTGAGCCGGTCAACCCTAGCCCAGCGGCACAGGGGCGATGAAGTTAATCTGGAGCGGGCTCTCAGGTTAGGAGATCGTCTTGGCGGGCACCTGGTCAACGGTCATGTTGATGGCAAGGCCAGAGTTAGTGGACGAAAGAGAAGGGGTGACTCCTGGGTTTTCCAATTCGAAGTTGCCGCGGAACTGGGTCGTTACATGATTGAGAAAGGTTCGGTGGCAGTCAATGGCGTGAGTCTCACGGTGAATAGCTGTGATGAAAGCAGTTTCGAAGTCAACATCGTGCCACACACTTTTCAGGTGACTACGCTGGAGGGATTGCTGGTAGGTGATGAAGTAAATATAGAGGTTGATATAATTGGGAAATATGTGGAGAAATTCGTGCGCAATATGCAAAAGAGCGATTCTCCCTCAGCCAGTAAGGTAGATAGGGGCTTTCTGGCGAAGCACGGGTTCATTTAGTATTATTCATTCGAACCTAAGAAACCTGGTCCTTTGGGCCAGTTCAGAATCCAAAGGCTTTGTCCGTAAAGATGGCTAGGATTTTGGAGTGTTGGAGTTTTGGAGTATTGGAGTGTTGGAAAAAACTAAACCCTAAGAATCAACTTTAAAAAGTCCTTGCATTACTCCACTACTCCATTGCTCCAGCTGACTCCCGTGCGAAGGAAAGACTCTCAGAGCCGCCTCAGGAGGTGGCTCAAATCCAGGTCCTCCCCCGCAAGCGGGATCTTCGATGGGCCCGGATTCTTTACTGCTCACTTGCCATTGATCGCCCACAATTGCGGGATGACGGTTTGTTCGACGAAAAGCAACAATAAATGGTTAAATATATCTAATTAGGAGTTTAATAATGCCAACAGCGAAAATTGCTGAAGCACTAGAAGAAATCAGAGAAGGAAAGATGGTTATCCTGGTAGATGATGAAGACCGGGAGAATGAGGGCGATCTCTGCATGGCTGCAGAGAAGGCGACCCCAGAGGCCATCAACTTTATGGCGAAGTATGGTAGAGGTTTGATCTGTCTTTCCTTGACCGAAGAAAGAGTTGAGCACTTGCAGTTGCCCATGATGGTGTCCAACAACCAATCCAGATTCGGGACTGCTTTTACCGTCTCCATTGAGGCCCGGCAGGGAGTGACCACCGGAATCTCGGCAGCCGACCGTGCCACCACTGTTCTGGCGGCGGTGCACCCTGATGCCAGACCGGGAGATTTGGTGAGCCCGGGACATGTCTTTCCGCTGCGGGCGCGCAAGGGCGGGGTGTTGGTACGTACTGGTCAGACCGAGGGTTCGGTTGACCTGGCCCGATTGGCAGGGTTGGATTCTGCAGGGGTCATTTGTGAGGTCATGAAAGATGACGGCACCATGGCGAGAATGCCGGACTTGGAGGTCTTTGCCGAGAAACATGGGCTCAAGATAGTTACCATAGCCGACATTATTGAGTACCGGATGCGCCACGAGAGTTTTGTTCACCGCGCCGCTACAACCATGCTTCCCACCATCCATGGTGGTGAATTCAAGGCCATCGCTTATGTAAATGATATCGACCCCAGCCAGCACATTGCTCTGGTGAAGGGTGAGATTAATTCGGATGAAGAGGTTTTGGTGCGTGTCCACTCGGAGTGCCTCACCGGTGACAGTTTGGGTTCTCTCCGCTGTGATTGCGGTGATCAGCTGCACAAGGCCATGGAGATGATTAACGATGAAGGCAATGGGGTAATTTTGTACATCACTAACCATGAAGGCAGAGGCATAGGTCTTGCCAATAAACTCAAATCCTATGCTCTCCAGGATGAAGGCAAAGATACGGTGGAGGCCAACGAGGCTCTGGGATTCAAGGCAGATCTTAGGGAATATGGGATCGGAGCTCAAATTTTGGTGGATTTAGGCGTTAGAAAGATGAAACTCCTAACCAACAACCCTAAGAAAATTGTTGGCTTAGAGGGTTACGGCATCACCATCACTGACCGGGTGCCCATTGAGACCCCGCCTAACCCCTGTAACCTTGATTACCTGACAACCAAGTGTTCAAAAATGGGTCATCTTATGAACCTATCCCAGGACAAGGAAAGGGAAAACTACTAGGATTGTAGATTTTAGATTTCAGATTTCGGATTGATCCAAGTCGCAACCATAGGACTCACAATCTCCAATCCGGCAGGTTCAATCTTCAATCCACAATCTTCAATCTGCAATCATATGTAGAAAATGAAATCTACAGTCTACAATCTAAAATCTACAATCTGAAATCAGCAATCTGTAGGGGGGAGGTTAGAATGCCGAAGACAGTCGAAGGGAAACTGGAGGCAAAAGGACTCAAATTTGCGATCATAGTCAGTCGCTTTAATGATTTTATCTGCGATCGGCTATTGGGTGGTGCCCTGGACGCTTTGCTTAGAAGCGGGGCTTCGGAATCGGACGTTCAGGTGGTCAAGGTGCCGGGGGCCTGGGAAATTCCGCTTGTCTCCAAAAGGCTGGCTGAACAAAAGAGATATGACGCCATTATTTGTCTCGGGGCTGTTATCCGTGGTTCCACGCCTCATTTCGATTATGTTAGTGCTGAGGTTTCCAAAGGGATTGCCACGGTGGGACTGGAGCACGGTGTTCCCATCACCTTCGGAGTTCTTACCACGGACAGCTTGGAACAAGCCATTGAGCGCGCTGGCAGCAAGGCGGGTAACAAGGGCTTTGAGGCTGCTCAGGCAGCCATTGAGATGGCGAATCTAATGGCCCAGTTAGTGAAGTGACATGGATTAGCCTAATCCTGTCGCAGGGCTAACGAGAAGCAACCATAGGGGCACCTATCGAGGACTGGGTAAATAAATTCGAAATTCTAAATCCTTGCCCTGTGGAATCCCGCCTTCGGCGGGTCCGCATAGCGGAATTCAACAGGGCGAGCACGAAACAAATTGAGGTATTGAGGAATTAGGGAATTGAGGAATATACAATTACAAGAACCAAGGGGCCAGTAATCTACAAGCCCTATAATTCCAAAATCCCTGAATCTCTGCTATTTCGAGATTCGGATTTGTCAACGTCGCGCCTCTGAGGTGCGGTGTTTGGTAAGATGTAGGGTGCAAAGCCCACCACCATATTTGAGCAGACAAACATGAGTAGTAGACGACGTTCCCGAGAAATGGCCGTCCAGGTACTATACCAGGTTGATATGGCCCAGATTGAAATAAGTGAGGCTTTGAGGGTATTCTGCGACCATTTCGATGCTCCTGAAAGCATAAGGGATTTTGCTATAGAACTGGCCAACGGAGCACATGGACACCGGGAGGAAATCGACTCATTAATTAAACAGTTTTCAGAGCACTGGCGGCTGGAACGCATGCCCATTGTGGACCGGAATATCCTCCGGTTGGCTATCTTCGAGCTCCTGTACCGTCCAGATATCCCCGCCAAGGTTTCCATAAATGAGGCGGTGGACCTCGGCAAGAGCTACGGTGCAAGTGAATCCGGCGCCTTTATAAACGGCATACTTGACAGAATTCGAATGCATCTGGAAGAAGAATCCCTCGGGGTAGACGCTGCATCTGATCAGGGACTTGAGAATCCGGCCGGAGACTTACAGAGAGTCGAAGGATCCTAGCGGTTTATTCTTCATATTTTACTTTATGTTTATAATTTATAATAAATGATATTAATGTTTTATATAGATATATTTTCCCTCTAGTCCGGGGCGGGCAAAAGGGCTATCCTAATATGTCAACCACAGTAGACAACTGAAAACGAGCGTTGAGGCGGTAGCGAGGGAACTATGGAGGTCAGGTATTATCCCAGCGAGATTGAACCCAAGTGGCAGCGGATCTGGGAAGAGCAGCGTCTTTTCTATGTAAGCGAAGATGATAGTAAACCAAAATACTATCTGCTGGAGATGTTTCCGTACCCATCGGGACGCATCCACATGGGACACGTGCGGAACTACACTATCGGCGATGTGGTGGCGCGTTATAAGACTATGCGTGGGTTTAACGTGCTTCACCCAATGGGCTGGGATGCTTTTGGCATGCCGGCGGAAAATGCTGCCATTAAAGCGGGAATTCACCCAGCAACTTGGACCTACAACAACATTGCCCAAATGAAGGAACAGCTGAAGGAAATGGGGTTCAGCTACGACTGGAGCAGGGAATTGGCCACCTGTGATGTGTCCTACTATCGCTGGGAGCAGTTGATGTTCCTCAAGATGTATGAACGTGGTCTGGCATATCGGCAAGAATCGTACGTAAACTGGTGCTCAACTTGCCAAACAGTGCTGGCCAATGAACAGGTGGAGGCCGGCCTATGTTGGCGCTGCAGTCAAGCTGTGGTGCAGAAAGAGATGGCCCAGTGGTTTCTCAAAATCACTGATTATGCGGATGAGTTGCTGGACTATTGTGACCGGTTGCCTGGTTGGCCGGAACGGGTGCTAACCATGCAGCGCAACTGGATAGGCAAGAGTTACGGAGCAACCATCCGTTTTCCTTTTGAAGATTCGGATGAGTATTTAGAGGTTTACACAACCAGGCAGGATACTGTATTCGGCGCGACTTTTATGAGTCTCGCCATAGAACACCCCTTGTCACTGGAACTCTGCCAGGGTAAACCGGAAGAGTCGGCGGTCAAAAAATTCATTGAGAAGACCAAGCGCATCCAACGCAGCGAGAGAACATCCGAGTTACTTGAGAAAGAAGGGGTGTTCACCGGCGCGTACTGCCGTAATCCCATGACCGGTGAGCGTATGCCCATTTACGTGGCCAACTTTGTGCTGATGGAATATGGGACGGGTGCGGTGATGGCTGTACCCACCCACGACCAGCGGGACTTTGAATTCGCTAAGATGTACGGACTCCCATTGAAGGTGGTGGTAAATCCTGCCGGGGCTGAACTGGAAAATGATAGCATGGAAGAGGCTTACGAAGAGGACGGCATCCTAGTCGACTCGGGTGAATTCAGTGGAATGGAAAGCGGTGCAGCCAGGGAAGCCATTAATCAATACTTGGAATCAAACGGGTTGGGCAAAGCGACAGTTAGTTTCAGGCTGCGCGATTGGCTCATTTCCAGACAGCGTTACTGGGGCGCTCCAATCCCTATGATTTACTGTGATCAATGCGGCATCGTACCAGTACCGGAAGAAGACTTGCCGGTGGTCCTGCCCTTGGATGCCAGCCTCACACCCGCAGGAGGCACACCCCTGCCGACCCTTAAAGAGTTCGTGGAGACCACCTGCCCCAAGTGTGATGGAGATGCCAGGCGAGAAGTGGACACCATGGACACATTTGTGGAGTCATCCTGGTACTTTATGCGTTATACCTGTCCTGACTACGAGGATGGACCACTGGACAGAGCTAGAAACGACTACTGGATGGCCGTAGATCAGTATATTGGCGGCATTGAGCATGCTGTACTGCATCTGCTCTACTCGAGGTTTATTACCAAGGTACTCAGAGATATGGAGGTCGTGGGGCAGGACGAGCCCTTTACCAACTTGCTGACTCAAGGAATGGTTTGCAAGGAGACTCTTCGCTGTCCGGAGCATGGTTGGTTGGCGCCTGAAGATGTCGAGGAAGAACAGCCTGAGGTTTATCGCTGCAATAGGTGTAATACACTGGCAGAGATGGGTCGGAAGGAGAAAATGTCCAAGTCCAAGGGTAACGTGGTTGACCCGGGAGATCTGGTGGAGCGTTACGGAGCTGACACGGTCCGGCTTTTCTGCCTTTTTGCCTCGCCGCCGGAAAAGGATCTCGAGTGGAGCGACCGTGGAGTGGAGGGCAGCGCTCGTTTTCTCAACAGGCTATGGCGTCTCATTTATGAGGAGCACGGAAAACTCTTGGGGGCTTCTCCATACGCTGGCAGTGAGCCTTTGGAGAGTGAGTTGAGGCCGCTGCACCGCAAGACCCATCAGACCATCAAGAAAGTCACTGATGACATTGAACAGCGATTTCATTTCAACACCGCCGTCAGTGCCGTTATGGAGCTGGTGAATGCCATGTATCAATTCCGTTCGGATGGTGACTATGGTCCTGAGGCCATTTCTGTTCTCCGGTTCGCAGCGGAGACGGCTATAGTCCTGATCTCTCCCATGGTACCGCACGTAGCAGACGAGATGTGGCAAGCCCTGGGGCATGACAAGAGTGTGCTTCAGGAACCTTGGCCACAATGGGATGAGAGGGCGGTGGTAGAAGAGAAACAGCTCGTGGTGGTTCAAGTCAACGGTAAGCTGCGGAATCGCATCTATATATCACCGAGCGCCAGTACTGAGGAAGTCCAGGAAGCCGCACTGGCAGACGATAGGATAAAGACGTTTGTTGGCGATAAGCCCATACGCAAAGTAGTAGTGGTTCCAGGGAAATTAGTTAATGTGGTGGTGTAGGGAGACGGAGAGGGGTCTAAACGGAGAGACGGAGAGAGGTCGAAACGGGGAACCGGAGACACGGAGACGCGGCGGAAAAGAGATACGGAGACGCGGGGACACGGAGAGACGGTGAAAGAAAGCTATTCCGGGGTAATATCCTTCATAATTTGTTTTCTAAAAAACGATCTTCTTTCAAGAGATCCAAATTCGTCGCTGCGTCGCCGCGTCGCCGCGTCGCCGCGTCATCGTTTCGCCGCGTCATCGTTTCACCGCGTCGCCGCGTCCCTCCTCTCCCGATCAACGCGAAGCCTCCCAGCAACTCTGGCGGTCTTTCTGGCTACCTTCATGTCGCTACTGGGTTGCGGTTACCACTTAGCCGGGACCGGTGGTCAAGCCCCAGGTGACATCCAAAGTATAGCCGTAAATAAGTTGGTGAACAGGACAGGTGAGGTGGGCCTCGAGACCATCTTCACCAATGCCATCCTAAATCAATTCATTCGTTGGAAGAGATTACCAGTAAAATCCAGCAAGGAGGCCGATGGGGTCCTGACCGGTAGCATTGCCAGCATTAGGATTCAGCAATTTTCCCACGTTACATCTACTCAGACACTTCAAAGCCGGGTGACAATTACTCTGTCTCTTACCCTGACACAAGTGGATACAGATGAGATTGTCTGGCAGAACAAAAACCTGAGCTACTACGATGAGTACGTTGAGACGGGAAATGCCCTGGAGACGGATAGATTGAGACGTGAGGCGATCTCTAGGATAGCTGTGTTTCTCGCCGAAAAAATTCACCAGGATATGTTTGAAGAGTTTTAAAGCACCAATGACCTGAGGATCTCATATTTCGCAATAAGAGTATTAGATGAAAGATGCACAATGTGAAATGCGAAATGCTCAATCAGCTTATTCTTGTTCTACACTCAGGGCGTGAACCTTCTTGCTAAGACGTGAAATCTTCCGTGCTGCAGTGCGATGGTGCAACGTTTTCTTGGATGCAGCTCGGTCAATTACAGGGATCGCTTCAGCCAGAGCTGCTTGTGCTTCCTCTGTATTCTTCTTGTCCACCGCTATTCCCACTTTCTTCACCGCTTTTTTTACTTTTGTTTTCACCGCACGGTTGCGCCGTCGGCGTTCTTCGCTCTGCTTGGCTCGCTTTATGGCAGATTTATGAGTGGCCAATTACATTCCTCCTTATTCTTTCCCCTCTAACCCGTAAATTTGTCTAGAAGATCGAGTATCTTTTTGCCCTCGATGAAAGCGTAATTGGACTTTTTAACATTCGCGATCCAACTAAGTCAAGAATTTTTCTACGAGTCCATAAGTTTAGCCGGTTTTGCCAGTTGAGTCAGTTTAGAGGGTTGAAAAAAATAAGGGTAAGCTACCTATCTGGCCTAACCGGCCAGTTGACATTGGCACAAAACTGGCACAATCTTGGCCGGAATGTTATTCAGCACCGAAAACCTGGTCCTTAGTGCCACATTAGGGTTCAATGATTTTGCCGGTGAAGATTGCAAGCTTTTATGGAGGTTTCAGGCGTCGGGTGTCAGGTGTCAGGAAAAAAATATAGAAGCTGAAACCTGAACACTATAACCTGAAACCTGGGATTTGGTTCTTGGAAATTGGGATTTCATTACTCCACCACTGCATTACTCCAGCTGAACGCCGCAAGGCGTAAGGAGAGGATAAATTTTGTCTATTTGTTTTTACCTTGTGCCCTGTGCCTTGAGCCCTGAGCCGTTCCCTTATGGGGGCAGCCCAAAGCCGTGTCCTTCCACGCATAGCGGGATCTTCGATGGGCCCGGATTCTTTACTGAGCATATGAATCCAACAATCATTGGTGCCTAGACCCATGAATGTAAGAGAAACGGGTTTACTCAAATCGGTCACCCTCATCAGTGGTTTTACCTTGCTAAGTAGAGTGCTCGGATTTATTCGAGATATGGCCATTGCCTACGTGCTCGGTGCTGGTTACAGGGCGGATATCTTTTTCGTGGCTTTTCGCATTCCAAACCTCTTCCGTCGGCTGTATGCGGAGGGTTCGCTCAGCTTACCCTATATGCCAGAATTGGGTCGGGGTCTTACTCTCGGTGATGACGCCAGCTTAGGTCGGCTGGCGAGCAACCTGGGAGGTTTGGCGGTTACTTTTTATCTTGGCTTGACTATACTTGGCGTGACAACAGCTCCCCTGCTGATCTCACTTCTGGCTCCAGGTTTTGTCGGCGGTGGGGCAAAGTGGCAGCTTGCAGTGAGCCTCACGAGATGGTTACTTCCCTACGTGTATTGTATTGGTGTGGCCGGCTACATCATGGCAGTTCTCAATACCCACGAACATTTCGGGGCTCCTGCTGCCGCACCAAGTCTACTCAATTTAAGCATGCTAGGACTTTTGGCACTGGGGAGTTATTTCAGGATAGCCCCTGAGTGGTCCCTGACTTGGGGCGTTCTTCTGGGCGGACTTCTCCAGCTGGGTTTGCAGTGGCACTGGGCCCGGAGGTTGGTGATTCGATGGACTCTAAATCGTTGGTGGCGATCGTCTGAGTCCTTGGCAGTCTTAAAGTTGCTGGGGATCACGGTGCTCGGAGCGGCTGTCTATCACCTGAACATTTTTGTGGCCACACTATTTGCCTCCTTCATGGCTGAGGGGAGCATTTCCTATCTCTATTATGCTGAGCGTCTGATCCAATTTCCCTTGGGGATTTTTGGGGGCGCCATAGGTACCTCGGTGTTGCCCAGATTGACCCGGCAGAGTGCTCTGGAAGAGTGGTCTACTTTTCGCCAACAGGTGGTAGAAGCCCTTGAACTGCTCTGGTTTTTTACTATTCCGTCAGCAGCCGGGCTCTGGGTGATCAGGGTACCCCTTGTTCATCTCCTTTTCCAACGCGGGGAGTTCAGCGAGATATCCACCCTGATGACGGCTGAGGCTTTGGGCTATTTTGCTCTGGGGCTATGGGCTGTGGCTGGTTTCAGGGTACTAGTAGGGGCCTGGTATGCTCTGGACGGTGCCTACATTACAGTTTGGACCGGTGTCGGGGCTTTGCTTTTCAATGCAGTACTGAGTGCGCTTTTTGTAGGGCCGCTTGGGCATAGTGGTCTGGCACTGGCCATCTCTATCTCAGCAACGGTTAATTTGGTTCTGTTGATTTTCTTGCTGGCAAAGCGGGTTGGCACGATTCAGGGTGGGCGGCTGTTCCGGAGCAGCGGTCGCTGCTTGGTTGCCTCAATATTCATGGCGATTGTGGTCCATTTTCTTTGCCAGTCCAGCTATGGTGGGGGCAAACTCGAGGGCGGGGTGCTGATGTTAAACCTGGGCTTCTGGGTGGTAGCTGGTGTGGTCATTTACCTGATATGCATGATGCTCCTGGGCTTGCCGGAAGGAGTCAAGAATGCCTGGATCAAAAGAAGGAGGTCCGAGACTATATAAGGATACCCCGAAGGAAAGCTGAAACAATTTAGACCGAATATCAACGCCCAGGAAATCCGAAATCCGAAATTCTAAATCCGAAACAATTTTCAAATTTCCAAAATACGAATGATCTAAACGTCTTCTTATATTACGCTATGCTCTACGCGCTTTGCGCTCTGCGATTACCACAAAAAGCGAACGCCAATCCCGCGCGGCGCAGTGGTATCCTCTGGGGTGGAAAAATTCGACCATACGACTTTGGCAGAGACTTCTAAGGGTGAACCGGCAGGGAGCTTGACGCTCAAAAAGAGGTTGTCAGCGGGATCTGGTGGTTCTTGGCAGTGGATGAACGCTCCTAAAGTGCTCACATTTTTCGTTTCACCTTCCATGGTGCCTGTAGCAGTGATCATTGTAACAGGCCAGCTGACATCAGATCTAGGATATGCCCGTTTATCTTTTTCCATCTCCGCCCTCATCATTTACAGGTCTCGATTGCGTCCTGACGTCAGGTTCAAAATCAATTCTAGTGCAGTTTGGGCAGATCCTTACGTAGTTCCTCTATATAAGCGACAGCTCTCTCAAGTTCATCTTTGAGGTGCCGTATTCGGAGAACCGATTTTACTCGGATAGAAAGCTCAACCATATCAAAGGGTTTGTTTACAAAGTCGTCAGCCCCCATATCAAGGGCGTCTAACTTGTTGTCTTCGAAACCAGTTATGATGATCACCGGAATAAACTTTGTTTGTTCCTTTTCCTTTAAACGCTTGCAGACCTCGATTCCGTCCAGCCCGGGCATTTTTATGTCCATTATGATTGCCTGTGGATTTTCTGTTCCTGCTAGTTGTAGAGCCTGCTCACCGTCTGCTGCTAAAACTACTTCGTATCCTTCAACTTTCAGAAAGTCGTGCAATAGGCTTCTAATCTCCTTCTCGTCATCCGCCACTAAGATTTTGTCAGCCATGGTGCCCCCCTTTCTAGGCGTCAAAATCGAGGTATTTCCGAATACTACATTAAACAGTGAGGATCCAAAACAGCGATTTACAGAGGATAAGGCTGAGTCTGGCTCAGAATATAGGAGGTGAGGTCCTAGCGCAAGAAAAATAATCTCAGAACTGGATAAGAGAAGAGCAAGTAGATAGGGTTGGGAAAGTCTTTATCTGAAAGAGAAAAGGGGGTAGTGTAGCTCACTAACCCCTTGATCTTATTTGGAGCGGGAGACGGGCCTCGAACCCGCAACCCTCAGCTTGGAAGGCTGATGCTCTACCAGTTGAGCTACTCCCGCTTTTTTCTGTTGTGGGGCCATTTTATAGCATGGCAGGGAACCTTAGAGCAATAGAGAATATCTGCCTCAGTTCCTCCAAGTGGACTACCCTTCGACCCCTTCAGTAAAGAACCCCGGCCCCGAGGACCCGGCTTTGAGCCAACCCCAGAGGGGGATTCAATGGTTCTTACCTCAGGCGGGAGTCTGCTGGAGTCATCATATTTCGGATTGAAGATTTCGGATTTCGGATTGAAAACATAAGAACAAATTCTAAAAACTATATGAGAATTCCGCAATCCCCATTCCCAAATCCGCAATCGAGATGCAGCAGTACTGCAAGACCACTAGCCATTTCCCTGTGCAATAAGGCTTGACACGCTTCTATTGGACGAGTATGAACGAAGCTGCAAATGAACCTAATAGAGGTTGAACGCTCACCTTCTATCGAACTTTAGGGATAAGAAATGCTGAGTTTTTTGCCAGGTCCTGTCAAAGGTATTTTGTCACTCAGTCTGTACGTTATCAACACGATTTTCTGGACAATGGTGCTTTTTCTGGTGGCGCTCTTGAAGCTGTTTGTGCCGGTGTCTGGTTGGCGCAAGTTCTGTAGTAAAGTAATGACTGGCATTGGCAATATTTGGATTTTCTTCAACAACTGTAATATGTGGCTCATAAATAAAATCCACTGGGACGTTGCCGGTATTGACGGCCTGAAAATGAATCGTTGGTATTTGGTTGTGGCCAATCATCAGTCGTGGATTGACATCTTGGTTTTGCAGAAAGTTTTTTACCGCAAGGCCCCATTCCACAAGTTTTTCCTGAAGAAAGAGCTGTTTTGGGTACCGTTCCTGGGTCTGGCCTGGTGGGCATTGGATTATCCGTTCCTGGAACGTTCATCTTCAGCCCAAAAAGATATAGAAACCACCATGAGGGCTTGCGAAAAATTCAAAACGCTTCCAGTGTCCATCATGAATTTTGTAGAGGGAACGCGGTTCACCGTAGAAAAGCACCGTAAGCAGCACTCGCCTTACTCCCATTTGTTAAAACCCAAAGCCGGCGGTATAGCTTTTGTACTTGCTGCTCTGGGAGAGCAACTGGACTCTATCTTGGATGTAACCATTGTTTATCCACAGGGTGCAGAAGGTTTTTGGGCCTTTCTCTGCGGCAGAGTTAGTGAAATCAAGGTTAGGGTGGAGTCGTTGCCAATCAATGACGAGATATCCGGGGATTATTTTAAGGACAGGGAATTCCGTAAGAGATTCATGAGTTGGCTAAATGCACTTTGGACTGAAAAAGACAAGCGCATAGCAGCTTTGCTGGATTAGCAGGAGGCAACAGTGTGCTGAGGAAAAGCTTGACATTCGAGACGGCAAGTGATTAAAAACAAAGAAAAGGCGGCATGGCCAAGTGGCTAAGGCAACGGTCTGCAAAACCGTTATTCCCCGGTTCGAATCCGGGTGCCGCCTCCAGATAACTCAAGGGGTTAGGTCTTCAGCCTAACCCCTTTTCACTACGTAGGGGAAGCAAAGTCCTTTACCGTTATTCTGCAGGTGCGTTATGGAGGATGGAGCATCCTTCAATTCCGACATACCAGAGCCAGTGCAACCCGGTCCTTCAGGTTTTGGGCTGCTCAGAGGATTTTTGGGGACAGCAAGGGCAGTACTCCTGGGCCCCCGAAAGTTTTTTCCGGGCATGCCGGTGGAGGGTGGACTTCTAGGCCCCTATATCTTCTTTCTTTTGTGCACAACTTTCTCTTTTCTGATCTCCCTGGTTCTGACTCTGGTCACCGGCGGTGAATTCTCTCCCTGGACCTTTCTCGTCATGCTCGCCGCATTATGTATGCCTTTTTTCAGTGCTGCAATTCTCAATTTCTTGTTCACCAAGTTGTTGCGAACTGGCGGGACCTATGAGGCCACATTTAGAGTGGTCTGTTATGCCAGCGCCGTGAACCTGTTCGCTTGGATTCCGGATATCCTCGTTATTCTTCTCTTTCAGTTCTACGAAATATACCTCTCTGCCCTGGGGCTAAGCGTCGTACATAGAACCAGTCTTGGACAATCCCTGCTGGTTGTGATCGGCACTCTGCTTACTGTTTCAGTGGCCATCATGTCCGTGGCGCGTATATTCTTTTCTTTCTAATAGATAACTAGCTCTCAAAGTGGTCAGGTCATTTCGCATTTCTCATTTGGTATTGGTCATGTGCCTTCGGCGTCATTAGGTCATTACGCTTCGCTGTCATTTGTTGTAAGAGGTATGGCGCACAGCGTTTGTGAAGCTGATAGCTGACGGCTGATAGCTGATAGCTAAATAGAACCGACTAAGCCCAATTAGCATCATTGAGGAGGCGGTCATGAAGTGGACCATCAACGGTAAGCAACTGGTACTTTTGCAGGGTGATATCACAGAGATGGGTACCGATGCCATCGTCAACGCTGCCAACAAGGATCTGGTTCTCGGGGCGGGCGTGGCTGGTGCCATACGGTCCAAAGGAGGCCCCACTATTCAGGAAGAATGCAACCGAATAGGTGGTGTTCCAGTGGGGGGAGCTGCGATTACCACCGGTGGTGATCTCAAGGCAAGGTATGTCATTCACGCCGTGGGCCCCCGCATGGGGGAGGGCGATGAGGATCAAAAGTTGGCCGATGCAACCAGGAATAGTCTGAACCTTGTCCAGGAGGAGGGATTGAAAAGCATTGCTTTCCCGGCCATAAGCACCGGGATATTCGGCTTTCCCAAGGACCGTTGCGCCCGGATCATGCTTTCAACTGTGGCTGAAACCTTGAGAGAGGAGGAAACTACCCTGAAAGAAGTGATTTTCTGCCTCTGGGGCGAGGAGACGCTGCAGGTCTTTCAAACTGAGGCTGAGGAGTTGTTTCAACATGAGGGCGCGTGATCTGGGATGTTAGATTCGGGGTTTCAGGTGTCGGGTGTCAGGTGTCAGGTGTCAGGGAAGAGAAACACAAAAGCTGAAACCTGTACACTGAATACTGAAACCTGAGTTCTGGATTCTGACCTCTAATCTTCGTCTCGCCGTTTCTCCGCTTCTCCGCGTCAACTTGTTGTGCCTAGTTCCTAGTCCTTAGTGCCTAGTTCTTTTAGGCCCGTGAGTTCCAAGAACTGCTCTTGAGAAACCGGGGAGACACTCTCGCCCACGCTGAATATGCAAGAGGATTCGGTGGTCGGTTCGAAGACTTTGCCGACCTGGATCACAGGTTCTTTCAACCATATAAAGTAGTCGTCGAAAAAACGAAGAACGAAATCCACATTTTCAGAATCTTCCAACATCTGAGAGAAGTGAAAGTTGTTTATGAGGCCGCGCCCTCTCAATTGCTTCTGGCCCTTTTTGTCTAACCAGATTTCAAAGGTGACATTGCGCAAAGACAATCTGTTGCTGCTGCCATCCACCAGGTATGCCTGGTCCACTTCGTAAAGTCCCTCTGGTAAGTCGATCATCGGCTTAATCCCTCATAGTTAGCAACTCTCCAACTATCACTTGTGGTGTGGCATTGTAAGTAAGCTTTCCTCAAAGAGCAATAGACACTAGGGTTATGGAGTATCAAAGGATAGGTTGTTTTTGCCTTCTCCATGCTCTATGCTCTATGCTTAGACACATTCCCCCCAAACACCTCCCGGATAATCTCCAGCAGGAAGGTGTGTATTGCTGGATTGCCGGCAACCACATCACCGGCCCAAATGTGGTTGTCCTCGCCGTTGAAATCTGTAATGTATCCTCCCGCTTCCAGCACCAGCAGGTGGCCGGCAGCTATGTCCCAGGGACTAAGGCCAAGCTCCCAGTATCCTTCGCAGCGGCCACAGGCCACATAGGCGAGATCTAGGGCGGCCGACCCACTGCGGCGAACGTCACTCACCCTAGAAAAGATCTGGGTAAATCCCTCTAGATAGCGAGACAAAACAGATTTTTGTCGCCAGGGGAAAGCGGTAGCAACCAGGGCCTCATCAACCATCTGCCGTTTGGAGATCTGAATGGGGCGACCATTGAGGGTAGCTCCTTGGCCTTTTTGAGCCAGAAAAAGCTCCCTTCGGCAGGGATCGTAAATCGCTCCCAAAACTATCGAATTTTCGTACTCCAGAGCTACGCTAACCGCAAAAATCGGGAAACCATGAATGAAGTTGGCGGTACCATCCAAAGGATCCACCAGCCAGCGGCTAGCATTCTGCCCCGTGCTTCCGTTGGCTTCTTCGGCCAGAATCTCATGCTCCGGGTGACGGCTGCGAATCAACTTGACAATGACGTCCTGTGCTGCCAAATCCGCTTCAGTCACGTAATCGAAGCGACCTTTGGCCTGTATCTGCAACGTATGAAGTCTGTTGTGGTAGTCCAGAAGAATATCACCAGCCTCTCTAACACAATCCACCGCAGTCTCAACCAGTTGCTCGTTCATGCTTCCTCCTCAGATACTGGTACACAGCATAGTACTTCAGGAACTCTATGTTGACAAAGGTTTTCGGTGCCATTGGGCATTGCACATTGCACATTTCTCATTTTGCATTGCGCATATCTGATTGGACACTTTGAGATGAGACCTATATCAAATAGTTCTTACACCTGGATAGATTAGAAATATGAAATGCTAGATGCAAAATGCTAACTGTTCAATGAGTTGATCTTTTCTTAAATAATGTGGTAGAGTCGGCCGGCAGGCGGAAGTAGAGTGCCAAGTGATGTTTTTGGCGACGTGGAAGGATTAGGGTAGCCATGATAATCTTCGATCTGCGATGCGCCAACAACCATCGATTTGAGGGTTGGTTCGATAGCGGTGATGATTGCGAGAGTCAATTAGCCCAGGGACAAATCGCTTGCCCTTACTGTGACGATCTGGTTATTGAAAGAGTTCCCTCTCCGGTATCTATCAAGAAAAAAGTAGCACCATCTAAAGACATTAAGAACGCACACCAGGCCTGGGGAGAATTATGTCGCTATGTCCAGGATAGCTTTGAAGATGTGGGCCACGATTTTGCCAGAGAGGCTTTGAAAGTTCATCACGGCACGGCTGAAGAGCGCAACATAAGAGGGGTGACTACGGAATCAGAAGAAGACATGCTCAAGAGGGAAGGCGTTCCTTTTTTGAAAATACCTATGCCGCAGGAAATGGACAGCTGACGGTGATAGAGGCTGTAATGGTAAGGAAACTATTTCGAATATCATTTAACTGGCGATCTCTCATTCTGACGGACTGATTTATGGAAACGGTTCTCCTGCTCAATGCCACCTATGAACCACTTCGAGTAATCACCTGGAAAAGGGCGGTTGCTCTTCTTACCCTTGGCAAAGTGGAGGTGCTGGAAACCTACGAGCGGGAAGTGAGATCAGTCACTCTCGCCATTCGACTGCCGGCGGTTGTCAGGCTCCTTCATCTTGTTCGTTTTCGCAATCACACCATCCGTTTTTCGCGGCAAAATATCTATACCCGTGACAAATTTAAGTGCCAATATTGCGGCAGAAAAATGGATGGCTGTGACCTCACCTACGATCATGTGATCCCCAAGTCAATGGGGGGCAGGACAGCCTGGGAAAACATTGTTACCTGTTGCCTGCCGTGTAATAAGAAAAAGGGAGGGCGTACTCCGACGCAGGCAAGAATGCATTTGATTCGCAAGGCGAAGAGACCCAGCTGGCACCCGATGTTGATGATAACTCTCAGAATTGCACATACGCCCGATTCTTGGCGTGATTACCTTTTCTGGCATTAGGGCTGAGGGGGGTGGTGATACTGCCAAAATGATCATCGATTGTCACACTCATATTTTTCCGCCTTTTGTCCGTGGAGACCGTGAACCCCTCCTGAGAGATGAACCAGCCTTTCGATTGCTTTACGATTCCGCCAAAGCGAAGCTTGTGGGCGCTACAGAACTGATCGATCAGATGGACCGCTCCGGGGTAGACCGCACTGTGGTCTTCGGTTTTCCCTGGACTGATCCTGATCTCATGCGGAGGCACAACGATTATGTGGGGGAGGCTGCCAGTCGCTTTCCAGACCGACTGCTCCCATTTGTTTGCGTCAATCCAAAAGTTGTCCAGGCTGCAGAAGAGGTGGAACGTTGCCTGTCTGCTGGTATGCGAGGCGCGGGGGAATTGGCCTTTTACACGGAAGTCTTGGACTCCTCCATTGAGGAAATTCTGAAGCCCATTGCCTCCAGTTGTCGCAATTACCGAGTACCTCTCATGATCCATACCAATGAGAGAGTAGGGCACTGGTATCCCGGTAAAACGGAGGCATCCCTGAAGGTAATCTATGAGCTGATTCGAGCTTTTCCGGACAATCGTTTCATCTTGTGTCATTGGGGTGGAGGCCTTTTCGTTTATGAGTTGCTGAAGAGGGAGGCCCGGGAGGTTCTTTCTCAAGTTGCTTACGATACTGCTGCCTCCCCATTCCTATATGATCCTGCCATTTACGCCGTGGCAGTAAAGATAGTCGGAGCACAACGTGTCCTGTTTGGCAGCGACTATCCTTTGATTTTACCGGATCGATACTTCGAAGAGATGGCTGCGGCAGGTTTGACTGAGGAGGATCAATCCTGGATCAAGGGGCGCTCAGCCAGCAAGTGGCTGAATCTGGACCCTAGTTAGTTTCGTGCAGGGAGATAGTGGTGTCTGAAGGAGGATAGCAGGATGGAGTCCTTGAAGAGCAGTCTCAAAGGAGCGCTGGAAGCAGAACTGGCAGGTATTCCCCAGCCCTTCCGCCACGGAGCTGTGATTCACCAGACAATCAAGTGTTTTCTTTACACTATGGTCAAGGAGGCTGACCTTTGGCCGATTCCGGACTTCAGGCCTCCTCGGATGCGCGACGGTGGTTTCATAGATCTCATCGGCGTAGATACTGGTAACTCTGTAAAGTGTGGTTTTGCAATTGGGCCGGTGGTGGAGCTGAAAGCAGTCAAAAGCCTGGAGGCGCTGGACATGGAGGAAAAGTGGGTTATCACCTTTTCTCCTCTGAGCAAAAAGGTCAAGGAGAGCACCTTTTTTCTCAAGCCGGGCATCGTGCATTTGCACCTTGAGCAAAAGTAGGTTAATCAGCAATCCGAAATTTGAAAAAAGCTGCCCGCTTGATCTCCCCTGAATGTAAAAAAACGTTCTGAGCAACGGCTATTAATTGGACACTTTGTGCTGGCTTAGCAGAAGAGTTGCAAGCCACCAGAGAAACGCAGGATGAAATGAGATGACAGACACCGCTTGTTAAAAAGTTAACAAGCTGAAAGCAAAGGTTTTTCCCCTTGACTTTGCAAGGTTTTTATGAAATACAAAGGCAATACGAGTCCGTAGTTAAGTAGACTATTATTGGACTTAAATACAATCTTCACCTCAAACTAGTATCAGTACCGATTTTTACCTCTGCCCCGCGAGTTGACGTGAAATGACATACCAGTTCAGTCGGAATATCGCATACCTTACCTGGGCGCAAAAGCGTAATGAGCGCTTTTATTTTTGAACATTGAAGGTGAAAGGGGGTGATAAGGAAGTCCGTCGAGAGCAGGCAGCTCCATTTTGGGCTGCCGGTCGATTGGTACCGTCCCTCTGACCTGATCTTTTTTCTTTCTTTCGTGATGGTCAATTCGATCTCGCATCTTGAACTGGTCTGAATAAAGTAATCATGAAATATTGTTAACGGCGGATTCTGTCTAAACATGGGTTCGTCTGGGCCATGGCAGATGGCACTCGGATGCACCGAACCCGATCGGTTCGTGGCACCTAATCATCAGCATCCGACGCTACGTGCAGAATAACCCGTTCTTCCATGTGCCTGATCCTCCTTACCGTAAAATAGTCTAATTCTTGGCTTCAACCCAGGTTCAGCCAAGAAGCACCGGGAATTAATACCGGAAGGAACGCGAGACGAGTTGGCCTCCGGATGTTCAAAGGGATCGTGCCAGAGATGAAAGTGGACTGGAAAAATAGGAGGAAAGCATTATGACTATAGGTTTTGGAAAGTATGCGAAAGGATATAATCAACCGGTAGACGTACTTCCCGGACGAGCGTGGGTTACTGTCCTCGCTGGTACCACGATCAACCTCTGTCTGGGTTGTTTGTACGCCTGGTCGGTATGGCTGAAATACCTCACCGACGAGAAATACATGTTGGCTCACGGCTGGGCCGGCGCGATGACCGCGGAGCAGGCCTCCAACCCCAAATCAATGTGTATCTTGGTCTTCGCCCTGCTGATGATCCCCGGTGGTAAGATCCAGGACAAGTACGGACCGACTGTCTCGGCCACCATCGGCGCTATTGCCATGGGTATTGGCATGATCATCGCCGGTACCGCCAAATCATACGCAGGCATTCTGTGGGGATTTGGCGTAGGCGGTGGTATCGCCATGGGCGTAGCCTATGCCGCTCCCGTTCCCGCCACGGGCAAATGGTTGGGACCGCACCAGAGAGGGTTCTTTTTGGGCCTTACGGTCGCTGGTTACGGAGGTGCGGCGTTCTATGTGTCTCCGCTGATCAAGTGGATGATCGTAAATCAGTCCCTGTCGTCCTCCTTCACGGTACTGGGTGTCGCCTACCTGATCGTGATCTTCTTCTGCGGACTGCTGTTGAAGTGGCCGGAGCCGGGGTACGAAGGACCCAAACCGCCGGAGGCGTGGGTTCAGGCCCAGGCGGCTAAGGGGACATCGACTACGGTGGACTGGGTCGCAGGAGATATGGTCAAGACCTGGCAATTCTACGCGCTGGTCCTGCTGTTCTGCTTGAACACCCAGGCGGGTCTGCTGATCATCGGCCACGCCGCCAAGTTCATCAAGCCCATGCTGGCCTCGGGATTCATCTTGGTGTCAGCTGGTGGTGCCTTGAACGCCCTCGGTCGTGTTGGAACTGGTAAGTACTCCGACATCATCGGTAGGGACAGGGCCTATATGCTGAATGCCGGAGCGGCTGCTGTGTGCATGTTCGCGCTGCCCTCGGTGATTAGGGCCAAGTCGCTCTTCCTGGCCTTCCTGTTCTGCATGATAGCCTACTGGGTATACGGAGGCGGTCTCGCCCTGATGCCTTCCTACACCCTTGATTTCTTTGGCCCCAAGAACCTCGGATTCAACTACGGTCTGGTGTTCATCGGCTGGGGTCTGGGAGCGTTCATGCCGAAACTGGGCGGCTGGATCAGGGACGTGACTGGTCACTACGACGGTGCTTTCTACGTTGCTGGTGGTCTCCTCATCCTGGCGATCTTAATCGCCATGGTGACTAAGAGGCCCATGGCCAAGTCCGGGGCCTGACCCAAGCCAACGTTAACCATTAACTGAAAGAGCGGAAAGGGCCTGTCCCTTTCCGCTCTTGTTTTTGATGGGTGGAGTATTGGAGTATTGGAGTATTGGCTCCTGGCTAATGTATTTGAGATGTGGGATATGAGATGTGAGACATGGAGTACCGTTCACCGCTTACCGTTTACTATTTAACGACTCGACTCCTAGCTCCTATTTCCTTCCTTGAGCCCTGCGCCTTGTGCCTTGCGCCTGGCTCAATGATACGCCGCGAATCTGCCAATGGCGTCAACTACGGGTGCCATCGTCTCCCTGAGAAATGGCGTGCCAGAAAAGCGGTCGAAAAGCACCATTGCCAAGATTATGAACGGTCCAGCCTGGCAGAATAGCCTCCAGACACGCTCGTGGGCCAGGGGCACCAGCAAGTATATTAATCTTGAACTGGCCAGGGGAGGGATGGGCAGAAGATGGTAGGCGCTCACCGTGATGCTCACGTCCACCAAAGTCTCAACGACGCGGTCTGTCCAGAACGTCTGCTGGACAAAGGCTACTGTTAAAGCAACGACAATACTGGCGAAGGGAGCGATAAGAGAGATGATGAACCATCCCAGTTTCTGGTGCTTGAATCTGATCTCTTGGTCGTTCACCTGCCTGCCCCAGCCGAATCCGCCGGCAAAGAAGACAATGATGCCAACGATGTCGAGATTGGTAATGGGATTGAAAGCGTTGTAATCAAAATCAACACCTTCCTCCGGGGGCGGATTAGCAAAGCTCAAGGCGAAGAAGCGGGTAAAGCCGCAACCGATGGTTACGATTAAGAGTATTGCCAGAGAAGAATATATAATCTCTTCAGAGGTTAATCTCATAACGTACAAGGAAGGTACTCCGGTTTTCATAATTCCGTCAGTCCTTTCTCAAAGTTCGAGGATTTCAGCGAATCTCTTGTGTAAGCTGGCTGATATGCGGTTGTGGAGGAAGCCACGAGCTATCAAGGGTAGCAGGATGAGCGCGTACAGATAAATGTCAGAGGCCTTGAAGGTCTGGATCAACACCATGACGCTCACAATGATAAGCGCGGTAATGACATTGCTTATAAAATTAGTGAGGTCCTGGAGTTTCTGGTCCAGGTATTTATTCAGTTGGCTGTGGTTGATTATCAGCTTGTCACCTTTCGTCTTGTAATCCAGTAGTGTTTTCAATTTCTCTCCCCGCTTCCTATCAGTTGGAGCTATTGTTGGATGATAAAACGACAGAGCTACTGCGAATAGCAGAATGAGACTGTGGGCTGGGTAGAAGCCTGTTTCTGCGCTATTTCTTGGAAATTTATGCTAAAATAACTCTAGTGTCAATCGCAGAAATAAATCACAGGGCAAGTCCAAGGCTGTATTATTGACTGAGCCATAATGAAAAGGACTTGCAATTCATGAAATATCCGGGCTAGGTGGAACGAACCGTATGGCAAAGCGCTGGGTCTTAGTCATCGACTCCCAAGAGCAAGACGGCCAGAATCTGAGAGAAAGTCTGGAAGATGGAGGCTATCAGGTGGCTGTGGCCAGGAACAGCCACGATAGCATAAGGCTAGCCCAAGATCTTTATCCCGAGGTTGTGCTCTTGGCGATCCAGAGTCCTGGCCTAAATGGCTTACAAATCCTCCGAGGCCTGAAAAAGCGAGGTACAACAAAAGATTTGCCGGTTCTCATTCTTCTGGAAAAATTCGATGAGGAGTACGCAGCCCAGGGGTTGCACATGGGAGCGGCAGACTACCTGTTGAAGGCTGCCGGCCAGGACTTGTTGCTGCGCAGGGTAGGCGTGTTAGCCCGAATTCGCCAGCAGGAGAGACAAAGGCGAGAGGTCATTTCTAGATATAAAGGATTCTTTGACGGTGAGCAGCACGGACTGTTTCTGAGCAGTCGAGAAGGACGATTTCTGGACGTGAATCAGAATCTGGTCAGGCTATTGGGTTATGGCGACAGAAATGAACTTCTGGAGATCGACATCGAGAATGATCTCTACTTTGATCCCCAGGATCGCCAGCATTTTCGGGAGGTTATTGAGAACCAAGGACATGTGGATAATTTGAAAGTGAACTTCAAGCGTAAAGATGGTGAGAAAATCACCATGCTGCTCAGCGGCCGGGTGGTGCGCGATGAACGCGGCGACATAGCAGGCTATGAGGGCTACAATGTAGAAGTGAGCGAAGAACCTGAAGCTGCGAAATTTTTGGAGGAAGATCGGGAGGAGCGCCGATTCCTGGGCAGATTCCTTAAGCATTTGGTTCCAAGAGTTCTACCCTTCGGCGTTGATTTTTTCTCTCTGATGAAGATGACCGAGTTAATCGCCGAGCGCTACGAGAAGGTTGAGCGCTTAGGGTTGGGCAGTTTTGGAGAAGTTTGGAAAGTGCGTGATATTGAGAGGGAGGGCCGTGCCCCGTATTACGTGGCCAAGATCCCCACCAGCAAGAAGCTCAACAACCAGTTCCGTAAGGAAGCAGCTATCTGTCGAAAGTTGGAAGGCCATCGCAACAGTACTAAGATCATCGATGTTGTGGAGGAACGAGGCCGGGTGGTTTTAATACAGGAGTTTGTGGAAGGGCCCAGCCTCCGGGAGCTTCTGGAAGGTCCGCTGGAGGAGAATAAAAAGGAAAAAATTTTGATTCAATTGGTGGACATTGTGGCCCATGCCCACAAACATCGGATTGTGCATCGAGATATCAAACCAGAAAATATTGTGGTTCGGCGAGACTCTGTGGTCAAACTCCTCGACTACGGGGTGGCCAAGGAATTGAAAGATAAAGACATTAGCAGCACCATGGTGGGGTCCAGGCCGTTCATGGCTCCTGAGCAGATTTCGGGTGAGAGTCAGATTGCCAGTGATGTCTGGGCGCTGGGGATAGTTATGTATGCAGTCTACACAGGATACCTGCCTTTTTACCACGACAATGAAAAAATACTGATGGATTTAATCCTTACCATAGAACCAAGGCCACCTCGAGAGGTCGAGCCTGATATCCCAGTGGAACTCGAGCAAATTATCCTGCAGTGCCTCAAAAAAGACCCGAAGGAACGGTTTGCTGATGCAAGCATCCTCAAAGCAACCATACTCAAGACTTTTCCCCACTTCGGCAATTGAAGCTCCCTGCAGCCAGCTGCAGTCCCGCTGAAGCGGGATTCGAAATGTAAGGAATTAATCCATTTTATTGTAGTTCGCTCGCTAACCCCGCAGCAAGACTTGTCGACGAGACTTGTCGACGAGCTCAAGTCGTGTCGCTCAAGTCGAGTCGCTACGGGGAATGCGCTCGCTGGAGCATTTTCATGAAATATGCGGGTTAAATCAATCACCCTGGCCCAGACCTGATCCACATAGAGTCGCTCTTAGAACTGCGCTTTGGAACATGGCAGTGTCCATAGAGTTTGTCCGAGCTAATCGCACCAGGGCGGGCTCCATTGCTGCATTAAATGACTCACTTCACCGCTGGATCGCTTCAGACTAGCCTCCAAGTTTTGGCCTAAGTTGTCTTACTTTTTCCCAATCTCGGCGGCAAAAAAATCTGGCAGGGAAATTGCTGCTATTGACATTGGCACCCAACGTCATTATCTGACCAGGTCACGGGGTGAGAAATAAAAAGAATACCTCCATTGCGGTGCTGGAAGGAGTTTCGGATCATGAAAAGAATGCTAATTGCGGTGCTTACATATATGATGGTTACCACTTCTGCGGCCTGGGCGCAAGACGCTATGCATTTTTACAAACTTGGAATAGATAGCTCCCTGGCTAACACCAAGATTAAATACTTCACCAAGGCTGTGGAGCTAAATCCCAACCTGGTGGAGGCATACGAAAAGCGGGCGATACACTACTATTTCCAACGACGCTACGACAATGCCATCCAAGATTACACCAAGATCATTGAGTTGAAGCCTGAGGGAGCGGAGGCTTATATGATGCTGGGCTCATCTCATTTGAAAAAGGAAGAACTGGAGCCGGCGATCTACAATCTCACCCGGGCTATTGAGCTGGACCCAAAAGTCGCAAGAGCCTTCGGCAACAGGGCAGAGGCATATCGCCTGTCAGGAATGGCAACAGAAGCTGTCCACGACTCCACAACGGCTATCGGTTTACGGGGAAATGAACGGACAACTGCTATAGCTTATAAAACCAGAGCCAAAGCCCTCTTGGAGCTTGGCCACGAGGAGGAATCCGACGCTGATTTCAACAAATCTGTGGAACTGGATCCCAGGTACGTGCTGATCCGTTACTTAGCCGGTACCAGTAGCCTGGAGGGAGTTCAGCGGATGGGTTTGATGGGCATCATTGCCATCTGTTTTGTGGTGATTTTTCAACTAACTATGCGGGCCCCGCGTAAGCGCGAACATCATTGATAATGACTAAGGTTTCAGTGTTCTCCGCTGCCGCTTCGCTTCAGACGGGATTTCCGCTTCGCTCCAACAGGTTTCAGCTTCTATGTTTTTTCCTGAGACCTGAAACCCGACACCTGAAACCTTTTTCTTCCAGAAACCACAACCATCAGAAGTCATACTGGGTGCCGATGTCGCACACCATTATGACCACATCCGTATTCCGGCCGAGAAGGTCTTTTACCAAGCCCTCCACCACTGCCTTGCTGGAAAATCCTGCCTTGCGAAAAACGGCGATGGCCGCCGGCATCTCAAGGGGAAGCTCTGCCCAGAGCTTCTCCAATCCGAACTCGGCAGCCAATTCTACAATCTCATGTATCAGCAGCGTTCCTAGCCCCTTGTCATGATACTCCGGGTCTACCACCACCCTTACGGTACCGATATGTCTCTTCCAGCCGAAAGGAATACGATGCAAAGAGACGTCACCCACAATCCGGTCACCAGCAAAGGCCAGGATCGGAAAAATGTGGTCATAGTTGATGTTTTCGGTCCAGGATTTAATAATCTTTGGGTCAGTGACGTCGTGACGTAGGTAGAGGCGTAATTCCTCCGGGAGTGACTGGAAAAAAGCGCTAAGTCCCTCACGGTCTTCAGCCACCAATGGGCGAAGTAGAACAACGGAGCCGTCCTTAAGTTTGCATTCCTTCTGGTAATTGTTCCCCATGATCTCCCCCCCTGAATTCTAGCAGGTCACACGCCCGCCGCCAGTCGCTCTGCCAGGTATTCCGGCAGTTGAGCTTCACGAATCTTGGCTTGGGCTGAGTGCAGATCGTAAGCAACGGATCTGTATTGGATGGTTTCCGGCTCGTTAGAAAAAATAAGATAGGATGCCTTCCACTGCTTCTGACGAGGCTGTCCCACACTGCCAGGATTGATTAGATACATTTGTTCTGGATCCAATATCAGCTCATCCTGGGACATTTCCAGGCGCGAGACCTTCCCCCGCACATCCCTCTGCCACACGGCACGATGGTGGGTATGACCGAAGAAACCAATCCGCACTCCAGGTGTTTTCTTGCGCATATAGTTGAAGGCCTTTTTGGCCTGGAAGAGGAAAGAAAGATAGGCGTCTGGATTTCCAGGAGCGCCGTGAAAGACGAGGTAGCGGTCCCAGAGTATCCTGGTGTGTTCCAGCTTCTTTAGGAAGCGCTTGTGTTCGGGCGGCAAGGTTTTCGAGGACCAGACCAGCGCCTGATAGGCCAGAATATTGAATCCCTCGGCGAATTTCACTTCAGTGGCAGCCCGGTCATGATTGCCCAAAATGCTAATGATTTGCCGCTGCTTCACCAAATCCACGCATTCTTTGGGGCTGGCGTTGTAGCCGACCAAATCGCCAAGATTGACAATCAGTGAAATGTCTTCTTTGTCGATTTCGCCAAGTACGGCCTTTAGAGCCTGGAGATTCGAATGTATGTCGGAAATGAATGCAACTTTCATGGAATCACTAAAAATTGCGGGATTAGGGAATTAAGGAATTGGAGGATTGAGAGCTGGGCAACTGGGCATTGAAAATGAGGTGTTCCAATGTCAAATTCCTAAATTCTTGAATCCCTCAATTCCTTAATTCTTCATTCATAGGCCAAATAGGAACGGACGCTGCCGAGCACGATTCGCGGGATATCGTTGGTCTCGTTTACTCCGAACACAGAGATGTTTTGGTTTTTCACCGATGCCTTGATGAAGCGCAGGGCACCACTCTTCTTACCGACATGGACTGCAGTCACCCGGTTTTTCAGGATGGAAAGCCGGGTGACAGTTTGATCAAGGTTGGTGATCTGCATGTCGGTGATCAAGAAAATGTCCGCTTCACTCTCCTGGGCAACGCTGGTGACTTCGTCCAGATCAATAGCTGTACCCCCGCCGAAGTATCGACAGAGGACCCGGTAGATGAGTGAACGGCTTGTGGTGAAAGGCAGATACTCGCTGCCACCGGCGGGGGCGTCGCTGAAATTGTAAACTGCCACCTTGGCGCCATGACGCAAGTAACCATCCGCGGCACAGCCGCCTCCCAAAACAGCGTATGATAGCTGGGTGCGGGGATCCACCATGCTGCCGGAGGAGTCAATTATCACTAAGCAGTTGGGCGTTTTCTCCTGCTTGCCGTATATCTGTCCCTCTCGCCTTTCCCAAACCTGAGTAATTCCTGGAAGGAACTTGCCGAAACTGGACCATGGGTCCAAATCCTGGAATGGCTGGCACACCTCCCAGGGTCGGTGAGAGTGGGGATGGAGATAACCCGAACCTTTCATGGGCACTTTTCGGAGGGGCAGAGCATAGTTCTCCGCCAGTTTCATGTAATAAAGTCGATTGGCATCCACCGGGTTTCCCGCCCCGTACCCCATGGATTCGTCTGCATCTTGGTTGGGTACTTCAAGCTCGTTCTGTAAGTCCTCTAAGACATTTGCGAATTGTTCGGGTGACTCGGCCTCCACAGCGAACTCTCGCAGGGCTTGATCTATCTCCTCAGGGGCATACTGTTGGAATCCATGCTCCCCCATTCGAGTATGCTCATCTGGGAGATTGGCATCAACATCCTCGAGCAAGGGACGGATCCCACGAATAAAACGGGTGAGACTCGCCATCCATCTTCGCCTGTCAAGATAGGGAATAGTTGCAAGCCGGCTGACCGTGTCTTGATCTGCTCTGCCACCCAGGTCCAAGCCCCAGATTTTCTCATAGAGTGAGAAGATCACCTCTTCCAACTGGGTGCGACCGGTGCTCCGATAAAGCTGCGGCAAGCAGCTATCTCTCTCCTTGACCGCGTGGGTATCGGCCACGATGTCTATGAAAAGGTCCGTGGCTTTGCGGGCAAGGTTGCCATCATCAAGGATTTCTTTGGCACGAGCGTAGAATCGTAGATGGGTGGAAAGGTCCCAGGGACAGCAGGTGTAATGGCTAATACCGTGGTCGAGCAGACCTTCCAGAACCGTTGCCGCCGGGAGGATGCTCGACATAGCTCTGATGTAATCCAGGTTTAGGATGATTTGCTTGTTGCGAATCTCCATGGCAACCGGCGAGGGACTGTTATCTAAACGCGGCAGGGGAAGTTCCGGATAGAGATGCCGACGACGAACTTCGGGCCAGAGTCGTTGCAGCAGCTCTTCCAGGTCCTCGGGCTGTTCTGGGGTATTATCCTGCTTGTCTACTTGTGCCATGATCTTATCGTGTCAGGTTGCTTGATGAAGATCTCTCGCCCGCTCCCCCGCTCTGCGCGCTCGCTCACTTCCGCATGGTTTGGTAACGCGAGCCCAAATTGTTTTGATGGCGGCTGAAGGAGTCACAAGTAACGAGATTGCT
>Ga0209536_100001995_pt1 | contig 33362 bp, 27 predicted proteins | sample DeeMarSeWOR28_12_FD_187461 | JGI IMG/M metagenome (GOLD analysis project Ga0209536, IMG submission 187461) | Marine sediment microbial communities from White Oak River estuary, North Carolina - WOR-2-8_12 (SPAdes) (version 2) | ecosystem: Environmental > Aquatic > Marine > Intertidal zone >... | reverse complement strand
AAGCTCACTTGTCGTGTGGGGAAATTTCACCGGTTCGACCCGGATAGATGTTCTGCCGACATATACACCAGAATTGTAAAGGAGTTCGTATGCTTGAGACAAGAATGCCATTTATGCTGCAAATACTCTCAATTTTGTTATTCAGCCTGCAGGTGCTGCCGGCACAGGAAAGTTCCGGCATATGGCAGCCCAAAAGGATTAATAAATGCATTGAGCTGCTCGAAAACGGACAGCCCATTTATTATGCAGAGAGCTATGGTGGCTATTCGGAAGGAAAAGCCATGGCGCAAACGTGGGCGGATTATATTATTTATAACATGGAACACAGGCCGTTAAATTTTGGATTATTACGGGAATTTATGCAGGGCCTGGTTGATGGCGGTCCGACTCCCAGCGGTCACCGGACTCCGACAGTAATTGCCATCGTACCGGTCATGGGGATTGATGCGGTATCGTTTTCAGGCGGGTCATGGATGATTCAACAGGTTCTTGCCCAGGGTGTACACGGCGTGCATCTTGTTCGCGCAAGAGATCCGGAAGCAGTAAAACGATTCGTTCAGGCGGCCAGGTATCCGATTCATAAATCAGCGGCTGAAATTGTCGGGGAAGGACTCCGTGGATTCGGAAGCCATAAATTTGCGGCACAAATCTGGGGTATTTCGGAGAAAGAATATCTGGCAAAAGCCGATGTATGGCCATTAAATCCTGATGGTGAACTCATGCTGGGGATAAAAATTGAGGACCGCCATGCCCTCGAGAACGCAGAGCAGAGTCTGATGGTTCCCGGCATTTCTTTTGCCGAACACGGGCCGCGTGATATGGGATTGTCATACGGTTATCTTGAAGGCCGGGCGGATCCACCGGTTCCTGCGGAAGTGGATTCAGCCGGTGCAAAAGTGCTTCGGCTGTGTAAAAAGCACAAAATAGCATTTCTGGACAATGTGCTTGCGGATAACGTGGAAAAACAGATTGACCGTGGAGTCATGATTGGAGCGGGACGCCAGGAGGATGCCGCGGAGAAAGGCCGCCGCTATACTAAACGGAAAATGCCCTGGTAAGAATTGATCCTTAAACGAAATCCGAAATTTTTTTTCATTACTATTTTGAGGATAAATATGGATATTGAACTCCCGATTTTAAACAGTATTAAATCCTATCCGGTAAGACCATCAAAAATTATTGCCCTCGGACTGAATTACCGTGAACATATCGAGGAAATCCCATCCGTAAATATCAAAGGGGTGACCGGTGAAATCCCGAAAGAGCCGGTGTTATTCCCAAAAACGCCAAATGTACTGATTCCTGATGGAGCACCGATCGTCATACCCCGTTTTCTGAAAGACTACCAATTTGAAAATTTCAGGGTGGATTATGAAGCGGAACTTGCGTTTTTCATCAAAGATCAATGTAAATCGGTACCTGCGGAAGAAGCATATGATCATATCTTTGGATTTACATGCATGAATGACGTCAGCCAGCGAAATATTCAAAGCGCGGATGTTTCCGGGTGGTTCCGGGGAAAATCACTTGATACTTTCGGTCCCATTGGCCCTGAAATCGTAAGGACAGAGGATCTGCCCGATCCGCAAAATCTTATCATTCAATGCCGTCTTAACGGCAAACTCGTCCAGGATTCAAATACGCGCTTTATGATCTTTCCGATCAGAGAAATCGTCGCATTTATTTCAAAGAACTTTACGCTGATGCCCGGGGATCTGATCCTGACCGGAACACCATTAGGTGTGGGTCCATTGCATCATGGAGATGTTGTCGAGGTCGAGATCCAGCATATCGGTAAACTGGTAAACCCGGTTCAGGAAGCGTGAAGGAAAGATCCGGTTAATTCAATTTTTCCATGGAAGGCTCGGGTCTTGGTTCTAAATAAAATATCCTGAATATTTTTGATAAGGCGTTTATCGAAAAACAATTTCTTTTTCTAAATTTCTATTCCGGTGATATATTTACCATATTAACAGCATAATTGAAAAATTATGCCGTTAAGCCAGAATCCCTGTTAGATCGTTCATCGCAGCAGGAATTTCATAAATAATTAACAAAATCCTAACATAATCCTAACATTACGGTTTTAATTTTGTAAGATTCGTTGATACGGCTACGGCCGGCCCGGGGTTAAGCGAATTAAGTAATGCTGATTTTAATTGAACAGGAGGGTATTCGATGGGCAGAACAGCCTATGTTTTAATGATTACAGTATTATGTATGACATCCTTGTTTTCACAGGACTCGGATGGAAAAGGTACATTTTCCGGATACATGTTTGGGGATTATTATTATATTTTAAAAAATCATGATTCCGATTTGAAAGATCAGCGTGGATTTTGGTTCAGGAGAATTTATCTGACTTACGATAACGAGATGAGTGATCGATTTTCCACCCGGCTTCGGCTTGAAATGAGTAACGAAGGTGATTTTACTACCGGTCTCGCGATGTTTCCTTTTGTAAAAGATGCCTATCTGAAGTATCGGATTGAAAAACATGCGTTTCTTTTCGGAATTTCGCAGACCCCGGCACTCTCGACCACAGAGAAAATATGGGGATACCGTCATATTGAAAAAGTACCTCTGGATTTATACCGTATGGCCAGCTCGCGTGATTTTGGTCTGGCAGCGAATGGTGATATTGACCGTGAAGGGGCTTTTAAATATCACCTGATGTTCTCCAATGGTTCCGGTAATAAGCAGGAAATCGATAAAGGTAAATCAGTACTGCTTTCCGTTGCATGGTCCCCGAGCGAGGAACTGGTCTTTGAGGGATTTGGCGAATATGCCGATGCAGAGGGAATTGAAGATGCGTATACCTGGCGGTTGTTTGGCAGCTATGTGACAGAATCGTTCCGGTTGGGCGCGGAGTATGCCAGCCAGACCCTGAAAGTGACCGGCGAACCGGATGCAAAAAGGCGTTTCCTATCGGCATTTGTATCCGGGGCGGTTATGGAGCAGGTGGATCTTTTCTTGAGGATCGACCGCATGCTTGATCCCAATCCAGAAGGAAGCAAAATCGCATTCATACCGTTTGATCCGACCGCCAAATCGACATTTATATTGGCCGGGGTGGAATGGAATCCGGTAAAAGATGTCTTCATAACGCCTAATTTTCAGTTCGTCACGTATGACCAGAACAGCGATGGTATTACCCCGAATGACGATCTGTACGGCCGGGTTACTTTCTACTGGAAGTTTAAATGATAAAAAGTATATTGTCTAAAATTAAGTCTATAGAGATGGTTTTCAAAAGGCAGAATTAACTTAATCCTGCTGGCTTTTATTCGATAAATTTGTGATCTGAAGTTTTTCGATAACAACAAGAAATGGAGGTAACATGGATTTTTTTAAATGTTTGGTCATACCTGTTGTAATTACGGGGGTGCTTGCATCCGGCGTCCCTGCCCAGGTGGTGAAAGTCGATCCCGCCGTGCCGAACTATCAAAAAGTACGCGGGATCAGCGGCAATGCCAATAGTATCGGTTCAGATACCATGAACAACCTGATGTCGCTATGGCTGGAGGAGTTCAAAAAGCATTATCCGCTGGTGAATATTCAGATTGAAGGTAAAGGATCCTCCACTGCCGCACCGGCGCTGATTGAAGGCACGGCTCAGTTCGGACCGATGTCACGTCCGATGAAAGCGAAAGAAATTGACGATTTTGAGAAAAAATACGGATTTAAACCATTGGCAATCAAGACATCACTGGATGCGCTGGCCATCTTTGTGCACCGGGATAATCCGGTTGACTGCCTGGCGCTGGATGAAGCCGATGCCATTTTCTCTAAGACCCGTAAACGCGGACATGGAAGCGATATTGTCACCTGGGGCGATATCGGTCTGAAAGGGGACTGGGCCAGTAAACCGATCAGTATTTATGGCCGTAATTCAGCATCCGGCACTTACGGTTATTTTAAAGATGAATTGCTTAAAAAAGGTGATTACAAGGATACGGTAAAGGAACAGCCGGGTTCTGCATCGGTTGTGCAGGGGATAACCGCAGACAAGTTCGGTATCGGATACAGCGGCATCGGATACATTACATCCGGTGTCAAGGCGTTAAAACTTTCGCAAAAAAAAGGAAAAGAGTGTGTCGATGGCAATTATAATAATGTGGTGGCGAACAAATATCCGCTGTCAAGATATCTGTATCTTAATGTGGTGAAATATCCCAATAAACCCCTTGATCCGCTGGTGAAAGAGTTCTTAAAATTTGTCCTGAGCAGAGAAGGTCAGGAAATTGTGATCAAAGACGGATACCTGCCGTTACCGAACGAAGTCCTGCAGCAGGAATTAAAAAAGCTTGATTAACCCCCGTTCTCCCTGCCGCATCTTATTACAATTAGCAGGGAGAATGTTTATATTTGTACCCGGAAATAGACCATGATATATAAACCAGAGTAACTATGACCGACAGAGATAAATTCAGGGCGAAAAGCGAACGATTGAATAAAATAGCCAGAATCGTAATTTCTGCGGGTGGTTACGGAATAATCCTGGTTATAATTGCCATACTTTTATTCCTCGTTTATCAGATCTTACCGCTGTCATTCCGTGCCTCAGTGGAATCCGCTTTCAAATTTGAATCCGGTACAAATGCCTCCACGATCAAACTTGCCGGCATAGACCGGTATCAGGAGATCTGTTATTTGTTGGATCAGGATGGTAGTATAAGCTTTTACAGCTTACTGGATTCGAGCCGGTTAGCAACCGATTCCCTGACCTTATTACCGGAGGAAAAAATACTCTGTGCATCAAAGGGGTCATTGAACAGGGAAATATTCTCCGTTGGAACGTCTCTCGGCCGTATCATTACGGCAGAAGTAGAGTTTACAGCCGAATTTATCGGGCAGACAAGACATATCATACCGTCATTCCGCATACTTGACAGTATACGGGTTGAATTTGAATCCGGTTCCACCTTAGCGCATATTGAAGATATCGTATACCGGCGCAATGATGATGGTCTGGAAGCATGGGCCTGGCGCAACCATATCGGATATATAGGACTAAAGCTCAGGAATGAATACGGGGAATCATATAATCTGGATATTACAAGTATGCTGGGGGATGAAGAATTAATCCTCATGTCCATGGACCATATGGCTGAAAAATTCATGCTGGCCTCGGTGCATAATGAAATTTTTTGGATCGATTGTTCTGATCCGGAGAATATTTTTCTAAAAGACAGCTGGAAAGCGTCACAGGCTCGTATTACCGCTATGGAATTTCTTATAGGCGATAACACCCTTATTGTGGGAGATCATGCCGGACAGGTCCGCACGATGTTTCCGGTCCGTTCTCTGGGAAATCGATTAAAATACACGGTTATTCATGAATTTGAACCACATGAGGAGGCGGTATCGATGATCAGGGTTTCCCCCCGGAACCGGACATTTCTGACCCTCGATAATGGCGGGAATATTCAAATTAATTATTCGACAACTGGTGCTTCTGAAGTTGAATTCACCCCTGCCGAGCGGGAGCTGATACATGCCGAAATTGCACCCAAATCAGATGGAATCCTGCTGGTAGATAGTCACAGAAATATCGGGCATTATCGGTTAACGAACGAACATCCCGAGGTCAGCCTCAACATATTGTTTGGCAAGGTCTGGTATGAAGGATATCCAAAACCGGAATTTGTTTGGCAGTCCACCGGGGGTTCCGATGAGTTCGAGCCTAAGTTCAGCCTTATTCCGCTTATTTTCGGTACGCTAAAAGGAACCCTGTATGCAATGCTTTTTTCGGTGCCAATTGCACTTCTGGCGGCAATATATGTCTCACAATTTTCACCCAAATGGTTATCACGGGTCGTGAAGCCCACCGTCGAAATCATGGCGGCGCTGCCCAGTGTGGTGATCGGATTTTTAGCCGGTCTGTATTTTTCGCCGATATTTGAAAAATATCTCATGTCGTTATTCTTATTTGTTGTTTTTCTGCCCTTGCTTATATTGACCGGCATCCTGATTTGGCGTTTGGTGCCGGAGAACTTAAGAATGAAAGCGCCCGTGGGATGGGAAATTTTGTTTCTTATACCGATTTTATTACTTGCTGTCTGGTTGTCTTCCGCATTTGCGAAACCTTTGGAGATCAGTTTATTTGCCGGAGACATAACGCAATGGCTGTATGATGTTCTGCAGATAAAATATGATCAGCGCAACAGCATCGTCGTAGGATTTGCTCTGGGTTTTGCCGTTGTACCGACAATATTTACGATCTCTGAAGATGCCTTAAGCAATGTGCCCGAAAGCCTGACATCTGCATCACTGGCTCTTGGTGCGTCACGTTGGCAGACCGTGAAAAAGATTATCCTTCCAGCTGCAGCCGGCGGAATATTTGCCGCCACGATGCTCGGATTGGGGCGCGCTATCGGAGAGACAATGATCGTCCTGATGGCGACCGGCAATACGCCCATTCTGGATCTGAGCCCCTTTAACGGGTTCAGGGCGATGAGTGCCTGCATCGCGGTGGAAATACCCGAAGCACCTGTCGGCGGCAGCCTTTACAGAATACTGTTTTTGACAGCTTTTCTGTTGTTTCTGTTCACCTTTATCATCAACAGCCTGGCAGCCATAATTGGTGACCGGTTGCGCAAGAAATATGCGAGATTTTAATGGCCCATAAGATCGCTTATTTTCAAAAAAAGGGTGATCCCTATATCATGCTCACCGGTCTCGGATTGGTCATATCCCTTGCAATGGTGATTTACATTCTGGTGATCATTCTGACGAGAGGATTGGGATTCTTCTGGCCGGAAGACCTGGTTGAGCTTCAAATGGAAGCAGGTGAGACATATCTCGGGGAAGTCTGGGCCGAAGATCAAAAGGCGGTCCCGGATAGCACCGGAGATCAGGAAATGATTGAAGAAATTCAATTAAAGATTGGGAATCGGGATATACTTGGCTATGATTTCATATGGCTGGACGAACCCAAAATTATGCATAAATCCTGTCCTCCAGAGGCTACAGCCATAGAACGCTGGGAATATGGAAATTTTTATGGGTATATCCGGTCCGTCCAGGTCGGAGATAGTACCGTCTCATCTGCATCTACAGATATATATAAATTTGCGCTGAGTATCCACCGCCAGGCAATTGCGGTAAACCAAAAGATCGGGGATCTGGAGTCTGAAATTACCACTTTGACGGAGCCACTGGTACGATTGCAAAGGGAAATATCACTGATGGAGATAGGCGCAGAAGCACAAACGGAGGATGGAAAAAGCAGGCTGGAAAAACTGTACAAAAGATCCGATCAATTGGAGGCGTCGATCGGTCCGGAATATCAGCGGCTTATCGAGAATTTGGAGCGATTACACATTAAAAACGATGGCATGATCCTCAATTTAAATACCGCCGCTGGATCCAGTTTTGAATTGCCGCTGTCAAAGATAGTGCGCTTCTATCAGCCAAACCGGATGAATTTTCTGGAAAAATGTGTTCTGTATCTTGAAAAGTTATATGAGTTCATCGCCGCGGATCCACGAGAATCCAATACAGAAGGCGGTGTCTTCCCTGCCATATTCGGAACGGTCATGATGGTTCTGCTAATGTCGATAGCCGTCGTTCCCTTCGGGGTACTGGCGGCAATTTATCTTAATGAATATGCCCGGCAGGGTGCGGTTACGAGATTGATCAGGCTTTCCGTTAACAATCTCGCAGGGGTGCCATCAATCGTCTTTGGAATTTTTGGCCTGGGCTTTTTTATTTATATGGTTGGTGGTTCAATCGATCAGCTATTTTTCAGTGAGCGTTTACCGGAGCCGACGTTTGGTACCGGCGGTATTTTCTGGGCATCACTGACGCTCGCTTTATTAACTTTACCGGTAGTGGTAGTTGCCACGGAGGAGGGTATTCTGGCTGTACCCCGCGCCAACAAGGAAGGTGCTCTGGCACTCGGTGCCACCAGATGGCAAATGATCCGTAAAATCGTATTGCCTAATGCCATGCCGGGTATATTGACCGGTCTGATACTGGCGATAAGTCGCGGCGCCGGAGAGGTGGCTCCATTGATGATCACCGGTGTTGTAAAACTGGCACCATCCCTGCCGCTTGATGCGACATTTCCCTTCCTACATCTGGATCGCAAGTTCATGCACCTTGGATTCCATATTTATGATGTCGGATTTCAGTCGCCTAATGTGGAAGCAGCAAAACCGATGGTATATACTACCGCATTATTATTGATCTTAATTGTAATTTTGCTCAATATCCTGGCAATCTATATCAGAAACCGCTTGCGAAAAAAATATAAAACCTCGGCGTTTTAACCAATAATAAGGTGATACATGGTAACGGATGTGGAAACAGCAGTGCATAGTCTGGCAGAACGGAATCGGCCGATCGATAAAACAATCATTGAGACCGTCGATCTGGATTTTTTTTATTCACCGGAAGCACATGCTCTAATAAAGGTAAACATTAAAATATTGGAAAAGAAAGTTACCGCCTTTATCGGTCCATCGGGATGCGGAAAATCCACCTTGCTGCGCTGCTTTAATCGAATGAATGATCTGATCATGGGTGTGAGCATCAGAGGCAAGGTTTTGATCGACAACCAGGATATTTATCACCCGGGCCAGCGGCTGGAAGAGTTACGCAATAAAGTTGGTATGGTCTTTCAAAAATCCAACCCTTTTCCGATGAGCATCTGGGAAAATGTTGCCTTCGGTCCAAGGGTGAATGGTGTATCGAACCGGACCGATCTTGATGGTATTGTTGAATCAGCACTCGTTCAGGCTGATCTGTGGCGGGAAGTGAAAGACCGGTTGGGTGAATCTGCCTTGGATCTGTCCGGGGGACAGCAGCAAAGACTGTGTATTGCCCGGACCCTGGCGAACCGGCCGTCAATCATCTTGATGGATGAACCGGCTTCAGCGCTGGATCCTATTTCGACCGGGAAGATCGAAGAGACGATCGGGGTATTAAAGGAAGATTACACGATCGTTATTGTTACCCATAATATGCAGCAGGCCGCCCGTGTATCCGATTATACTGCGTTTATGATGGTGGGTGAACTGGTCGAATACGGCGATACGAAGGTTATTTTCACCAATCCTAAGGAGCGGCTTACGGAGGAATATATAACCGGTCGGTTTGGATAATCAATTTCATGGAAAATAATATATCTCTTTAGCTGAATGGGTGCTTATATGAAAGAAAAAATGCAGCAAATGTTGGAGAACATAAAAAAGGATCTGATTTACATGGCCAATGAGGTGGAGGATATGCTCTACAAAGCGCTTAAAGCACTGGAAAAGCAGGATGCGCAACTGGCCAGGGAGGTGGTTGAGATTGACAAGCGAATCGATTCACAGGAAATTAATATTGAAGATAATCTGCTGGCGCTGATGGCGCTGCAGCAACCGGTGGCGGTTGACCTGCGCTTTATCGTCGGGGCCTTGAAAATGAATAATGATCTGGAGAGGATCGGTGATCACGCTACCAATATCGCCAAAAAGGCCCTGGATCTGGCCGGTGAGCCGTATCTGAAGCCCCTTGAGGATATACCGAAAATGGGAAAGATTGCCCGCAGCATGCTGCACGATGCGGTTCATTCGTTCATCAATCAGAATCCCGAACTCGCTCGCGATGTTTGTGCCCGTGACGATGAGGTCGATACATTGCATCAACGTATCCAGGACGATATTATTAAAGTGCTGCAGGAGAAAAAGGGAAAAATCAAGCAGGGTTTCGAACTGATCAGTATTGTCAATGATCTCGAGCGTGTGGCAGATCTTTCCACCAATCTTGGCGAGGAAGTTGTTTTTATGTGCGAGGCGCGGATCATCAGACACGGACGGGGGGTATAACAGATAAGGTGTCGAAGCGTATATTTGTTGTCGAAGACGATCCGGATATATCCGAGCTCCTTGAATTCAATCTGCATCTGAAAGGATATAATGTGTCCGTATTCGGTGACGGCAGTATGGCCTATCAGAGGATTTTGGACGATTTGCCCGACTTGGTCATTCTGGATCTGACCTTGCCCGGAATTAACGGGCTGGATATATGCCGTTATATGCGCCATAATGATCGTACCAGAGAAATCCCGGTCATCATGTTAACGGCCAGAACCGGAGAAAATGACAGGGACGCAGGGCTTAAATCAGGAGCGGATAAATTTATCACCAAGCCGTTTGGTATCAAGGAAATACTGACGGCTATCCAGGATTTGTGCACGGCAACGCAAAAGGTATGATATCGAAAAATGTTAAAAATTCTTAAAAATACTTTTTTTCAGATCATTCTATTCAATGTCGCGGTCCTCATTGCGGCCAATTTTTTTATCTATGATCTCCTGGAAACGTTCGTTCTGGATGATCTGCGGGCAGATTTTGAAAAAAAAGTCGCACTTGCCCGGCCACAACTTGATCTGAATGCCCTGGAACGGGAAGATCACGATCAACTGAAAGATTTCGCCGACCGAATGAAATCGCTGACCCATCTGAGGATAACGATCCTTAACCGGCAGGGAAAAGTACTCGCTGATTCAGATGTACCGATCGGAGATCTGGTTTCTGTTGATAATCATCTGACCCGGGAAGAAATTCAACAGGCACTGATGCATGGCGCAGGAATCGCTTCCCGGCGCAGTAAGACTATCGACGAGGAATTGATTTATTATTCCGAAACAATCAGAAAAAGCGGTAAGATCATCGGTTTTTTCCGCACAGCCATCTTCATGCCCGATGTGAACGCCAAAATATCCTTTATACGACGCCTGATTTTTAAGACCGATATTATTTTTATCCTGCTGATAATGATTACGCTGGGATTCCTGTTAATCAATTATCGAAATAAATTATCCGTTATCCGTAAGGAACTTTCGCAGCAAAGGGCAAAGAACAGAATACAGGATCTGGCGTATCATGAGGATCATGAACTCAATAAATTACTGCGGGAAATAAATAAAACCTTGTCCTGGTCGCAAGACAGGTTATCTGATTTCCAATTCCGGATCGATCAGCTCAAAAATATTTTGAATTCAATTGCCTCCGGTGTAATGGCGTTCTCCCAACAGGGACAAATTTTATTCGTAAACGATGCGTTTCGGAACATATTCAGGATCGAGGAGGCAACGCTGGAAAGTCAGGAAATCTATAAATGCATTCATTTCCCCCCGCTCATCCGGGATATTGAGATATTTCTGAGCGACCAAACACTGACAGAGATCAATAATTCGCTTAAGTTTTATGATGAAACCTATATAGAATACCGGATTTTTCGACAAAAAATATGGCGTATGAGTGAACAGGGATATTTACTTACTGTGCGGGATATTACCCGTTTGCAGCAACTTGAGCGTGTGCGTAGCGATTTTGTGGCAAATGTAAGTCATGAATTCAAAACGCCGCTGTCTTCAATACGGGGATATGCTGAAACATTGCTTTCCGGATCTGCGCAGGATAAGGATACACAGATAAAATTCCTGAAAAAAATTGAACGTCAGACAATTCGTTTGGAGCACATGGTCAGCGACATTTTACAATTAGCAAAAATTGAAAAAAAAGACATCAGTGATATGAAAAAAATCAATATGACAGCACTGATGCGGGAAATAATCGAAGAATTTATCCTTATTACAAGCAAAAAAGACTTGATCCTTGAATTGGACGTCGTCGACCCGGAAAGAAAAATTATTATCGAGGCTAATCCGGACCTGGTAAGAACGATAATTGCCAACCTGTTAAGCAACGCGGTTCAATATAATAGTCCGGACGGCCGGATTAACACCCGTCTGTATGCAGAGCAAAAATATTGTGTCATAGAAGTTGAAGATACCGGCATTGGAATTTCCGAGCAAGAAGTTGACCGGATATTTGAAAGATTTTATCGCACCAATGATGCGAGGATCATTTTTACTGAAGGTACAGGGCTTGGCTTGTCGATTGTGAAAAATGCTGTTGAATCACTGAATGGTCAGATCGAGGTCAGCAGCAAGCTCGGTAAAGGGACATCCATTTCGGTAAAAATCCCACTGGCAAAATCATAGAAGATTTATATAACGAATATCATTCTCCTGGTTTGTTAATTTTGCTTGTAGCTTTTGATTGCCGGTTAATGCTTCTAAGTTGCCCCATATGCACGATAACTTAATAATCATACCCTGTATTCTGATAATGAAGCAGGCCTGAATGTATCCTGTCAGAGGGGATTTTCGGGCCGTTTGATGTCTGGTAAATTGAATTCATGCCTAACCTGCTGTCATTTACATTTCTATTGATAATCAAATGCATGAATGATAAGTTATCACTCAGTGGTGATTGCAGCACGGAAATTCAAAAAGGGTTGCAGCGGAAATATTCCGGAACGGGGGTAAATACAGCATCATTTCCTTGCTGTCCAAATAAAGTGCAGGGATATTAAATATTGGTAAATGTTTAATTCAAATCTGGTGGAACCAGTATGGTACGAAAAAAGAAAAATCCAAATCCGCTATTGGGTAAACTCTCACCGGTAAGCAATCCGCTCAGGAAAAAAGATGTAAATTCGCTTCAAAAGGCGTTTGTTGATCATCTTGAATTCTCGCTAGCCAAAGATCGTTTTTCTGCGACCATGATGGACTATTATAAAAGCGCAGCTCTGGTCATCCGGGATTTTCTGTTCGAGCGCTGGATTGAAACTCAGCAGACTTATTATAAAAAAGATGCAAAACGTATCTATTATCTCTCAGTTGAATTTATGACCGGAAGAATGCTGGTCAATGCCATGCTCAATTTAGGAATTGATCAGTCATACAAAGATGCACTGTGGGAGCTGGGACTTGATCTTGAAACACTCCAGGAAATGGAGAGTGATCCCGGTCTGGGAAATGGTGGTCTTGGCCGTCTGGCTGCCTGCTTTCTGGATTCCATGGCGACGATGGAATTACCGGCCTACGGATATGGAATACGATATGAATTCGGTATTTTCAGTCAAAAAATTCAGGATGGCAATCAGATCGAAGCTCCTGATCACTGGTTGACACACGGGCATCCCTGGGAGATCGAGCGACCCGAATTTAAATATCCGGTTAAGTTTTACGGACGATGTGTTCCCGGTATCGATGAAGCGGGAAATTATTGTGTCGACTGGCAGGACACCGACCAGGTGCAGGCTGTGGCCTACGATATACCCGTTCCCGGTTATCAAAATAACACGGTGAATAATCTCCGCCTGTGGTCAGCCAAATCGAGTGAAGAATTTAACTTGCAGTATTTTAACCATGGTGATTATGGTCGTGCTGTTCAGGAGCAGATTAATTCCGAGATTATATCAAAGGTTCTTTACCCGCGCGATGATTTTATCCTTGGAAGATTTCTGCGATTAAAGCAGGAATATTTCATGGCATCGGCCACACTTCAGGACATTATCCGTCGTTTTAAAAAAGCCCACAAATCATTCAACCGCTTTCCGGAGAAAGTGGCAATACAGCTGAATGACACCCATCCCGTACTGGCAATTCCGGAGCTGATGCGATTGCTGGTCGACGTGGAACACATTCCCTGGGAAAAAGCATGGGATATTTCAAGAATGGTATTTGCCTACACCAATCATACGATCTTATCTGAGGCGCTGGAATCATGGCGGGTCAAAATGATTGATGAACTGCTGCCGCGACACCTGCAAATTTTATATGAAATCAACCGCCGGTTTCTCGATCAGATCCGATTGCAGTACAAGGGCGATGAAGGGAAAGTTCAGCGTATGTCCATCTTTTCGGAAGGCGGTGAGAAGCGTGTCCGCATGGCCAATCTGGCGATAATCGGAAGCGATTCGGTGAACGGTGTCGCAAAATTACACAGCAAAATCCTGCAGGAGCAGTTATTTGCTGATTTTTATCAGCTCTGGCCTGAAAAGTTTAATAATAAAACAAACGGAATTACGCCAAGGCGCTGGCTGAGATTGTGTAATCCTGACCTGTCGCAACTGATCAGCTCAAAAATTGGCGATGGCTGGATAAAGGATTTAAAACAGATATCACAGTTGAAAAATTTTGCCGATGATGCCGTCTTCCAGTCTGCGTGGCGGAAGGTAAAGCAGGAGAACAAAAAGCGGCTTGTCCAGATAATTGAATCGACCGTTCACATATCGATCTCACCGGAATCACTTTTCGACTGCCAGACCAAGCGCATTCATGAATATAAGCGGCAGTTACTGAACATTCTGCATGTGATATGGTTCTATCAGTGTCTCAAAGCAGGTAATCCGGGGAACCTTGTACCAAGAACTGTCATATTCTCCGGAAAAGCAGCCGCTGCATATAACCGCGCTAAAGAAATCATTAAACTGATCCATGCGGTAGCAGAGATCGTAAATAACGACAAATCAATAGGATCCGGGTTGAAAATTGTTTTCCTGCCTGAATATTCAGTCTCGCTTGCGGAAATAATTATTCCCGCGGCGGAACTTTCGGAGCAAATATCTACTGCCGGAATGGAGGCATCGGGTACGGGAAACATGAAATATGCGCTTAACGGAGCGCTCACGATCGGTACTCTCGATGGCGCCAATATTGAGATAAAAAAAGAAGTCGGGCAGGACAATATTTTCATTTTCGGCATGACTGCAGACGAAGTCGCAGTAATGCGCGCGCAGGAATATAATCCCAGATTATACTACGAATCGAATCCGGATTTGAAACGGGTGCTTGATGCCATTGCCAACGGAAATTTTTCACCACAGCAAAAGGATCTTTTTCATCCTTTGATATCCGATTTATTGAATCAGGATCTCTATATGGTCCTCGCCGATTTTGGCGCTTATATTGAAACCCAGAAACGGGTATCCGATGTTTACCGGGATTCGCATACCTGGACCCGGATGTCGATCCTCAATACGGCGGGGATGGGGTATTTTAGCAGCGACCGCACGATCAGAGAATACGTGCGCGATATTTGGAAAGTAAAAAACTACCCTATCAAGCTCCGAAAAGCAGGCGATTAGGATAAATACATGAAAATTTGTTCCTTTTTGGCTTCAAAAGCACTCCTACACCCCGAACCGTTAATCCCTCAGCATTTCTGGTTGAACGGACCGCTTTTTGAGCGTGGCCCGTAGCCGGTACTGCCTGATTGAATATTTCTGAAAGATAATCCAATAATATTCCAAGGTAAAATCATATTTTGAGGCCACTATGAAACAGTCTATTGTATGTCTTATGTCTTTTATTTTTTTGCTGTCCTTCCTGCCGGTTACCGGCGGCGCGGATGAGAAGACAACCATCGTCGGTGTAGTGCAGGCGGTTGATTGGGATGAGAATGATGAAGTAACCGCAGTATCAATTATGGTTACTGAAACGGAATTGAATGAGGACGGTGATGAGGAGGAATATAACATTGAGTACTATGTGGACAATGATGAAATGGGACAGCGGTTGCTGGGATTGGTCGGGCGTAAAATATCGGCAACCGGAAAAGTTAGTATGGATGAAGATGGTAACTATACCATACATGTTGAAAAATACAGAGTAACAGATTGATTTTAATTGTTCGGTATGACCATACAGGAAACTGGCGTGTCAATCGACACGCCTTTTTATTTGTAGAACGATAATTGATATTTTATGTCAATCGGTGTATTTTGATATTATCTTTATAAAAAGGCAGGTGAAGATTTCAATTTTTGTGTAATATGAGAATCCCGTATACGCAGGATTCCTGATCTCGATTTGATTTTAACGTATATGATTTTTTCGCACTACCGCTTCAGCAGGACAAGCTGGATCAGGGGTGCTGATAAAAACTGTTTATCAGAAAACCGATCCATATTATTCAGAGAGCGACAGGATGGATGATCAACAAACTTCACAAGAGTCGAACAACAATGTATTGATTGATTTACTGGATGGCGCTGAAGGCGAATACACTGCCATCTCGGTAGATATCGAAATCCAGAAAAAGGTAGCTGCAGACCGGAGCAGAAGACTGGAAGAAAGACTGGAAGCATATGAAGATGTGTTTGATTCCGAGGTTGGCGATTCTACTTTAGCGCGTGCCCGAAATATCGAACGTGAAATAGGGCTCAGACAGATATACCTGAAATTTGAGGGGGGCAATCCGACAGGGACACAGAAAGACCGGATTGCATTTGCTCAGGCAATGGACGCATTGCGGCGTGGATTTGATACAATTACTATGGCTACCTGTGGTAACTATGGTGTTGCCATGGCATTTGCTGCGTCGCTCGCCGGTTTGCGCTGTCTGGTTTGCCTGCCCAGGACATTTCATACGAAAAGGATTGTGGAAATGACCAATCTGGGATCGGAAATAGTCTATGTCGATGGCGATTATGAACAGGCGGTGATGTATTCACGAGAGCTGGCTGAAAAACAGGAGATTTATGATGCGAATCCGGGAGGTGCCAATACCGCTTTACAACTCCAGGCATATGGTGAAATATCATATGAAATCTATGATGAATTAAGAGATGCACCCGCAGTTGTTTCCATTCCCGTATCAAACGGCACTACGCTGGCCGGCGTATTCAAAGGATTTTTAAGTTTATATCGCAGGGGGAAAATATCACGGATGCCGAAAATCGTCGGCGGTTCTTCCTACAACAAAAATCCGATCGTTACGGCATTTTTGAAAGGTTCACCCAGGTGTGAAGATCTTGCACCGGATAAAATAAAAGAGACGATGGTCAACGAACCGTTGATCAACTGGCACTCAATAGATGGTGATTTTGCTTTGAGTGCTATCCGGCAGACAAATGGCTGGGCCGCAAACGCTTCAGATAAAAATTTACTAGCATACTCAAAAATGATCCGTGAAAAAGAGGGAATGCATGTTCTGCCGGCATCAACCGCAAGCCTGATCGCTCTGGCTGAGCAACACAAAAAACAGGCGTTATCGAACGACCGCTATGTTGCCATCTTAACCGGGAGAAAAGGATGACCGCGAATAGTGAGAATCTGGCGCTGGTTTATTGTCAGGGTGCTTTTAATACACCGAATGGGAAAACTGCCCATGGGCTGGTGAGGTTTACAAGGCGCTATTCTGTGATCGGAATAATTGATGCCCGCTATGCCAATCGTGATGCCGGCGAGGTGCTGGATGGTCTTACGAAAAATATACCGGTTTTCGGAAGCCTCGAAGAGGCATTGAGAAATCTGCAACGTCGGCCGACCCACTTTGTAATCGGCATTGCCCCTGATGGAGGCAGGCTAAGTACAGAAGCACGTGAGGATGTGGCCGATGCGATTAAAAGCGGGATGCATGTGCATGCCGGCCTGCACGATTTTCTCTCAGAGGATCGTGATTTGAAAAAACTTGCTGATGAATACGGGATCGAATTGAAGGATATCCGTAAACCGCCTGATCGTAAATATTTACACTTTTTTTCGGGAAAGATCGATCAGGTAAAAGCACTAAAAGTTGCACTTCTTGGAACCGATTCGGCAGTAGGCAAACGGACAACAGCATGGAAACTGGCTCATACCTTATCCGATTTAGGGATCAAAACGGAAATGGTCGGTACCGGCCAAACCGCCTGGCTTCAGGGAGCGGATTACAGCATAGTCCTTGATTCGCTGATAAATGATTTCGTCTCCGGTGAATTGGAACATGCAGTCTGGCAAGCCTGGCACAAAGCTCGCCCGACTGTGATTGTAATAGAAGGTCAGGGAAGCCTGCTTAATCCCGCCTATCCCGGTGGCTATGAAATTCTCGCTGCAACCAGACCCGATATAATTATCATGCAGCATGCGCCATTCCGCGAGGAATACGATGGATTTCCGGGATATCCGATCCACCCGCTGCCCAAACAAATAGCTGCTGTGGAAATGATTTCTGATAAGCCGGTAGTGGCGATAACAATAAACCATGAGAATATGTCCGATGAGGATGTTGATCAGTATACGAAATTCGTGAACCGCACACTCGGGATTCCTGGATTCGATGTACTTTTACACGGAGCACATGGATTAGCAGATGTGGTCCGCCAATATATTTTTAAAAAATGATTAATGGCAGTCAGGGGAGAATGTGATGACTCAGGAAAACACCCGACTCAACGATGATAACAATCCGCTGTCCAGATTCCAGGTAATTGATCAGTTGGAAGTCGGGCCGGTTAAACTGGAAAGCAACCGGTTAACTGCACCGTATCTTATAAGACAGGCAGATAAACAAGCCAATGTCGATTTAATTTACAAATATGAACAGGATGTTTTTGAGCCGGAAGATGTAAACGCCAGAAATCTTGCTGATATGATCGCTGCCCAGGTTGCCCTGAATTATGGATTGTTCTGTAAAACAATTGTTTTTAAAGGAGTATTTGACGGGCAGGATCGGCGCTTTTTACGTGATATGGCGGAAAATACGGCACGTGAGATCTATGTCAATAAATTATTACAGAAAAATAAATTTATTCTGGAGCAATATCTTCCTGTTCCGGTAGTGAAATTGAAATCATATTGCCTGGCAAATCTGGTATTTTCAGCTGCACCGGATGATGAACAGAAATCATCCTGGCAGTTATGGGAAACAAGTAATCACCGCCACGCCATTCTTTCCAGCGGAGGGAAAGACAGCTTGTTGAGTTTTGCCCTGCTGAATGAAATGGGCCATGAAGTCCATCCGATATTTATCAATGAATCCGGAAGGCACTGGTATTCGGCTATGAATGCATATCGCTATTTCAAAGTCACCTTTCCGAATACCAACCGGGTATGGACAAATGCAGATCGTGTTTTTAACTGGATGCTGCGAAATTTACCCTTTATCCGGCCGGATTTTGATAAGATACGGTCGGATTATTATCCCGTCAGGCTCTGGACAGTGGCGGTATTTATCTTTGGAGCAATACCCGTTCTCCGCAAACGCGGTATCGGGAGATTGATTATCGGCGATGAATTTGATACTACCGTCCGGACATCCTATAAGGAAATCTCTCATTATAACGGATTGTTTGACCAGAGTCGTTATTTTGATAATACCTTTTCTCGCTATTTTCTGGCCAAAGGCTGGTCTATTGCTCAATTCTCGATCCTGCGACCGCTGTCGGAAATGCTGATCATCAAAATACTTGCAAAACGTTATCCGGATTTGCAGCGGCACCAGATATCATGCCATGCCGCCCATTTTGAAAACGACCGGGTTCATCCCTGTGGAAAATGCGAAAAATGCCGGCGTATTGTCGGCATGATGACCGCCTTGGGAGCTGATCCGGGAAATTGCGGGTATGCACCTGAACAAATCGCACACTGTCTCGCTGAGTTGCAGCATAAAGGGATTCATCAGGAATCGGTCGGGCAGCAGCACATGCGGCATATGCTCTGGTCAAGGGGGGTTATCAGCAGTCCTAAACCGATATCTGCCCGGGATGAAATTCTCCATCTGCGTTTTGATCCCGAAAAATCGCCGATGGAAACCATTCCCGAAGATTTGCGCCGGCCGCTTTACACAATCTGCCTGGAATATGTACTGGGGGCTGTACGCAGGATTGGGCGAAAGTGGCATAAAATAGACCTTGTACGCGATGCGGCGATGAATAAACCTTACCCCTTTGAGGCCGGCGGAAATGTGAGTGAAGCGATGTCTGATCGCAGACGAACAACCTATCTTCTTGGAGAACTTACCTGGCCTGAGGCGGAAAGTCTGTTACAACAGGTTGATATTGCCATTCTGCCTGTCGGAGCCATTGAACAGCACGGGCCGCATCTCCCGCTGGATACGGATGCCTTCGATGCGGAATATTTAGCCCATCAGGTAGCATCCGCCTGCAGCGATCCCAAGCCTCTGGTGCTGCCGCTTATTTCATACGGGGTATCATATCACCATGATGATTTTAAGGGAACAATCAGTATCGGAAATGAGACGTTATCACGAATGATATATGAAATTGGTGTCAGTGTTGCCCGCAACGGAATTAAAAAACTGGTGATTCTCAACGGCCATGGCGGTAATGCTCCTTCGCTGAACTTTGCCGCCCAGATGATCAACCGTGATACGAAAATTTTTGTCAGCGTCGATACCGGAGAAACCAGCGATTCCGATATCTACAAACTGGTGGAGACACCGAATGATGTGCATGCCGGTGAATTCGAGACCAGTACCACCTTGGCCGTGCGACCACATCTGGTAAAAATGGAGTTTGCTGCTAAATCGGTGCCGCAGTTCTCCAGCCGTTATCTGAATTTTACCTCAAAACGTGGTGTTTCGTGGTACGCGTATACTAAAAGGATTTCAAATTCCGGTGTTATGGGGGATCCGACAAAAGCCAACCGGGATAAAGGAAAAAAAATGTGGAAAATCATGATCGCCCATCTGGTGGCCTTTATCGAAGATCTTAAACGATTGACGCTGGAAGAAATTCATCAACGTAGATATTAGCCAGCTGGTGATTAAAGAGTAGTCTATGCGAATAAAATCGGTGGATTTTTATCCCTGTCAGATGCAATTAAGCGAGCCATACACGATTGCCTATGAGTCAATCGATCAGGTTGTTAATATATTTCTCAGGATCAAAACTGAGGAGGGCCTTGAAGGTCTTGGATGCGCGGCTCCTGATCTGGCAGTCACCGGTGAAACTCCGGAATCCGTACTTTCTGCATTAAGCAAAGTTGCCGAATCCGAACTCAAAGGCAAGGATCCCCTGCGAATTGCCAAGATTCAGGAACGGTTAAAAAAAATTATTGTTGAATATCCATCATTGCGGGCAGCCATCGATATGGCCTTATATGATATTATCGGCAAGAATGCCGGCATCCCGCTCTGGAAAATACTCGGGGGATATCGCAGCCGGATCAGAACCAGCATTACCATTGGTATTCTGCCCGTAAAAGAATCCCTTGAGCATGCCGATCGTTTTCTGAAAGAAGGCTTCGAGAGTCTGAAAATAAAGGGCGGGCGCAATGTGGATGAGGACATCGAACGGATGATCCGGATACGGGAACGGACCGGCCCCAAAATCGAGCTCAGATTCGATGCTAACCAGGGGTATTCCGTAGAAGATGCTCTGAAATTCGTTGATCAGACACGCGGGATAAATATAGAATTACTGGAACAGCCGACTCCAAAAGGGCAACCGGAGCAATTGGGCCGTGTCACTAAAAGTGTGCCGGTGCCGGTTATGGCCGATGAAAGTTTGATGGATCTGCGCGATGCCTACCGTCTGGCCAAACATGATCTGGTCGATATGGTCAATATCAAGCTTATGAAAGTCGGGGGCATCTATGAAGCCCTGCATATAAACTCCGTTGCACGTGCGGCCAATTTAGAGGTAATGGTCGGTTGCATGGATGAATCGGTACTTGCCATTGCCGCCGGGCTGCATTTTGCACTGGCACGCCCAAATGTGATGTATGCAGATCTGGACGGTCATCTGGACCTGATAAATGATCCGGCAGAAGGAGGTTTTACCATTAAAAACGGGTACATGTATCCGCTGGAAAAACCCGGATTGGGCGTCAGTCTACGCTTTTAATAGGAGGATTGTCTGCTATGTCTCTGAGCCATATTATGGGAGCTGCATTGCTCGCGATATTTATCATCTTTATCCTGCAAAACATGGCCTCTGTTACCGTTAATTTTCTGGTTTTTGAAATAAGCATGCCGCGCGCTTTATTATTGAGCCTGACATTACTTATCGGCGTTTTGATCGGGATCTTCCTGCCATTTGAGTTGCAACGCAAACGGAAATCATAAAAAGCGAAATATTTTAGCCGAAGACAATAACAACGCACGTACATTATAGAAATTCAAGAGATACCGGGAATGGAAAACGGCCGTATTTTGTTTGATTCAGTCTGCAATGATGCGACAGAGTTCAACGATATCCTGGAAGGATGCGAAATTACCTTGAATGTGGCTCATCAACTATGTGATTTGCTTCCGTCTGTACATACACGGTGTAAAAAAGAAAAAACCTATGCTTGGTTTAATCCGGGTAATTATTCTGAGGTAAATCTAATAATCGAGATCGATAACATAGTTTTTGATCAGCCGGATTGGCATCATGTAATATCGGACAATTTTCAGGTGTTAAGGAAAGAAAGATCAATCGAAAAGGTCGATCGTCTGTCTCAATTGATTGATCAAGGTTAGCTGCAGATTTTTAAATAGGACGCACAGAAAATTCCCCCGAACAAAAAGTATGATATTTAAATGTCAACTAAGAGGGGGATTTAATTTAAAGCATTACTTTAAGTAAAGGGTTTTATTTGCATGAGATTTAGTACAGCATTGAGGCAGCCTACCCGCAGGCGGCTTGAACGTCTTGGAGAAGCGGAAATCGTGGTCGGTATACCTTGTTTTAATAATGAAGCCACTATCAGGCACGTTGTCGAAACTGTTGAAGATGGCCTGCACCTGCATTATCCCGAGCATAAATGTGTCGTGCTGGTAGCTGACGGCGGATCTGTCGATGATTCCCGCGAGGAAAGTGAGGATTTGGAAAACAGCCCCTGGATTGAGCGCATTGTAACCATATATCGCGGTTTACCGGGAAAGGGATCCGCATTACGGGCGATTTTTGAGGCCACTGATCTCCTGGGAGCTAAAGTTTGTGTATTATATGATTCCGATCTGAGATCTATTTCTCCAGATTGGGTCAAAAACATGGTGGATGCTATTTTGAATGATGGTGTGGATTTCGTTGCACCCTATTATACGCGCTATAAATATGACGGTACGATAACGAATAATATAGTATATAATTTGACCAGGGCGCTCTATGGCTATCGCGTGCGCCAGCCTATCGGGGGGGATTTTGCTTTCTCCAGAGAGCTGGTAAAAAAATTTATTTCGCAGGATGTCTGGGAGAGTGACGTGGCCAGGTTTGGCATCGACATCTGGTTGACCACGACAGCTATGGTAAATAAAGCTGCAATTGCACAGGCCAATCTGGGGGTCAAGATACATGATGTCAAGGATCCTGCCGAAGCGCTCGGCCCCATGTTCCGCCAGGTAGTGTCTACTCTCCTCACCATGATGGAAGCTCATGAGGACGTTTGGAAATCGGTTAAAGGAAGCAAAGCTGTGCCGATTATTGGCCCATCACTCAATATTGAGCCGCATCCATTTGAAATAAATATCAATAAACTGATCGATGACTTCAAGATCGGATACGCTAATTGGAAGGAAATCTGGAAAAAAATCATTGCCCCGGATAATTGGCAGGTAATAGAACATATGGCAAAAATGGAACCGGAAAATTTCATGATCAAAACTGAAATATGGGCTAAAATATTATACGATCTGGCAGCGGCATTTCATCACTGGCAGGGAAACCGTGAACTGATGGTAAGCCTGATGACACCGCTCTATTTTGCCCGCGTCGCCTCATTTGTGAATCGAACCCGTGATATGGACAACGTTCAGGCCGAAGAGATCGTGGAAGAGCAGGCAGAGGTTTTCGAAAATCTCAAAGATTATCTCATTCAACGTTGGGATGAGGATATTGATTATTATCATCAGCAGGAGTAACAGGCCGCATGGAATTATCTGAAATCATAAATAACATCAAGGGTTTGCTGAATTTTACCCTTTTTGAATTAAACCAGACACCGGTAACTATCTCATCGGTTGCTATGTTTTTTCTCATGATGGTTGCCTTTTTTATCCTTTCACGCATCTTAAACCGGCTGCTCATCAGAAGTCTGTTAGTTAGACTTGGAATTGAAGAATCAACCCGTTTCGTAATGCTGCGTGTAAACCATTATCTGATCATGATCCTTGGCGCGATAATTTCATTTCAGTTCATCGGCATAAATCTTAGCGGCCTGGCTGTTATTTTCGGGCTGCTGTCTGTGGGAATCGGCTTTGGTCTGCAGAATGTCACTTCAAATTTTATTGCCGGCCTGATTTTGCTGATCGAAAGGCCGATAAAGATAGGTGATCGTGTTGCGGTGGGCGAGACCGAAGGCGACGTGATTGAAATAAATATTCGCTCCACGACCATTCGCACCTTAAATAATATATCGATTATCGTACCAAACTCGGAATTTGTCTCCAGTAATGTCATTAACTGGTCCCACGGTGATCAGAAGATCAGGGTTGAGGTTGATGTGGGTGTTTCCTATAATTCTGACGTCGATCTTGTTCTGCGCTGCCTGCGTGAAGTAGCAGAGGAAAATCCGGAAGTGCTAAAGACACCCCAGCCGGATGTGCTGTTGCGTGAATTTGGCGACTCTTCGTGGAACATGCGTCTGAGGGTCTGGATTCCGGATCCGAAACGACATCATATTGTCCGTTCTGAATTGAATATCGCTATCGTGCGTAAATTCAGGGAAAACCGGGTGGAAATACCTTTTCCGCAGCGGGATCTACATCTGCGCAGCCCGGGCTCACTGGTAGTCGAGAAAAAAAATGTTAATTAAAAGGATCCATAATCAGATCTAGATTGATATAGGTGGGGTACAGCCGTAACTTCATCCTGAATAATCAGACGGATTATATAACCGGTCAGGTATATGGTGGTATATATATTAAACACCTCCACTACCTGTGCCAATATAGTGAAGTATCTTTGTCCCAATTTTTGATGGTGGTATTTATCCGCATTGACATAACAGAGGCCTCTGAAATACTGTTTTTATTCTTATTCCGATCCAGCTTTTATAAAAAGAAGCGCATTTATCAGAGCAGATTAAGAAGAAAAAATATTTAAAAAAATGCAACCGCCAGGTCAGAGCAGCCAAAATGTTACAGAGTATATATTCTGTGACCACCTGTGATTTATATTTTGATCAATTTTAGCTATATTTATGTATCCGAATGATAACATTTGACAAGTCTAAGCAAAGTATATAACCATGTTTTCGCTCTGGTTGGCACTTATTCTGCTCGTTATCGGTTTTGCCATACTGATCAAAGGGGCTGATTTTCTGGTCAGGGGAGCAACTTCGCTGGCTCTGCGATTATCGATATCAGAGATCGTTGTGGCACTTACAGTGGTTGCTTTTGGGACATCGGCACCGGAATTGGTGGTCAATACGATTGCCAGCGTAAAAGGTAATAATGCTGCCGCTTTTGGAAACATAATTGGCAGCAATATCCTCAATATTCTCGTAATTCTGGGAATATCGGGCATTATTTATCCTATATCCTCGGGTACGAATACGGTATGGCGGGAAATCCCTTTTGCATTACTCGCCGCTGCCGCGGTCATGATCATGTTCAATGATCAATTTTTTGACCGGGCAGGTGGAATCTTATCGCGGACCGACGGGTTGATCCTGCTGTTTTTTTTTGTTGTCTACCTGACTTACGTGTTCGGACTGACCAAAACACGCTCTGCTGATAAGCCGGACTTAACCAGATTATCCCATTTCCGCACCGTAATACTGATTATTTCCGGGCTGATTATGCTTGTACTTGGGGGTAAACTGGTGATCGACAATGCACTTGATCTTGCCCGTTACTTTGCTATCTCCGAAAAAATAATTGGTCTGACCATCCTTGCCTTGGGCACATCCTTACCCGAACTGGCAACCAGCGCCGTTGCAGCATTCAGGAAAAAATCAGAGATTGCGATCGGGAATATTGTTGGTTCAAATATATTTAATATTTTTTTCGTCCTGGGATTAAGTGCTGTCATAAGGCCGATTCCCGCGCCTGCCGGTTTTAACTTTGATCTGACAATCCTGATTATTGCATCGGTTTTGCTATTCCTGATCATGTTTACCGGGCAAAAGCGCACGCTTGACCGCTGGGAAGCTGTTGTTATGATATTGCTCTATATAATGTATATTGTGCTCATGATATGGTTTACAGGATAATGCTGTAAAATCTATGTTAAGACCGGTTATCTATCCGTCAGCCTTGATCTTCATCCTGGTCCAAACAAAGAATCGGTGTGTGAAATTAAAAAAAAAGTATAATTTGAATGGGAACATAATGATGTCAAAAAAAACGAATAGTCACCTTCCATCAATGGTAAAAAAATTATTAAAACGTTCCTCGAGAAAGGCTGGTCTTTCGCCGGGCAGTCTGATACATATCGGGGAACAAAAGGTTCCTGAAGTAAAATTGTCGTTGATCAATTATGATCTGCAGCAGGTTGTTCGGCATGAATCAGAAACGATCGAGGAATTGATCAGTCAAATACCATCAGAGGGAATTTCCTGGCTGAATATCACCGGTTTGCATGATATCGATATTATTCAAAAGATCGGGGAACATTACAATATAAACGTGCTCAACCTGGAAGACATACTGAATACCGGGCAGCGACCGAAGTGTGAGCTATATGACGACTACCTCTATATCGTATTAAAAATGATCACATACAACGATGAGTCCTACGAAGCGGAGATCGAACAGGTCAGTATTTTGCTTGGTGACAATTATGTTATCACATTCCAGGAACGTGAAGGGGATGTCTTTGAACCGATTCGTAAAAGACTGCAGAACACCAAAGGGCGGCTGCGCAAGTACGGTGCAGATTATCTGGTATATGCCCTCATGGATGTGATCATCGATAATTATTACATTGTCATGGAAAAAATCGGTTGGGCTATCGAAGATCTGGATGAGAAAATTTTAGTGAATCCCGATCAGGATCGGTTAACTTCAATCCAGAACTTGAAACGGGAAATTTTATTAATCCGGAAATCAATCTGGCCATTGCGTGAAACTGTCAACCAGCTGCAATCCGAGGGCACGGATTTGATATCAGAGAGTATCGCCCCTTATTTACGCGATCTTTATGATCATACGATCCAGGTTGTGGAAACAATTGAAATATTCCGGGAAATGGCCTCAAATATCATGGATCTGTACCTGTCCAACCTGAGCAACCGAATGAACGAGGTTATGAAGGTCCTCACAATAATTGCCACGATTTTTATACCACTGACCTTTATTGCCGGAATATATGGAATGAATTTTGAACGGATGCCGGAATTACATTGGAATTGGGGATATCCTTTGGTTTGGACCATAATGCTGGTGGTAGCCGGAATATTGATTCTTTTCTTTCGCAAAAAGAAATGGCTGTAGAGTATTTACTAGAGCTGCTTTTTTTCTTCATAGCAGCCGAGCAATCTGAAGCCGCGGGTATGAACTTTAACTTCTTCCAGCGTCTGGATTACTTTTTCATCTTTGTCAGACCCGATAAAATCCAGAAAGAATGCAAAACTGCCTTGTTGGTTTGGAATAGACTCAATGCGGGTCAGATTCAATTTTGCCCGGGCGAATACTTCAAGTACTTTAAATAAAGTGCCGGCTTTATGGGCCGTAGAAAATATTATTGAACATTTATTACCGGTAATATCATGTTTTTCCTTCGAAAATATCAGAAAACGGGTAATATTACGCTCAAAGTCCTCAATATTCTCCTTTATTATGTCCAGGTGGTAAATTTCCGCAGCGAGTTTGCTCGCAATCGCCGCCGCAGCCTTTGGAGCTTTTTCTGATAGCATTTTTGCCGATCCTGCCGTGTCATAATAGGGCAATGGCTCCAATTTATTGCGTGCCAGAAAATGGTGACACTGTTCTAAAGCCTGAGTGTGTGAATAAACGGTGCGCAGTTCCCGGTGATCGGAGCCGGGCAGGGCCAGCAGACAGTGATGGACATTGAGTTCAACCGCTCCTGCCACATATAATTCCGTATTGATGATCAATTGATTTACCTGGCTGATCACCCCCCCGAGAGAATTTTCAACCGGCACGATACCGTAATCGAATATCCCGGCAGCAACATTTTCAAACACCTCGGTAAAATCTTTATTGGGTATCGGTATCAAACCGGACCCCCACACTTTTGCAGCGACCTCACTGTAAGCACCATGATCACCCTGGAATCCGATCAGTTTGAATTTTTTCGACTGCAGACGATGACTCTCGCTAAATACCGATTTAAATACCTGGTTGCAGAATTGAGCGGAGGCAAGGCCGTAATTACGTTTATTGAGCTGATCGATAAAATGTTGTTCTTCATAATCCCCGTTATTTTCTCCGTTAAGTTTTTTCCATTTTAAGGCCAGCTCCATTCGTTCATCCAGAAGTTTTAAGATTCGGTAGTCGATTTTCTCCAGTTCCAGATCCAGCTCTTTTTTTTTCATTTCTCCTCCAATACAGCCATTTTTCCGGTTAAAACAGGATCATCATGCATATAATCATATAAGTGCCGGACCTTGGTCAGCAGTCTTGTAAATTCAGGCGGTGTAAGTGCCTGTTCTTTATCTGACAAGGCTTCGGGCGGATTGTGGTGTACTTCCACAATCAGTCCATCCGCCCCGGCTGCCACTGCAGCCAGTGACATGGATTCAATCAGACTTGCCTTACCCGTACCATGGGAGGGATCAACCAGTACCGGTAAATGGGTGAGTTCCTTGAGAGCCGGCACAGCGCTCAGATCCAGTGTATTGCGGGTATACGTTTCAAAAGTCCTGATGCCGCGCTCACACGGAATGACCTTCATATTTCCCTCGTTCAGGATATATTCAACACAATTCAACCATTCGGCGAGCGTAGAATACATGCCCCGTTTTAGCATGACCGGTTTGTCCACGCGACCGACCTCCTTCAGGAGTGAAAAATTCTGCATATTACGGGCACCGATCTGTAATATATCCGCATATTCACACACCCAGCTGACATCGCGCGGATCGATCACCTCCGTGATAACCGGAAGGCCTGTGATCCTGCTTGCTTTTTCAAGAATTTTCAGACCGGCCAGACCAAGCCCCTGAAAAGAGTAGGGTGAAGTCCGTGGTTTAAATGCTCCGCCACGCAAAATATCGGCACCGGCAGCCCTGACCTTTTCTGCGATCAAAATGGTCTGCTCTTCGCTTTCAACGCTGCATGGACCGGCAATAACCGTAAATCCTGTGCCGATTTTAACCTGCCCGACAGTAATGACAGACCGTTTGTGACTCTTGAGCGCAGCCAATTTCAGATTTTTCATAGTTCACCACAGTAACAATTATGGAACTTAAATATATATTTTACTATATTTTACTTATCCAAAGCAAGTCTTTTTCTTTGATATCATAATTCGATTAATTCGTGTCTTAGACATCGATCTCGTTATCAATATTAAAAATACAAATATTCAACAATAATTCTTTGATGAAGTTCACCGGTAATCGTCTCGCCATACTTTTTTATGTATTAGTTATCTGAGATTGATGAGCCTTTTTCATAATCAAACGCGATATTCAACTTTTTAAAGGAAACAGTTGTACGATCAACAGATGTCTCTGATGCGGAATTTTGAATCCTGAATCATAATTTAAAAATGTGTTTTCTGTTTGCTGCCGGGGATCCGGATTGGATGAGTGCGGTATGCCGATTCAAGGCACAAAAAAGAATTGATTTTGGTGTTTACAGAAATTAAATTTATAACTTGTTTTTAAACAATTTAGGGGACGGTAGCTCAGTTTGGTTAGAGCGCTACGTTGACATCGTAGAGGTCGTGAGTTCGACTCTCGCCCGTCCCACCAGAAACCACGGAGAAAGATTTTGCTCCGTGGTTTGTGTTATATAAAGAAAAATTCTGGATAATTGATGAATAATCGAAATAAAAATATAAAGCTGGTTCTACCCGATGGCAAGGTAGTCAACCAAACGGCAGGTGTAACTGCAGAAGAAATTGCTGTACAAATTAATCCTGGTCTTTCCAAAAAGGCCGTTGCAGCCCGGTTTAATGATCGGGTTATCGGATTACAGGATATTCTTCGTGAAGACGGCGATTTTCGTCTCCTGACATTTGAAGATGAGGAGGGCAGGGATGTATTCTGGCATTCATCGGCGCACTTGATGGCTCAGGCGGTAAAGCGGTTATATCCGGAGGCACAACTGGGCATCGGGCCCCCTATCGATGATGGATTTTATTATGATATCGATTTGGATCGTCCACTGACCCCGGATGATTTTGCCATGATCGAAAACGAGATGGCTAAAATTGTTGATGAAGATCTTGAAGTCACCCGCCGGGAGCTGGATCGAATAGAAGCGGAAAAGCTGTTTAAAGAGCGGCGTGAATTATTGAAGCTGGATCTGATCACCGAGATTGAGGACGGATTGAGTGCCTACAGTCAGGGTGAATTTATCGATCTCTGCCGCGGCCCGCATCTTCCGTCAACCAGAAGGATAGGAAAGAATTTTAAGCTGCTTTCTGTGGCCGGTGCCTACTGGCGGGGCGATGAAAAAAATAAAATGCTGCAACGGTTATATGCCACCTCATATCCTGATAAAAAAATGTTGAAAGAGCATCTTTTCAGGCTGGAAGAAGCCAAAAGACGCGATCACCGGAAACTAGGAAGGGAATTGGACCTTTTCTCAATTCAGGAGGAGGTCGGCGGCGGATTGATCCTGTGGCACCCGAAAGGGGCCATAATACGTGACATTATTGAAACATTCTGGAAAAAGGAGCATACCCGAAACGGCTACCAGCTGGTCTATACACCCCATGTCGCCAAACTCGATCTATGGGAGAAGAGTGGTCATACCAGCTTTTATCAGGAAAATATGTACACCTCCATGCCGGTCGAGGAAATTCCGTATCAACTAAAACCGATGAACTGTCCGTTCCATATGACCATTTACAACACACATATCCGAAGTTATCGCGATATGCCTTTGCGCTATGCTGAACTAGGAACGGTATACCGCTATGAACGGTCGGGTGTTTTACACGGATTAATGCGTGTCCGTGGTTTTACCCAGGATGATGCACATATCTATTGCCGCACCGATCAATTGACCGAAGAAATCCAACAGGTGTTGAATTTCACATTTTTTATCCTCAACACCTTCGGTTTCAAAGAATATCAGGTATTCTTGTCAACCCGGCCGGAAAAATATGTCGGAACCATCGAAAACTGGGATAATGCTACAGAAGCCTTGCGCAGGGCATTGGAACACAATAAAATCTCCTTTAAAGTAGATCCTGGAGAAGGCGTTTTCTACGGTCCCAAAATTGATATAAAGATCAGAGATGTACTGGGGCGCATGTGGCAGTGCTCAACAATTCAGGTCGATTTTAATTTGCCGGAAAAATTTGATATAAAATATATCAGTGAAGATGGTAGAGCGCACAGGCCGATAACTATTCACCGCGCATTAATGGGTTCGCTTGAAAGATTTTTCGGTATTCTGATCGAACACTACGGCGGCGCTTTTCCGGTATGGCTGACACCGACACAGGTGAAACTGCTGCCAATTGCCGATCGTCACTTTGCGTATGCAGAAAAAATTCATGCCGAATTGCAGAAAAATGAGTTCCGGACAGAATTGGATTTGCGAAATGAAAAAATTGGATTTAAAATCAGGGAAGCTGAAGTTCAGAAAGTACCATACATGGTGATAATCGGTGATAAAGAGGTTGAAGCCGGAAATATTTCTGTCAGGCGCAAAGGAGAAGGTGACCTGGGTTCACTTACCCTGGAAACGTTAAAAAAGAGAATCAGATACGAAATTGACAATAAACTGAACTAAGCATCAAGTGAAGGAGACCAGGCTATTAAGCTAGATAAAATACGAATCAACAGCCAAATCACTGCCGATGAGATCCGGTTGATCGGCGCGACAGGAGAACAGGTAGGTATCGTGTCGTTGAGCAAAGGACTGGATCTGGCAGAGCGTGAGGGACTTGATTTGGTTGAAGTTGCGCCGGAGGCCAATCCTCCAGTATGCAAACTCCTGGATTATGGAAAGTATAAATATGAAATAAGCAAAAAAGAGAAAGACAGCAAAAAAAAGCAGCATGTAATCGTCGTTAAGGAAATACGCATGCGGCCGCGGACCGAAAATCATGACTTCGATTTCAAAGTCAGACATGCCCGGAAATTTCTGGAGCAGAAGAACAAGGTAAAATTTACCGTGCAGTTTCGCGGTCGTGAAATGGCGTATAAAGAATTCGGGGAAGAACTGCTGGATCGGGTGATCGAGGAGCTTGATGACATCGCTAAAGTCGAAAATGAAAAGAAATTTGAAGGTCGCTTTCTGACCATGACCATGATAGCAAAATAGACAGGGGTACAATATGCCTAAGATGAAAACTAATCGCGGTGCTGCAAAGCGTTTTAAAGTCAATGCCTCTGGCAAGATAAAACGGCACAGCTCGCACCATAGCCATATTCTGACCAAAAAATCCACGAAACGCAAACGCAATCTTCGGAAGGAAAGTTTCGTATCCAGGGCAGATGCGGCTCGTGTACACAAGATGATATTAAGTTAATCAATGTTTGGGAGATAACGCATTATGCCAAGAGCAACAAATAATGTCGCAGGAAGGCAACGACGGAAAAAAATACTTTCTGCGGCTAAAGGATATCGGTTGGGCAAAAGCCGCCTTTATAAAACAGCGAAAGATCAGGTGGAAAAATCCTGGGTTTATGCATACCGTGACCGCAGGACTAAAAAGAGAAATTTCAGACAACTGTGGATAGCCCGCATAAATGCTGCCTGTCGGTCTTTGGGTGTTTCCTATTCTGTTTTTATACACAAAATGGGTGAAAAGAACATTGCTTTAAACAGGAAAGTCCTGGCCGATCTGGCCGTTCATGATCCGGCTGCATTTGAAAAACTGGTCAAAGAAATAACGGCCTGAAAAACGGCGACTCCGCTGATTAATTCGTGGGGAAGTACGTCCGGGACGTGCTTCCTTTTTTTATATTTAAGGGTAATTTGAATATGATTGCGAAAATTCAAGAAATGAAGGCTGCATTCAAGCGGGACCTAAAATCCGCCAATGGATTGAGGGAACTGGAAGCACTGCGGCAGAAATATCTGAGTCGCAAGGGATTACTCGCAATTTTGTTTGATGAACTTAAAAATGTAGCACCCTCAGAAAAACCGGCAGCAGGTAAGGCGCTGAATGATCTGAAAAATCAAATGCAGGAAGGCTTTGATGGTTTGCTGGAGCAACTTCAGAAAAAGCAGCATACGGCTGATCAAATAGACCTTACGCTACCCGGAAGAAGACCTTTTTTCGGACGTAAGCATCCGTTGATCGCCACATTTGATGAAATGAAAAATGTCTTTTTAAGTCTTGGATTTTGGATTGAAGACGGACCCGAAATCGAAACCGACTATTATAATTTCGAAGCGTTGAATATGCCGCGGAATCATCCCGCCCGTGATATGCAGGATACACTGTATATCAGTGAAGATATTGTCCTGCGCACCCATACATCACCGGTGCAGATCAGGGTCATGGAAAAGCGCAAACCACCGGTGCGCATTATCGCACCCGGACGTGTCTATCGGCGGGATACACCGGATGCCAGTCATTCACCCTTCTTTCATCAGGTGGAAGGCCTGGTTGTTGATGAGGGGATCAGTTTTGGTGACTTAAAGGGTGTCATCACCGCATTTGCACACAAAATGTTTGGCGAAGATATCCGTGTGCGCTTCAGACCGAGTTTTTTTCCCTTCACAGAACCCAGTGCAGAATATGATTTTTTATGTATTTTCTGCCGC
>Ga0209536_100001993_pt1 | contig 33378 bp, 27 predicted proteins | sample DeeMarSeWOR28_12_FD_187461 | JGI IMG/M metagenome (GOLD analysis project Ga0209536, IMG submission 187461) | Marine sediment microbial communities from White Oak River estuary, North Carolina - WOR-2-8_12 (SPAdes) (version 2) | ecosystem: Environmental > Aquatic > Marine > Intertidal zone >... | reverse complement strand
TTTTAGAATCGCTTTTTGACTCACGCTGATGAGCCAGTGCCCTGCGCACCAGACCCTCTGCCCATTCAGGTGTCCCGATGGCGTGCACATGCGAGTAAGTGGCCAAGACGTTCTTATAGCACACTCCGTCCTTTCCGTCCAGAATGCCGGCTCCCCTCCTCATGGAAAATACCAGTGAATTCGACTCCAGGTCACAGCGGATTACCCGGGAATAATGAAACTCATGGCCCTTCAAGGTAACTCCCTCTGGATAAAAAGGATTGACTTCAACCACCTCTAGCCTGGTGTAGCCGTGTCCCTGTGGCTTTTTCTCGAGCTGAAACTCCATAGGCAGGGCCTGTACCATGGGATAAATTCTACCCCTTGTGTCCAGGCTCCGTCCAAGGTACATAAGGCCGCCGCATTCAGCGTAAACCGGCAGCCCCGCCTCAATGGCTGACTTGAGGGACTCTCTAAACCGGCGGTTGGCAGCCAGTTGCTCCGCATGCGTTTCTGGAAAACCACCGCCAATGTAGAGTGCATCCAGGGGCGGGAGTGTCCCGTCCTGCAAACTATTCACCGTCACCAGCCGAGCTCCCCGCTTTTCCAGGGCCTCGAGGTTCTCCGGATAATAAAACTGAAAGGCAGAATCCCTAATAACGCCGATGACCGGCTGGCGGTAGGCCTTGCTCACCTTTTCACTGGGATAAGCAGGTCGCCAGCGTATCGGAGGGGCCTGGTTGGCGATAGCGATTACCCTTTCCAAATCCAGGTAACGTTCCACAACCCGGATCCTGGTCAGGATGGCCTCTCGTGCTTCCGGATGCTCCAGGGCGGTGACCAGACCCATGTGGCGTTCGGGGAAGTCATCTTCCTTGAGCTTGGGGATCGCGCCCACCACCGGAACCCGACCATAGCGCTCAATGGTGGTGCGCAGCATCTCTTCATGCCGGGGACCCGCCACCCGGTTCAAAATGACACCTTGTATGGCGAGCTCGGGATCGAGATGCTGGCAGCCGAGGACAGCGGCAGCGGCTGTACGGGTGACCTTGGTCCCGTCCACCACCAGAAGTACCGGCGCTTGCAGCAATTTGGCCAGTTCGGCGGTACTACAGGAGCCCTCGGCATCCATGCCGTCGAAAAGGCCGCGATTGCCCTCAATAACCGCACCCTTCGCTTCCTGAGTGTGCTGCCAGAATGAGTCGAGGATATGCTCCCCGCTCATCATATACTGGTCCAGATTGTAGCAAGGCTGGCCGGCAGCCAAAGCCAGCCAGCCTGCGTCAATATAATCTGGACCCTTCTTGAAGGGAACGACCTCTCCTACCCTCTGCCGCCAGGCGGCGATCAACCCGAGGGAAAGGGTGGTTTTCCCGGAACCCCCGCGCAGTCCTGCAATGACCACACGGGGTTTGCTGGTATTCATAGCTTTCTTGCGGTGCCTTTTGTTACCGGCTTACCACTTGAACTGGGTAGTGGTTCGCCAGGTGGTCATGGCCAGTCGGTAGTCGTCGATGTGCTCGTGACGGAATTCCAACTCGGCTTTCTCAAAGAACTTCTCCCAGCCGATACGCTCGATCCACTCACCCACGCGCTCGTAACGGTTGGCGTCGCTGGCATAGAGGTCGACGATCCTCTTGATGGTCTTGACCGTGGTGGGCCAACGCGGTGGCTCATTGGGAATGTAGGGCACGGCCAGCTTAGAGAACTTGGGCGCACAGCGGGAATTGGACACCTTGCCGCCCACCCAGAGGGCGATGCCGTCTCCCTCGGCACTTGTCAGGGGCATGGCCGGGCACATGGTGTAGCAATTGCCGCAAAACATACAGCGCTCGTTCTTCACGGCCACTGTTTTCAAATCCCCTTCTTTGGCCGGCTTGATGGCCGCAGTGGGGCAAGCAGCTATGGCCAGCGGAATTTCGCAGACCCTGCTCACCCGGTCGTGCTCGATGAAAGGCGGCTTGCGGTGCACACCCAGGATGGCGATGTCCGAGCAGTGCACGGCGCCGCACATGTTCAGACAGCAGGCCAGGGAAATTCGCAACTGGGCTGGCAACCGCATAGAGCAGAAGTCGTCATAGAGTTCGTCCAGTACGGCCTTGACAACACCCGACGCATCAATGGCCGGCGTGTGGCAGTGGACCCAACCCTGGGTGTGGACGATATTGGTCACGCCGGCACCGGTGCCACCGATGGGGAATTTGTTGCTGCCCGCCGGAAACTTGCGGCTTTTCAGGTCATCCATGAGCGGCTTCAGCTTGGCTTTGTCATCCACCATAAACTCGATGTTGTTGCGGGTGGTAAGACGCAGATATCCTCCGCAGTGCTTGTCGGCGATTTCGCAGGCCTCACGGATGAAATCCACACTCATTAGCCGAACACCACCCACCCTGACGGTGTAGACTTCAGCACCCGTTTCCGAGACGTGGACCAGAACTCCAGGCTCGAGAATTTCGTGGTACTTCCACTTGCCGTAGTTTTCCTTGATCACGGGCGGAAAAAACTGCTCATAATGGGGAGGACCGATGTCAGTGATTCGGTCTTTCATCAGATTATTGGGATCAAAAGCCATGTTGTTCACCTCCTAGGCATGGTGTCTTTTGCGGAAAGCCTCACCGTCAATCTCCCAACCGCCGGGCACATCTTCGCGGTCATAGAAGATATAGGGGTTGTACCGCGGCGTGTTGATCATACGTGGGTCGGGCTCGAGTTCCACCGCTTTGAGGAATTCCCTGAGACCGAGACGCTGAATAAGTTCGCCCAAACGCTCGCGGTTCTTGCCCAGTTCCATCCACCAGTCAAACATCTTCTCGACGAACTCGTGGAATTCTTCGTAGGGATCTTCCATCTTAATGAAAGGAATGATCACACTGGAGAGCTGCGCCCCCTCCAGGATGGGGGCCTTGGCGCCCACCAGGATGGTGGCGCCCGCATCTTTTCCCGGCCACAGGGCCCGAGGCATGACGTTGATGCAGTGCATGCAGCGGGTGCAGTCTTCATCCCAGATCTTCAGTTTCTTGCCGTCCCATTCCATGCAGCGGGTGGGACAGAGTTCGAGGACCTCTTTCTGGATGTCCAGAGCACGGGGCTTTGTGCCGTGGGAACCGCCGTTGGGAACCAGTTCACCACCCACATAGGCGCTGACCGCTTTCTGGTCGATGCGGATATCGTCACGCCAGGTGCCGATGATGGAGCAGTCGGCCCGGGCGATGGCCGCCACGCAGTCGTTGGGGCAGCCGGAGGTCTTGAACTTGAACTTGTAGGGGAACATGGGGCGATGGAGCTCGTCCTGGTAGGTCTTGGTAATGTTGTAGGTGATCGCCTGGGTGTCCAGCATGGACCATTCGCAGCGGGCTTTGCCCATGCAACAGCTCGGGGTACGCATGTTGGAACCGGAGCCACCCAGATCCATATTCAAGTCGTGGGTCAGCTGATAAAAAATGGGTTCCAACTGATCGGTGGTGGTTCCCAGTAGGATGATGTCCCCCGTGGAGCCGTGCATGTTGGTGAGGCCGCTCCCCTTTTCTTCCCAGAGATCACAGAGTTTTTTCAGTATTTCGGTTGTGTAAAACTTACTCGCGGGCTGGTTGACGCGCATAGTGTGGAAGTGGGCCACGTTGGGGAAAAGGTCGGGACGGTCGCAATAGCGGCCGATAACGCCTCCACCATAACCCAGCACACCCACAATGCCGCCGTGCTTCCAATGTCCCTCTTTTTCTTTATAGGACAATTCCAGCAGGCCCAGAAGGTCTTCGCACATAGGCTTCTTCTCGGCCATGTGTTTGATGTCCGAGACAAAGCTTGGCCAGGGCCCCTTTTCCAGCTCGTCCAGCAGGGGGGTTTTATGTTTCAATGCCATTCGTTTACCTCCTTAACATAAATTGGGAATTGGTTCTTTAACTAGCGAATTAGGTTTCACCTCAACCGGGGAAGTCTCACCTCCTCTCTCATGCCTGCTATTCGGAAAAAAATAGCTCTTTTTTTCATAAAATACGAATACTTGCGCTATTCGAATTTTGGTGGGAAAGATAGGACATGCGATCCATAGCGCTATTCGTGAATCAATTCACTCAGCGATTTGTTCTTGTATAAACTGTCTCTTGAATTTTGTCAATCAAAATAAGATCAAGGAAATCGCCGGGGGGGTAACGCGGGCGGATTTGCGTTGCAGGCTTAGGCGCCCTACCCTTTGTCTAATCGCTCTACCCAACTATTCAACAGTTTGACTCAGTGGTGGCGCAACAAAAAAGGCCGACCAATTTGCCTGAACGGCTTGTCGACGCCCCTGGCTCTAGGCATGGGAATCACAAGCAATGACGAGCCGGATGCTTTGAGTGCTGAAAGAGGTTGACAGATGAACATGTGGTGCTCGACCCTGAGAAGTCGAGTTGGCCACGCTGTTGGGCTTATCCTTAAAAGATCAAACAATCACTCACGGAATGTAAGCAGGTTTGACCATCAAGTGTTTGATGCAACGGTCTAATCACCCATGCCTTTTTCTTCCTTCGCCAGATCTGCGTGTTCGGGCAACAAGTACAGAGTGGTGCTTCCGCTGGACCAATATTTTAGTTGGCCATCATTGATCATCTCGTTGATAATCTTCTTGACCTGGCGCATTTTCAGGTCTGGAAGCGCTTTGCAAAGTTCGTTGAAATAATGCTTGGTCTTACCCTTCTTTGATTTCATGAAATCGATGATCGCTTGTTTCTCCGCCTCACTCATTGGGTCCTCCTTCAGGGGTGGCAAGAATGTTGTAAAAATAAAACGTGAATCAATTCACTCAGTCCCCATCTATAATGCGGAGCCTTGCATTTGTCAATAAAAAAACGGGCCTAACCAGTGGGGAGAGATGAGCGTGAATTTCAAGCGAGTTAAAGGGCTTCGGCTGGAATCAAGGTGATCGGCTCACTCCCCTCCCATGCCTGGCGTCCATAGCCCGGTATTGTTCCTGCCTGGCGTATGTTATATAAAGATTGCGATTGTGAAAGTCTCACTGGACACGGTAAAGGGGAAAATAGGACAATTGGGAAAATGGAGGTTTTTTCGTGTCTCTCGTAAAGCACCTGAAAGATCTCGAGCTCTTCCGCGCAACCAACAATGAGCATGGTATTGCCAACGCCTGTTTCAAGATAGGCGATATTTACCTGAGGAAGGGAAACTGGGATGAGGCCAAAGAATACCTGAGAGAGGCAAAGGCCATTTGTGGAAAACTGGGCAGCCAGGAAGGGTGCGCTCTCACCGCCATTGGTCTGGGGGATATTTACCGCAACACGCAAAGCCCTGAAACCGCCTGCGCTCACTACGAGCAAGCCCTCGATTTTTTTGAAAAACGAGGGGACGACAAGAACATTGCCAACCTGTTGGAGAAATTGGGAGAACTGTGCAGAGATCAGGGGGATTTATTCCGGGCCTTGGATGTTTTCAGCAGGGCCAGGGATATCTGTCAGAACCACAACGACCAACTGGGGACAGCCCACTTCAACGAGAGAATGGCCCTGGTGTACCGGGATCAGGGGGAATTTCAGCTTGCTATCCAGAGCTTTGAGGAATCTCTGAGATGTTACGAAGAACACCGCGTTGCGGATCGACTCGCCTTTGCACTTGTCGGATTGGGAGAGCTACAGTACACGCTGGGACGATCGCAGAAGGCTATGAAATGCCTTGGCCAGGCCTTGCAGATTTACCAAAAGCTAGGGGCACGCAGGCCCGCGGAACTGGTGGCCAGGGAACTGGCTGCCATTGAAGCCGCTTTGGCAGATGAGAAGCCGTAGGTCATGTTGCCCCGCCCCGCCATTGCATGCTTAAGTTCACCCTTGACATGTGATGGCGAGGTGGCTACGCTTTGGCGCCTAATTATAGAAGAATTACTGAATACTAAACTAGCGATTCCTGCGGGGGGAGGACGGCAACCGTTGATTCTTCGCAGGCGGGATAAACCCCGCCGCTACCCGATAGGTGGGCAAACCTTGTGTAGGGGCGGGCTTTACGCCCCCCCGACTCAACGGTTATAGCCTTCAAATCGCTCTCGGAGAAAGAATATGGAAAAAAAGGAAGAGGTTTCGGAAGACACCGTATTTCGCGCCTTGAGGCGCCAGCTCCTGGCGACACCCTACTCGGCTCCACTGCACTACAACCTGGGACTTGCTTATGCCCGGAGGGGGCAGCTGGACGAATCAATCACTGCCTTCCAGCAGGCCATTGTTTTTGACCCTAAACTGGTTGAGGCCTATATCAATTTGGGGGGGATTTACTTGCGTAAAGGCAATCTTGAGGCTTGCATCGAGAACAACCAGAAGGCGCTCGCGATAAACTCGAACCATCCTCTGGCCCACAGCAATCTGGGTTTCGCCCTGATCCAAAGAGGAGAACTGGATGAGGGTATGGTTGAGTACCAGAAGGCCCTGGAAATCGATCCGAATCAGGCTGCGGTGAGGGCCAATCTTGGCGGGGCCTATTTCCAAAAAGGTGAGCTCGAGGCTGCAATAAGAGAGAACCTCAAGGCGATTGAATTGAATCCCAACTTTGCTCTGGCCCACAATAACCTTCTCCACGCTTACCGCGCAGCCGGCGACATCGATGCTGCGAGAAATCACTGTCGGAAAGCATTGGAACTTGGCTTCCAGGTCAATCCCGAACTGGCGGAAGAATTGGGCTGTAGGCAGGGAGAGTGAGATCGTATGATGGTGGATTCGCTCCGCTTGATCACCCTACTTTTTTTCGACAGAGCACTAGAGAGGATCTGGGCACTCGCCATCAATCAATGGATTATCAATAGAGGACTTCCGGGTGGCCGGTACGGGGGCCTGCCCTGGGAGAAAATGGCAATGGCTATGTATGAATGCCCCCTGACAGGTGCGTAGTGACAATTCAACCTGAGAACAGCTATGTAATTCTGAAATATACGGTAAGACTGGAAAATGGCGAGATCCTCAAAGGAGATCCCGAACAGGGTCTGGCCCACATGGAGTTCGTAACGGGCTACAACCAGGTAATCCCGGGTTTGGAAAGAAGAGTAATTGGTTTGTCCGAGGGGGATGAGGTGGAAATCACCGTGAACCCAGATGAGGGTTTTGGTCCTTATGATCCGAGCCTGGTTCAAGAGAAGACCTTCGCAACGTTTCCGGAGGGGAAAAACCTCGAAGAAGGCCGCTGGGCCAGGGCTACCAACCCTGAGCACCGGGTGACGTTCGGATACCTGGTGCTGGAAAAGAAACCGGACCGCGTCATCCTCGATTACAACCATCCCTTGGCCGGCAAGCCCCTCGTTTATCAGGTCAGCATAGAGGGGGTCAGAGAGGCCAACCGGGAAGAGCTGGAGATCCTCAGGCCGTGCGAATTCGGGCAGCCGGGGTCGCCCCCAGCGGAGGAAAGTTGAATCTAGAGAACCATGTGTGCGGGATGTTGGGCTCGTGGATATGAGATGTAGGATGAGGGATGTGGGATAGGAAAAGACAGGGCTACTCGACGCTTGTCTTTGATCAGACATCGCACATCACACATCGTACTCTCACAGGTGCCAATGAGCAACGTGTTTAGGATCTTTGCAATACACCTCTAGCAAGACCAAGGACCCATGGCAAAACTCACCCCGGAAGAAGAAAAGAAAAAAAAGGCGATTTTCGATGCCATGTCCCCGAGAGGGCAGAAGCACATTCTCAAAAAGGGCTACGATGAGTGGGATCCTTTCATGAGGCCAAAGGAGCCGCTGGGTTACAAGTTGCGGCAAGAGGCCAAGGGTGAGAAAATAAGTCTGGAGTCGGGTCACGAGGTTTACGAGAGATTCTTTGCCGAACGTAGGATCACCGACTATTCGGCCGAGTATGTCAAGGGGGTCTTGGAGATATCCCAGGGCCTTTTTCGTGATCTGGATAGCTACCGGGGTATGTATGATTTCAGTCGATGGTATGAGAAGTGGCAAGAGCGGCAAGAAAACAAGGAAGAATCCGGTTCTTGATATAGAGATGGGGCAAGGGCGATCTCTTGTGGGAGGCTTTTGACTATGAGCAAATTTGTGATTCATCCTTTGGTTGTTGGGATCAATGAGACTGATCAGGGGATCATGACTTACCAGAAGGGCTACGGCAAGCGGATTTATCTGCCCATCTATGTCTTCTATTTGGAGGGTGGTGGTCAAAAAATCCTGGTGGACACAGGCATGGAGGAATTCATGGTTCCCCCTGATGCTGAGGAGGAAACCGGTCTGAAGATTATGGAGTTTGAGGAGGCACTGGCCACGATGAATCTGAAGCCGGAAGACGTGGATATAGTCATTCAGACTCACCTGCACAATGACCACTGTGAGAATACCTATAAGTGCACAAACGCCAGGGTTTACGTGCAGCGGGCGGAGTTGGATTTCTTCAAGGAGCCCCACCCCATCGACCACCGCTACTATTCCGATCTGCTGGACGAATCTGAGGTGGTCATCTTGGAGGGTGATGCGGAAATCGTTCCCGGCGTCCGGGTTATTCAAACACCCGGTCACACGGTGGGTGGGCAATCCGTAGCGGTGGACACCGATATAGGGACTGCAGTTATTACTGGCTTTTGTTGTAACGGCAGTAACTTTCCGAGCGTGGGGCCGGCGGTTGCCCCGGGTGTGCATATCCACGCCATTGAAGCCTACGAGAGCGCCCAGCGGGTAAAGGAACTGGCCGATATTCTTATCCCCATCCACGACGTAGAAGTCGGGCGCAAGGGCAGGATTCCGTCCTGAGATGCAAAGGTGGATCCTGATGCCAGTCAGCGTCAGTCAGACTGGGGGGGGTGGAGTTGTAGCAACGACCTCCCCGCCGGGTCGCAGGGCTACTCAGGGCCGGCGACGGCTCGTGATCTGATCGTTGGCAATAACTCCGCCTTTCTGGAACAACAAGAATGTGGATTGCAGCGGGGACGCTGCTGCTGCAGAGTACCCACGATGAAACGAACTGTGCAGCTACGAAAGCAAAGACGGAAGAAATACTCCTGTCATTGTTGCCGCAAAGAGCAGAAATTTTGTTGGACTTGCGACTGCGGTTTCCAGATTTGTCTTGCCTGCATGCAAGAGAACCAGTGGGGGATCAGTGGTAACTCTGTTACCTGGATTTGCCCCGACTGTGGCGAGCTTCGAGGTATTTAACATCAAAAGGGTTCGGGATCGCTTTGCTCCCTGCCATACTCAAATCCCTGTCGACCAGCCATGACCTACCGCGTAAACTACCTTAACCTGAATCAGAAAGAATCAACTCCTGAGATTATACGGACGGTGAATCGCTGCGTCTCTCATGAAATGCCGGTCTTCCGCTGGCAAGGTCCACAGACTTCCTTTGCCAGTTCTGGAGATTTGATTTTACCCGCGGAAACATTGAATGCAACCCTATCAAAGGCTGAGTTCCTGGATTTGCCGGAATCTGAGGCTGGACATCTTGTCCCCCTCAAGGCGGGGCGGGTGGCACTTCTGTGGGACAAATCGTTTCTATGGGGTTATTTGGCGGCAAATTCTCTCAGAGACCTGGGGTTCTCTTTTGATTTGCTTACTGCCGAAGCTGTGCGCAACAGGGCCTTGGATGGCTATCAAGTTATTGTTGTTCCCGGGGGCTGGGCCAGTCTAAAAAGCGAAGAATTGGGGTCCGTCGGTCGAGATGAGTTGCGCAGATACATCTATGGTGGCGGTGGATATCTTGGCATTTGTGGCGGTGCCGGCCTTGCCCTCCAGGTGGATGAAGGATTGTCACTGTTGCCTGTCACACGCAAGCCCATGGCTGAACGGCTCCCTAACTTCAGCGGTTCCATCCTGGTTCGACCGACAGGTTCCCATCCTCTCTGGTGGGGGCTTCAAGGCAAGGTCTCGCTCCGGGTCTGGTGGCCTTCACAGTTCGAGTTAGTTGATCCCAAGAGCATTCAAATAATTGGGCGTTATGGTCTTCCGGAAGAAGATTTTTGTGTCTCTGATCTCAATGTTTGCGACACTGAGACAGCAGGCCTTGATTGGAAGAGCTTGGAGAGAGACTATCAGATAAACCTGGATCCAGTTCGCCTTCTGGATGAGCCTGCCGTTCTTGAGGGAAAATACGGTAAGGGGCGAGTGGTGCTCTCGTATCCCCACCTGGAAACCCCTGGCGATGCCTCGGGTAATCTGGCTCTTTTCAACATCTGGTACGATTTGCTGGCCACATGTGGCTCTGGGGATAGTGGTGATCCCGATAGGGTGAGCCTGCCGGGTGTTGTCCAGGTAAACCAGGTGAGTTTGGACCGCGCGCGGAGAATAGCGCAAGAGGCGGAGGAACTCGTGACTCTGGGTGAAAACTGTGGCCTGTGGTCCTGGCGCAGCCCGTGGTTGCTGCAATGGAAGCGAGGCATACGCGGGGCTGAGTTTGGGACTATTTGTGTGCTGTTGCAAGGGCTTGCAAACGAGCTGGCAAGGGCAGGTGGAATTGCAACTGATTCCACCACACCATCCTACAAGAAAATAGAGTCGCAGTTTGAAAAGTTGGGAGACCTTTGGAGGTTATTTCAGAGCAAGGGGCGGGCTTTGGTAGAGGAAGAATGTCGAAGCCTGCGAGAGCAGACCGGCAAAGACGGTAAGGAGTTGACCCCTCGAGTGCGAGCCTTGCGGACTGAGATTTTTGACTGCGTCCAATGCTATGGAAGCAGTAGTTACGGCGGCCTGTATCGTCAACTCCTGGATCATATTGACACCCTTCTGTTAGGGGCGTTGCTTGCAGACGTTGACATATCCAATAAACCGAGCACATAACTCGCCCTCCACTTTGATCTAAGACGAGTTGAAACTGGGCACCAACAGGCTGCGAGACGAGCGAGGCTGGAGAGAATTGCTAGACGCGGCGCAATTATTAATGCAGTATCATCCTCATTTTTTGCGTAGGGGCGGGGTTTATCCCCGCCCGAAACGCAGGCATCTGCCAGAGCGGGTGGGCATAAAGCCCACCCCTGCGGATGGAGACAGCCTAGAAAGATATATGCATTGATTAATGCGCTATGTATAGACCGGCAATCATCCAGTGAGATTTAGGTATTGTCGCGGCCCGCCCTCTGGTCACGCCGGACCTTCCGTCTCGCCGCTCCATGCGCTATGCTTCTTTACTGAGAGTCGTAGAGAACAAACCTAACCAGCGAAGATGAGAATTCGGCGATTTTGTTTAAGTACCGAGGAGGAAAATGAGGGCCGTTCACCAGGATATGGCCGCACCAGGAAGGGCGCAACTTTTCTTCCAAAGCGTAAAAGGGTTTGTCCGGATAGAGATAGAGAATGTCATACCGGCCTAGATCGGCCAAAAGATAGTCTTGCAGCATAAATCTGGCATCGATGAGTTCGAGGTCGTCTCGGATCTCCAGCGACTTTTTGTAAAGGACTTCATCGGTCTCGTAGCCCGTGACTTGGGTGAACAAAGAGCCGATGAGTGCTGCGACGCCGTCTCCGCTGCCCAGATCTGCCATATGGTTGTACCGACCCAACCCGAAATGGCAAAAGGCTCGATAGACCTGCCTGGCGTCAGAGACCGCCCACATGCCTGACGCTGTACTTCGGTACGGAAAGCCACCACTTAGTCTGAGTTCGTGGTAGAAACGCTGGTAGGCCGCTTCAATTTTTTCGAAAGCGGCATCTCTTTCCTCTGATCGAACAGTCATGTCAGGCGTGATGCTGTGAAGTAACCACCCAGAAGCCGACAAGACCTTAGAGGTAGTGTTGGTTGAATGGTTTTGGGTTCTAGACAAATCTATTGTGGAATTAATGGAGCGTTGGAGTAAAGAGCCCCATTAAAAAGCTGGGAAGAACATGTTTACTTGGGATCTGTGGCGAATCATGTTGCACGGCTATTCGCCGTCAACGCGCTCCTTCATCTCTTTGCCAACCTTAAAATAGGGGAGCTTCTTTTCCCTGACCTGGATTATCTCCCCAGTCTTTGGGTTGCGTCCCTGGTAACTATCGTAACCCTTTACCTTAAAGCTTCCGAAACCGCGGATTTCTACTCGGTCGCCTTTGGCAAGCGAGTCGGTCATGGAGTCGAAAACTATATTGACGACACTCGCCGCACTCTTAATCGTAATACCCTCCTCTTTTGCTATGCGTTCGATGAGCTGACTCTTGTTCATCCTCCTTCCTCCCTCCCCGCTAGATCGTTCAACCCTATTCTCCCCTTTGAGATTTTCCTACAAATTACCCAAAGCCATACAATTTGTCAACGAAAATTTTTGATAATTACCTAAAATAACTACCAAAAAACTAACATGCTGCACAAAGCAGCGCAACGAGAGCTTAATGAGGGCCATTGAGGGTCGAGGTCGGAGCTTGATTTCGCATCGAAACCACAGTCCATTCAGAAGTCAGCAACCAGACTCCAGCAGTCGGAATGGATGCGACGTCCGGCGTAAGGCTCAAGGAGAACCAAAGTTTGGTCTAGATGCTCTTACCTTGTGCCAGAAGCCATGACCCGTCCCGGTATAGGGGCAGACCAAAGCCGGGTCCTTAGCGCCCGGATTCTTCCTCTCTTGGTGTTGCTGGAATTAGGAGATCACGGAGTGATCGCGGTAGTAGCCACCCCTGACGGATATGGCCGGATAGACCAAACAGCGGCGGCCTAGTAGCGTTCCTGGGTTGGTGACCGAATTGCAGCCCGTCTCTGTCTCATCGCCGAGAACAGCACCGAACTTTCGGAGGCCGGTGTCGTGTCTTTTACCGTCGATCTTGACGCGTATCGGGGTGTCGACCATCTTGAGATTGGCCAACTTTGTTCCCGCTCCCAGATTGGTGCGATTTCCGAGGATACTGTCACCAATGTAGGCGAAGTGGCCAGCTTTGGCGCCATCCAACATTACCGCGTGCTTGATCTCCGTGGTATGACCGACGACACAGCGATCGCCGACCAGACACTGACCGCGAATATAAGCCCCTTGGCGGATCTCGCTGTAGGCGCCGATTATGGTTGGACCTTTGATCAGCGCTCCTGGCTCGACGACACTTCCCGGCCCCACAAAAATGTCTTGGCCCATCAAGTAAGCACCCGCGTAAAACACAGTTGCTCCCTCGAGCACTTCTCCATCCTGGATCACTTGGTATCTTCCTTTGGTCACGTCAGCTGGGAGTAGATCGAACCCGGTGGAGAGGAGCTTTCCCTGATGCAAAACCAGGGTCTCCCGCAGCATTGGACCGTATCGGCCAAGTTCTTGCACATTTGGATGCAGTGCGTCCGACAGATATGATTTAAGCCGAGTAAATGTCTGCCAAACCGGCTCGCCTTTGGCAAAAAGTGACGGGTGAGCCCAATTGCTCAGATCAAAAAAATCCTCCGCGGCTAACATTCTCTCTCCTCTGGAATACAAGGAACCTACGAGGGCTTTGAGTTGAAGAAATCTTTGGCTTCTTCTTTCAAGATGTCAAAGAGGTTCTTTCCTCTTTTTCGGGCTATTTCGCGGGCCTCATCCAGTAGGCGCGAGGCGGCAGCATCCAGTTCACCCTTTTCAAGCGGGGGCCGTCCTTCCCTCTGGAACTTCCAGCGCAAAATTGATTTGGTGAGTCTCAGCTCACTCTGTCGAAGGCGGCTGAGGAACGAGTTGGCTAACATCTTCATATCATTTGTTATTTATTGATACTTCGGTCAGTCTAGCCAAAAAACCGTTGAGCGTCAAGGGAAATACTTCAACTCAGACTCAAACCATCTGGCACAGGGCATAATGGGGATCATAATGCCATCTAACCCAACCATCGGCATACTTCGCGTCCTCTGGCTGCGCCGTCACTCCGCTACGTTGTCACTTGGTCATTAGGTCGACACAATGAACGATCACCTGTCAGGGCGAAACAATTATCTGGTGATCCAGTAAACAAACGACCTGATGACCCAATGACTATGAATGACAGCGGAGCGTAGTGACTATTGGGGCCTGCTGTTTAGTGGTCCAATTCATAAATACGCTGGCATTCGGCCGCCAATGCATTCCGCCCAGCAGCGTTGCTCGTCGGTTAAATACTCCCAGTATTCGCCCTCCTCGCGCCTTGCTGGTCAGACGGTTTGACGTCCTCGATACGTCACCGTATTTATAAATTGGACCACTTAGCGCCTAGTGCTTGCCGCCTGCTCGCTACTGCTTATTACCTACTCCCTATTCTCTCCCCATTCCTTGAGTAACTGGGCAGCCTTCCGCAATGCTTCTTTGCGGCTGTTTATCTGCCCTTCCCACTGCAATTCAGACAAGACCTTCAATAGTCTTCCCACGGTAGGGCCGGGGGAAAGGTGTAAATGGTCTATGAGGTCATGACCGCTCAGCAATGGTGGCTTGACCTCTCTGGGCTTAAGCCGCTGGTGGTAGAAGTCAAGCCAACACCGTATTTGCTCACAGAGAAGTCCCATGTCGCCCCCAAGTGATCGGGGCCCGAGTGTAGCCATATAGTCAGAAGCAAACAACATCAAAAGTGGCCAGAAAAGCGCCGGCCCCAATCTGAAAAACCGGCCTAGTGAGCGGTGCGAAGGATCTGCGTGATTGAAGAGATGAATCGCACGCATATGATGACGAACGAGTTGGCTGACGAAATCGATCTCCTTGTTGCTGAATCGCAGGCGGGAGCACAGGGAGGCAGCCAGCCGGGCGCCAGCAACCTCGTGACCGTAGAAGTGGATGACACCGACTTCGTCTACTGTTTGAGAGCTGGGTTTTCCGATATCATGGACCAAGACGCCGAGTTTCAGCATGGTCTCCCGGATTCGCTCTCCAGCTAGTTTTTCAGAAAGATATGCTTGGGCCTCTTCGGCATAGCCCTCGAGCAATTTTTCTGGATTGGCCAGAAAGCTTTCCAGTGCCTCCAGTGCCAAAAGGGTGTGGCCCCAAGCGTCCTGATGATGAAATCCGTTCTGGCGTAAGTCCCTCAAGGGTGCGCATTCGGGCAGGACCAATTCGACGATGTTGTCGTCAGTCAACATCCTAAGGGTGGAGGCAGAATTTGGTGCAGAGAGAATGAGAGCGAATTCGTCTCTGATTCTCTCCACGGCCACTCCGTCAAGATCCTGTCGCATCCCCACCATCCATTCTCTTGTCTGAGACTCAAGAGTGAAATCGTAGGTTGACACCAATCGGTAAGCCCGCAAAATACGGAGCGGATCGTCCTTGAGGGAGCGACTTGTGCAAGCGCGCAACCGGCCTGCGCCAAGATCCGAAAGTCCGTCGAGAGGATCAATGAATTGGAGGAAATCTGTTTTTTCCCATCCGGAGAGGTCAACGGCAAGAGCATTCATGGTGAAATCACGTTGATTGAGATCATCTTCAATTGAAAGGCCCCGCAAGGGTGAAAGGTCAACCTGGCACAACTCCCCATCCTCATTTGAGATCGGTGCGGAAATAAGACGAATAGTTCCATATTTTGGGTCAATAAGGACCGGGCGGATGGTGGTCTTCTTTGCAAGAGATTTTATCAGGTCTGCAGCCCGCGAGGTCACAAAATCTATGTCTTTGCTGCTCCGCTCCAATAGAATGTCTCGTATGAAGCCACCCACCAGATAAAGCTGATGACCCTCCTCTCCGGCGATTCTTATCAGGGCGGAAATCATATTGGAGCTTCCAAAGAGCCCACTAACCGACTTCTTCAGGTCAGAAATCTTGTTGTCAGCAGAGTTCATCAAGAGTTATTCCCGAACAACCCGAAACATTCCATATCGAAAGATTACACCGTAGCGACTTATGATTTTTCACTGCCGCGGTTCTTCAAATACGAGATGAAGTATTCCTTGAGTTCCTGTGTTTCCTGGTTATCTGGTAGCGGACTGCAAAGTTCCTCAATGTAGCGCCTTTTCAGGACCTGATGACACGAAGCCGGGAAGTTCAGATCAAACACCCAGCCGAGGCGTATCAGTCTCATGTCGTTCCTGTTCCGCACATAGCTGAAATCCGGAGATTTTCCCTGCCTGAGTTCTGTCACTATCTCATGGGAACACGTGTTACTAATGGGGATGTTGCCTGCCAGAGTTTCGAGCAGGTCGCTTCGCTCTCGCTGCTGCATGATGATCACTCGCCATATATCCAGTTTATCTGCATCGCGTAGAAGTTGAGAAAAAATAAGTTGCCGCGCCGGCAGCTGGCGGGGCAGCTCTCTGAGATTGTGGTGGCGGATTGCCTCATGGATCAGTCTTCTTTCATCGGGGGAAATTCGCATCAAGACTTCGTGCTCGCACAGCACTGCCAGGCCCAGCAAGGCGTGGTCCTTGGATTCACTGTCGATGAAGGTGGAGTAATACTTCCATTGTGGAAATCTCCCAATGTCGTGGAATAGAGCGGCGGTCTCAGCGAGCAGCAAATCCTCCTCGGATAGACTACTCTGGCGTGCCAAAAGAAGCATCTCTTTACAGGTGCGCTCGGTGTGTTGTTCTTTCAGGAAAATAGGCTGAAGCCCGTCATCTGGGAGTTCATAGAACCGGGCGACATATTTTTTGAACCAACTCTTAAAATAATCCAAATCTGCTTTCTGCATGGCGACGGGCGCCTCTTTTCGAACCACTCAGGGCTGTGAATGATCTCCGCAGTTGCATCCAGTCTGGTTTTCTACTAACCTCACTGTGGGTTTGTAGACATGGCAAGAACGATGCATCTGGCTGTAAACCAACCCGATTATATTGCCACTCGACTCACATCTCAAGAGGGCAAATCAGGCCGGGGCAAATAGTGAGGGACTTGTGGGAGAGCTGCCGCTATGAATATGGGGATCGAAGCCAAGCACCTGGGCAGCATGGTAGGAAGCGCTCTGGGAGATGCCATCGGTGAGCTTGCCTTTCGGTACCCCGAGCAGAACGCACTGTCTGCAGCGGTTGCGAGGCTGGAAGAACTCCGTTACACAGACGACACTGCCATGGCCATAGGGCTGGCGACATCGCTTGCCCAATTGGGCAAGCTCGATGGGCAGCACTTAGGAGAAACCTTTCGCCGCAATTTTCAACTGGAACCCTGGCGGGGCTACGGTCCCGGCCCGCCAACCGTTTTCGCCATGGTGCGTTCACAGAAAATCTCTTATGCTGAGGCGGCTCAGAGATTGTTTGGCGGTACCGGTTCCTTCGGTAACGGAGCCGCCATGCGGATTGCTCCTCTGGGTTTGTTGTATCATGATTCTCCGGATATTTACAGCCTGGCTTGTGCCTCTGCAGGGGTCACCCATGCACATCCAGTGGGGAAAGATGGTGCGGCGGTTCAGGCTTGGGCCGTTGCCCAAGCGGTGAAGCTTGCCTCGAAGAAAGAGTTTCTTCCGAAGCCGTTCGTTGCTGGCTTGGTTGAGTTTTCTCGCACCCGCGAGATCCGGGATAAAATGAAACTCCTGGAAAAACTCCTGGACGGAAATGTCTCACCTGCGGTTGCTGCGACAAAGTTGGGCCAGTCCGTTACAGTCCAGGATTCCATGCCTTTCGCCATTTATTCCTTCTTATGCAATCATAGTTCCTTCGAAGACTGCCTCCATTGTGCTATCATGCACGGCGGTGACCGGGACACGCTCGGCGCCATGGCCGGGGCTATATCCGGCGCCTATCTGGGTATTGATGGAGTTCCCCCGGAGTGGCGCTCCAAGTTGGAGAATATTACCACCATTGAAAAGCTAGCCCTGGAGTTGGCAAGGAAAAGAGTCAGCGGTAAGGAGTAAGGTGCGGCGGTATGCGAGAAAAGCGACAAATGCGGGAAAGGTGAGAAAGCGATGGTGTCTACGGCTTTGATATCCTTTCTCGCTTATTCCGCCCTAGACGCGATGCGATCCGCGATCTGCACTTTGCGCAGATTTGCTCAGGGGAGTTCTCCATGAACGAGATCAAAGATCAGCCGGAAACCACAATTATAGTTTGTCGGCAGCCGCAGATGATGAGCATTGTGCTCAACCGTCCGCGTGCCTTGAACAGTCTCGACCTGGAGATGATTCGTGCCATCGAGCAGGCATTAAATGAGGCTGAAGCCGAGCAACAATACCAGTTCGTCCTGCTCTACGGCGCCGGAGAGAGGGGATTCTGTGCCGGAGGGGATGTAAAGGCAATTGCCCTGGCAGTGCAGGAGAAGGTTCCTCTCCCGGCAGATCAGATCCTACACGAAGAGTACGACCTCTGCCTGCGGCTACATCGCTTTCCTAAGCCAGTCATCGTGCTTGCGGACGGGATCACCATGGGGGCAGGATTAGGTCTGGCAGCCGCAGCCGATACGGTGGTGGCCACAGAGCGGACCCGTATGGCTATGCCCGAGACGAGAATCGGTTTTTTCCCTGATGTGGGAGCAACGGGATGGATGTTTAGTAAGTGTCCTGATGGCTATCCTGAGTACTTGGGTCTTACGGGATACGAGATGATCGGTGCGGAAGCCGCGCGTGTGGGCTTTGCAAGCCACCTATTAGCATCAGAACGGCTACCGGCACTCATCGGTGTGCTGGAGGGATATTCTTCAAACCTAGCAGGACCGAGAACCCAGGCGGCGCAGCAGCTCACCGGTGAACTCGATCGATTTTTTGAAAAGGATATAGTCGCCAGACTCGACATGGATGAGTGGGTAGCCACCTACTTCTGCGGCAAGAGCTCCATGACTGAAATCATGGAATCGTTGCGACAGTGCAGTATTCAAACGCAATTGTGCGACGGCGTCTTCAATCGTTTATCCGATCGTTCCCCCACGGCGGTGATGCTGACCCTGCAACTCCTCCGACACAACGAGGGGCGGCCTCTGGAAGAAGTCTTCCAAACGGATCTCAAGGCCGCGCGTTTTCTGCTGGCACACCCAGATTACTTGGAAGGTGTCCGGGCGCGTCTCGTGGACAAAGATGACAACCCGCAGTGGCAACCCGGGAGTATAGAGGAGGTGGGTCCACTGGACATCGATCTCTAGTCTAGTAGCACGGCTGAGAGCTTCAGCCAGGGACTAACAGTATATGTGATGTGGGATCTGTAATGCGGGGTAACACACCAAGACCCAATCAAGCGCTCTATCCAAGCATCTCACATCCCATGTCGCATATCGATTTGAATCCCCCTCGTTTGGGTAATAGAGGCCTAATGACTGAACAACCCTTTATTATTGGCGTAAACTATTGGCCCCAGAGAAAAGGCATGTTCATGTGGCGGGAGTTCGACAGGGGCGCCATAGACGAGGATATGTCCGTTATTAGTGATCTGGGATTCTCTTGCGTCGGGATCTCTCTGCTCTGGGAAGACTTCCAGCCTCGTCCCCAAAATGTTGCCCCAATAATGCTGGATCGATTGGTGCGTGTCTTGGAGATGGCCGTTGACAAGAACCTGGATGTAATCCCGACCTTGTTCACCGGTCACGCAGGCGGATTAAACTGGCTTCCACCCTGGATGCTTAGGGCCTCAACGGGAAAAAACCGCCTCCAGGTGTTTTCGCAGGACAAGGCTCGGAGCAATGAGCCGAGAAATCCTTATTCTGAACCCGAGGTGATGGAAGCGCAGATTTTCTTCTTGCGTGAGTTGTTGGGGGCGGTATCTGGCCACCCTGCCCTGCTGGCCTGGAACCTGGGAAATGAACCGTCTCTCTGGACCGTACCGCCGGATGAGTTTTCTGCGAGGCTCTGGCTGCAGGCCATGACCGAAACTCTCAGAGAGAAGGATGACGATGTACCTCTGACACTGGGCCTCGGTGTGGAAGATCTGGCAAAGAACCGGGGGCTGACATTGAGGCTAGTTGCCCAGCGTTTGGATTATGTCGGTATCCGAGTGAACTTGCATCATATCTCCTGGTCTGAAGGCCCGTTTGATCCGGCGATCTTGCCCTTTGTGGCTCTCATTACCGGATGGTTGGCAAAGATACCGGTCTTGGTGCAGGATTTCGGTTTGCCCACCATCCCCACCGTCCAGGATAGTTGGAGCGGAATGATTCGAGACGAAAAGGGGCTCTCACTCTTCAGCGAAGACGATGTGGCTGAATTTGCAGACGAGGCGCTTACTCACCTGCGCCGGTTTAGAGCGCTCGGCGGGTTCTGGAAATCATTTGGAGACTATCATCCCTCCATCTGGAACTGGCCGCCCCTCGACAGAAATATACCCGAACGTTTTTTCGGCCTCCTGCGGCATGATGGCAGCCCCAAGCCGGCAGCGGCTGTCTTCAAGACTGGGCTGACTGAAACGGAAGACGGAAGATCGAAGACGGAAGACGCAAGACAGGAGTCTGTGGAATGGATTGATGTGGGGGAGGAGGAATACTACCAGGATCCAAAACACCATTTGAGCCGGCTGTGTCAACGTTTCCGGGAATATTACTCTCTCGGATGACTCGGATACCGCAGCAAGCAGCAGGCACGAGATGCTTCGATCAAGTTATCTGTTACCTTATGCCTTACGCCTAACAATAGTGGGCATTGCCAACAACGGATATATACCGTTTACCTGTGCCCTTGTTCTATCGGCTCTGGAATAGAGGTGGGAAATGGAACGATGTCTGGTTACAGGCGGGGCGGGATTCATTGGATCCAAACTGGCTGAGCGTCTGGTCGGTGAAGGGATGCAGGTTCGCGTTCTGGATAATCTTAGTACAGGTAGCCTGGAGAACCTGGATCCATTTCGGGGCGATATTGAGTTCGAGCAAGGAGACATCCGCGACTTTGACATGTTGCAGAAGCTAATGTCTGATGTGGATCTGGTTTTCCACCAGGCGGCAGAGGTCTCGGTTCCGAGATCGGTGGAGGACCCTCTCCATAATGCGTTGGTCAACGATCTCGGCACACTCCATGTGCTAGAGGCTGCCCGTCGTGGGGGGGTGAGAAGGGTGGTGTTTGCCAGTTCATGTGCAGTTTACGGGGATTTGCCTGAGCTACCCAAACGGGAGGATATGGCAACCGGGCCACTGAGCCCCTATGCTGCCAGCAAGCTGCACGGGGAAAGCTACGCTTGCCTCTACAGCGATCTATATGGCTTAGAGACCGTATGCCTTCGTTACTTCAACGTCTACGGCCCCAGACAGGATCCCACCTCCCCCTATTCAGGCGTGATATCCATTTTCATGAATAAAGCGGCTCGAGGTGAACTCCCCACCATCTACGGTGATGGAGAACAGTACCGGGACTTTGTTTATGTGGCCGATGTGGTTCAGGCCAATCTGCAGGCGGCTTTCAGACAAGGTAATTCCGGTGTAGTAGCCAACGTGGGCACCGGCAGCTCTGTGACCATCAACCAGCTCTGGAAGCACATTGCGAAACTGGCCGGCGTGGAGGGTGAGCCTTCGCGAGCGCCGGAAAGAACCGGTGACATTCGAGAGTCGATTGCCGATATTTCCAGGGCCCGTGAAGCGTTGGACTACGAGCCCACGTATGACTTCCTTGAAGGCTTAGCCCACACATGGGAGTGGTATAAATGGCGCATGGCGCGTTAAGCAGCGAGAAGTGATGTCGGGCGAGACGGGAAGTCGGGTTCGGGATAATTGATCATCGCCGTGGGTCCTGTTCCCCAAAACTTGCTTTGTTCACTTTGCCCCCGTCTTGCCCGTCTCGCCCACACAGCCCTCAAGCTTCCGGCCACGATAGTTCAGAGCATGATCGAACCGAATCGTTGCAAAAGGGGTTATCTCAAAGATTATAGATTTCCACCGGCTCCACCGCTTCGGCGAGCTCAAAGCCAAAGACCCGGGAGTAGAAGTATAATTCGGCGTCCAGGGCACGTTTGATGGTCTCGGCACGGCGGAAGCCGTGCTGCTCTCCGGCAAAGGGGACATAAGCCACGGCCAAACCCTTGACTCGCAGAGCAGCCACCATCATCTCGGCTTGATTTGGCGGAACTATCTCGTCCTCGAGCCCCTGGAAGAGTATCAGGGGGCACGAAAGCAGATGAGTGAAATGAATGGGTGAACGTTTTCGATAAATGTCTCGCCTTCCAGGGTAAGGCCCGATGAGTCGGTCTAGGTAGCGCGCCTCGAACTTGTGGGTTTCTTTTGCCAGAGCCTCGAGATCACTAATCCCATAGTAGCTGGCGCCTGCCTTGAAAATCTCACGAAAGGTAAGCGCACAGAGGGTTGTATAACCGCCGGCGCTGCTGCCGCGAATGGCAAGCCTATCTGCATCTACCCTGCCCTGCTCCGCCAAATAGCGAGCCCCGTTCACACAGTCGTCAACGTCCACAATGCCCCATTGACCGTCCAGCCGTTCTCGATAGTTGCGACCGTAGCCGCTGCTCCCGCCGTAATTGACATCCAGCACTGCAACCCCCCGACTTGTCCAGTATTGAATGTCCCAAACGAGCGACGATGAAGTGGCGCCTGTGGGTCCCCCGTGGCTTTTGACTAGAAGAGGCGGCAGCTCTCCCTCCGGCCCTTCATAACCGGGGTTTTTCGGCGCATAGAAGAAGCCGTGCGCCGTCTTCCCGCCTTCTGTAGGAAACGCAATTGTTTCCGGGACCGAGAGGTAAGCGCTCTCGATCTCAATGTCGCTGGAACGTCGAAGAACGTGGAAGCTTCGACTGGCGAGATCGAACCGAACTATAGAGGGCGGTTGGGTCGGCGAGCCGGCGCAGAACACCGCGCTTCCCGGAGATGCCCTCAGGTTCCAGACTTCGGTATAGAGATTCTTGATCACGTTCAGTTCGCCTGTGGTGCATTCCACACGGGCGAGATGCCAGGTTCCCTCGCTGGTGTAGGTACAGATAATCTGATCAGGTGAGACGAAGCTGTAGGTGGACATACCGAATAACCACTGCGGCCTGCCGAACTCATAGTCCTTTGGGCATATTGGCTCCACGTCTGTCTGGTCATAGCGATACAGATTCCACCATCCAGTCCCATCGGAAATAAAATAGAGGACGCCATCTGGTGACCACGCAGGTTGGAATATGGACTCATTTGCGCCACCGGCGACTTTTTCGCTTTCTGCGACCGATCCATCCGGTTCCAACTCTCCCACCCACAGCTCGGTACCATCCCAAGGCAGATTAGGATGGTTCCAGGTAAGCCATGCTAGACGAGTACCATCCGGGCTGACTCGCGGCGCCGCGTAGAAGTCATTTCCAGAAACCAGTATTTGCTGCTCAGCGCTCTTGGTTAGGTCAACGGCAGCAATGGCGTTGACCGGTTCGCGTCCAACAACACGGTGATCTTCCCGTATACAAATCAGTCGGTATCGGGATTGATCCACCTCGCTGTCGGCGTAGCGAAGTCCACCGGCGAGAGTGATGGGTTGCGGTTCGAGGCCTAGAGGTTGCCGATACAGACGCTGATCAGTGAAATTGGCAAAATAGACGATGCCACCCGAGACCGCGAAGGCGCCACCCCCATATTCGTGAACCCGAGTGCGCACGTTATAAGCACGCGGGGTTAAATCCTCGATATTGCCGTCAGAACTCCGGCGAACAATGACATTGCGGCCGCCCTCTGCCGGACGTGACTCACTCCAGTAAACGTCCTCCCCATCCAGAACGATCTCTCCCAACTTTATCGTCTCAGAGACGATCAATTCTGAGGTAATGGGGGATTTCCACGATCCATAAGGACTCACCTGTGAATTAGCCATTCCCATATCCCTCTTAGACAGTTTTCATTGTTTTGCTAATTATAAGTATCTATAATAATTTATTTTATATTGTATATTATTATACTTTAGTTCAATTTTTATCCCACTACTGTGCCGTTCACCTCATTCGCCGATCCCGAGGGTTCTTCTGGCTTCCTGAAGATCGCTTGCATTGAAAAATTCCGGGTAGTAATCCAGCGCTATCCTTTCCAAACTCAGACCACCCGCCTGGTCCAGTTGCCTTGCAGTTTCCTTGTTTGCAACCCGCAGACGCCATTGGACAAAAGGGATCAGTCTCAAGTAGTTGCCCTGATGCTCGCGCCACTTGCCCACGCTCTTTGCTACTGCATCGCCAATGATCCTCCCCGCATCCTCTTCGCTCTTCTGAAGCAACTGCTCCAAAGTAGGTTTGGCGCCCGTAACATGTTTCTGTTTCTTGTCCACGTGCTCAGACAATGCATTCAGAATAAATTCCTTCAAGGTGATACCCTCAAGAGCGGCCAAGGCCTTCGCCTTCCTGTGCAGCTCTTGCGGGAAGGGTCTGATGGTGTAAGCGGTGTCAGCCATTTTCCGACTCCATATAATACATTTGCTACTTTAATAGTAGATATAGCGTAAATAGTCAAGATAAAAAAATAGATAATTATTGATTGGTTAAGTGTTGAAACATCTTCACCGTTCCCAGGTCATGTTCACTGGTGTGTTCTTCTAGTTCGTCCAAGTTGGTTCGCCTCGCTTACAATTAAGGTATGGGAATACTGGAATTATGAAATAGTGGGACCTAAGACTGTAGTTTGTTGGCAAAATTACCTTGACATGACAGTCAGAAATAATCGTAAATAAGAAACTTTCTCTTATTAATCCGCCTGCGGCGGACCATTATTCCAGCATTCCATTATTCCAATTGCGGAACGAAACGGAGCTAAGTTCAGACAGGATGATTATACTCTTCACAAGGCTTCATCTCTTCGATTCGATAAGGAGGCTGCCTTGATCCAGGGATTTGCAACACCTGAGGGTACGGCGTCATATGCGCGACGACACAGTCAGTACCACTATGCGGAGTTGGACCACACCGGCGTGTTAGTCAGTCAGGCGGGGTTTGGCTGCTACCGTGTGGATGTTGGCGTGGCTGCACATGAGAAGGCTCTGAGAATGGCGCTTTTTGACGGGGTTAACCTGGTCGACACCAGCTCCAACTATGGGGACGGCGGTTCGGAAGCCCTGGTTGGGGCTGTGTTAGGGGATCTGACTCGATCGGGACAGCTCTCCCGAGAATCGGTTGTGGTGGTGTCCAAGGTTGGGTACCTGCAGGGTCAAAATTACCGGATCAGCCAGGAACGCAAGCGGAAGGGAAATCCTTTCAAGGAGCTAGTGATCTATGCCGAGGGACTGGAACACTGCATTCATCCCGGGTTTCTGCAGGATCAACTGAGTCGCAGCCTGGAACGACTCAGGCTGAGCACACTGGATTTCTATCTTCTGCACAATCCCGAGTACTACCTGAGTTGGGCCCATAAGACGGGGCTATCTCTGGATGAGGCTCGTGAGAAATACTATGATCGAATCAGGCGGGCCTTCCTCTGCCTAGAAACTGAGGTGGAAAGAGGCAAGATCAGGTTCTATGGCATTAGCTCCAACACCTTCCCCTCCCCTGCTGCCGATCCCGAGTTTACGTCCTTGGAAAGAGTCTGGGAGATAGCGCAATCGATTTCGAGGCAGCACCATTTTCGTGTCATTCAGTTACCCATGAATCTCTTGGAGACGGGTGGAGTGACCGAAAAGAATCAAGCCAGTGGTCAGTGCGTCATTCAGTTTGCCCATGAGAACAACCTGGGTGTGCTCGTGAATCGACCGCTGAACGCAATCGTGGGCAGCAGGTTGTTTCGCCTTGCCGATGTGGAGGCGATGCCGGCGGCCAGTCCGGAGGCAGTGTCTGCTGCGTTAGACGATCTCATCCGTTCGGAAGATGTGCTGAAGCAAAGGATTCTTCCGGGGCTGAACCTGACTTCATCACTGCAAACGCAAGTGGTAGAGCATGTTTCAATAGGAGAAACTCTCTGGCATCATTGGCGAAACTTTGGCACCTATGACCGTTGCCAGGAGCTGAAGTCGGGCTATTTCTTGCCCCGGGTCCTGGGAGTTATCCAGTTTCTCTCCCAAGAAATGGATTTGACCGAAGAGGTATCCACCTGGATTGAGTCTCACCAGGAGAGGCTAGAAGAAGCTTTTCGAACCGTTGCGTCAACCTATCAGCACGCCGCAGCGGAGAAGTCAGCTCAAATCAGAGCCTTGGTATCGTCGGTGGATGAGGATTGGGCGGAAGCTCGTTGCTTGAGTCAGATTGCGCTGCGGGCCCTACGGTCCACATGGGGAATTACTGGCGTGCTTGTTGGAATGCGCCGGGAGGCTTATGTCACGGATGTGCTAGAGGAGCTCGGCCGTCCCGTTGAGCAGAAGAAAAGAACAGAATCATGGAACAGGCTTCGAAGTATCAGCGTCTGACACCAGGCACAGGCTCAGCCCCCGAACCTAGAGTAACTCAGCTTTCTCCCTTCAGTACCCTCTTGGTTTCTGCAAGCCTGAGAATTGTTTTTCCAGCATGATCTCGAAAATGGTGCGGTCGGTTTCGTTCATGCGCTGAGCGTTCAGTATGCCAATGTCTTGCATCGTCTGCCCGGGAGAAACCGCAATGATTCGGTCTATGGGCCCTACATTGACTCCTTGCAGTGAAAACAACGCTGCCTGCGCAAGATTCTGCGAGCAGATCTTCACTCCGCTAAACTTAAATTTTCGGGACACATCTCAATCGTCTCAGATGTTTTCTCGCAGATACTGAATCAGCCCCTCGAGACGCTCTCTGCTGAGTCTCTTGGTAAAAGAAAAGAGAGGTGTACACACTCCCTCTTCACCATCATCAAAGCAGTCGCCGAGGCTGAGCAAATAGATGTCCCCCTCTTTGCGCACCTCCAGAAACCCATCCTTTTGCAAAGTCTCGCCTAATTTGTACATTATCTTACCTCCGAAGACGGACAACCCGTCACATTTGAAAAACCGTCCCAGAAAGATGGCCATCTTACCGGAGCGTTGGAGTGCTGAAGTAATGCAGATATGGCTGGTAGGTTACGGAAAGGGGCGAAAAGATGCAAGACAAATCAGTCTGGGTGCGGTCATGAAACGATAATTTTCTTTGCGCTCAGGGCTGGACGCAATCAGGCATCATACGACCCACCAAGTCGCACCCTATCGGGATTTCTTCTGAATCGACTGCGACACATGCACACCCACCAACCAGGCGACCGTGATCACCAGATAAAGCTGACCAATAAAGGCCTCGAGGGTCGAAAGACTGCTGGCCACACTGGTCAAGGGAGTGACATCACCGTATCCCAAGGTGGTGATAGTGACCAGGCTGTAATAATCAAAAACTATTCGGCTGTTCTGCAACGGACCGTCAGGCATGGCAAATGAACCCGGGCGAAGCGTCTCCAGAATCTTATAAACAGAGGCCCACATCTCTGCCATGAGGAGATAAACCACCGCTGCGCCGACGATCAAGTCCCTGGTCACCTCATCTTGTCGAAAGATAAAGACCAGAATGTTGACAATGATAAAAGCAAAAAACAGCACTACCGATACGCGACTTGCCAGATACCAGCCAACGCTGTCCACAAAATATGAAGTCCATGTGAAAGTAAGCGTTGGCAAGACAAGAAACACTGCAATGAGAGTATTATGCCTTTTTTCGCTAATAGCGAAGACAGCAGATAGCAAGACGGCAGATAGAAAGACACTAAATAGTATTCGAAGGTAGGGGAAGCCCTCAATGAAGGGGCTCAGGAAAAGCGCCGCCAGAAGAGAAACAAACAGGTAGAGAAAGCGATTCTTGAAGCAGACCTGGGTAAAGGAAAGGCACGCCTTTTCGTCCATAAGAAGCCTGTGGGTAAGCGGTGAACGGTAAACGGATTTGTTCTGCAACCATTAACCCCGTTTTTACCTGCTTTTACGCTTTGCGCTCTGCTCTATGCGCTTTGCGTTATGAGGAAACCTCCTGAACCGCAGGCTCGACCGCCCGCTCCTTCTTTTTGCGCCCTCTTTCACCGAGACCTTGCATGATCACGTAAAACACCGGCGTGAAAATCACGGACATGAAGGTGGCGGCGATCATACCGCCTACCACGGCCGTACCGATAGCCTGCCGGCTCGCGGCCCCGGCGCCCGCGGCCACCACCAGAGGCATGAAACCGGCAATGGAGGAGATCGCCGTCATCAGGATGGGCCGGAACCGCATTTGTGCCGCCGTGATGGCCGCCTCGAGGATGGACTTGCCCTGGGCCCGCTGCTCACTGGCGAACTCGACAATTAGGATGGCGTTCTTGCTGGCCAGCGCAATGAGCAGCACGATACCAATCTGGGTGTAGGTGTTGTTGTCGAAGCCTCGCACAATCAAGGCAACCACGGTGCCGAGAACCGCCAACGGCACCACCATGATTACCGCCGCCGGGTTGGTCCAGCTTTCGTACTGGGCCGCCAAAACCAGGAACACCAGGATGATCGCCAGGGCGAAGACCATCAGCGCCTCGGAGCCCACTTGCTTTTCCTGGTAGGACATGGTGGTCCACTCGTAGCCCATGGACGGGGGGAGCTGGGTGTCGGCAAGTTGTTCCATCAGGTTGAGGGCCTGACCCGAGCTGAAGCCGGGTGCCTGCTGGCCGGTGATGGAGGCCGCCGGGTAGAGGTTGTAGCGCAGGATGGTCTGGGGCCCCAGGATTTGCTCGACCTTGACCAGGGTGCCAATGGGGACCATCTCCCCTCTGGCATTGCGCACATCCAGTTGACGTATATCGCTGGGTTCCATGCGGAACTGATGGTCCGCCTGGACCCTGACCTGCCAAGTGCGGCCGAAGGCGTTGAAGTCGTTGACGTAAGCGGAGCCGAGATAGGCTTGAAGCGTCCCGAATACCCCGTCAAGTGGGATCTCCAGGGTCTTGGCCTTGGTACGGTCCACCTCGGCGAAAAGCTGGGGCACGTCGACCCGAAAGGTGCTGTTCAGATTGGCGAGCCCGGACTGGGCATTGCCGGCCTGGATGATCTCCAGGACCATTTTCTGCAGCTCTTCCAAGCCCACGCCAGCCCGATCCTGGAGCTGCATCTGAAAGCCCCCGGTGTTACCGAGACCGGTGATGGCGGGGGGTGGAAAAGCGAAGGCACTCGCCTCCTGGATCTGGAATAATTGCCGTTGCAGGTTGGCCAGGATCGCCCCCTGACTGAGGCTGGAATCGGTCCGTTCTTCCCATGGCTCCATGACGATAAACACCGTGGCCGCATTGGATGCGTTGGTGCCGTCAATTATCGAGTAGCCGCCCAAGGAGACCCAGTCCTGGACGCCGGGTGTTTGCTCGAGAATGGTGTCGAGATTCTGCAGCACCTCCTGGGTCCGCTCCAGGGAGGCGGCATTGGGCAGTTGGATGTTGGCCATCACGTAACCCTGGTCCTCCACTGGCAGAAAGCCCGTGGGCAACCGGGTGAACTGCCAGCCGGTAAGCCCCAGCAGTCCCAGAAACAGGAGCATCACGATCGCCGAGCGGCGCACCACGGTCTTGACCACGGCCATGTAACCGTTTTCGGTTTTTCGGAAAACCGCATCAAAGCCGCGAAAGAACGCGTTCTTGCGCTTCTTGGGGGGTCGAAGCACGAGTGCCGCCAGGGCCGGGCTCATGGTCAGGGCGTTGATGGAGCTGAAGATGGTGGATATGGCGATGGTCAGCGCAAACTGCCGGTACATCTGCCCGGTGATGCCGGGCAGAAATGCGGCCGGCACGAATACGGCCAGGAGCACCAGGGTGGTGGCAACCACCGGTCCGGAGACTTCACTCATGGCCTTGATGGCCGCCTCCTTGGCTTTCAGACCCCCCTCCATGTGGGCTACGGTGGCTTCCACCACTACGATGGCATCGTCCACCACGATACCGATGGCCAGCACCAGGCCGAATAATGTCAGCATGTTGAGCGAGAAGCCCATCATCAGCATAACCGCAAGGGTGCCGATGAGGGATACCGGAATGGCCACCCCGGGAATGATGGTTGCCCGCCAGTCCTGGAGAAAGAGGAACAGGACCAGGAAGACCAGTCCCGCCGCCTGAAACAGGGTGACGTACACCTCCTTGATCGCCTGCTCTACGAAGATGGTGGTGTCATAGGGGATCTTGTATTCCAAACCTTCGGGAAAGAACTCGCTCAACTCCGCCATGATGGCACGAACCTGCTGGGCCACGTCGAGGGCATTGGCGCCGGGCAATTGGTAGATCAAAACGCTGGCCGAGGGCGCTCCGCTCAGGCTCGAGGTGATGTCATAGGTCTTGCCGCCCAGTTCGATACGGGCGATATCCTTGAGGCGGGTGATGCGGCCGCCCTCGGCCGTCTTGATGATGATTTCCCCAAACTGCTCGACGTCGGTCAGTCGTCCTAGCACGTTGACCGTGTACTGGAAGTTCTGGCCTCGGGGTGCAGGGGGCTGACCGATCTGCCCGGCGGCCACCTGTACGTTTTGTTCCCTGACGGCACTGAGCACGTCCTGGGTGGTGAGGTTGCGGGACTTGAGCTGACGGGGGTCGAGCCAGATGCGCATGCTGTAGTCGCTCGCGGGAAAGATCACCACGTCGCCCACACCGCGAATGCGGCTCAGGGTATCGCGCAAGCGCAGGGTGGCGTAGTTACTGAGGTAGAGCACGTCGTAGCGGTCGTCCGGGGAGAACAGGGAGATGATCTGGAGGATATTGGGAGACTTCTTCTTGGTGTTGATACCCTGGCGCTTGACCTCATCTGGCAGCTTGGGCTCGGCCAGAGTAACGCGGTTTTGCACCATCACCTGGGCTATGTCCAGGTCGGTGCCGATCTCGAACGTGACCGTCAGGGTGTAGGAGCCGTCGCTGGCGCTGGTGGAGGACATGTAGATCATGTTCTCCACCCCGTTGACCTCCTGCTCGATGGGGGCGGCAACGGTTTCGGCCACCACCTGGGCGTTGGCCCCGGGGTAGGTCGCCTTTACCTCCACCGTGGGCGGCGTGATCTCGGGGTACTGGGCCACGGGCAGAGCCCCGAAGGCAACCACACCGGCAATGACGATCACGATGGATATGACGCTGGCAAAAATGGGGTGTTCAATGAAGAACTTGGAGAACATGTGGGGCCTCGCTTAAGGTATCAAAGTCTTGTAAATATATGAGGAAAGTTACTCCGATGCGAGATGTGCGATGTGGGAACAGAAGCCACGTTTTACGGAATCTCACATCTTTATAGAAAATCCCCCTGTAGAGGCTGTCCAACAATGTCATTCTGAGGCGTCAGCCGAAGAATCTCGAAGATGTAAGTACTTGAGTCTATGAGATTCTTCACTTCGCTCAGAATGACAGACGCAGGCATTCACGGGGTTGTCGGACAGCCTCTTAGGGGGGATTTCAAGACGAGCATTGTTCTGACCTTTGCTTACTTGAGCCCTTTCGGGCGCCAAGACAGAAATCAGACAACACTCAAAGCCATCCCGACGCCGGGGTGGATTCTTTAATTCCGCCTTGTCCGCTTCACTGCTTTTCAACTTTGCCTTTCGCTTTGGCGCCACTTTTTTCAGACGCATGGGCAGCCGCGGTTTTATCTCCATCCGATTTTTTGGGCTGTGCTGCTTCGACCTTCTTTGCTTCTTCGGCGGCTCTGAGGGCCGAAGCCTTCAACGAGGCCATGTCGGTTTGCTCCGGATCGACCTTCGCCCCCGGCCGGGCGCGCTGAAGTCCATTGACCACCACCCATTCCCCTGGGCGTAACCCCTCTTCGATCACCGCGAGGCCGTCCACCAGCTGGCCCATGCGAATCAGTCGCTTCTCCACCACGTTTTCGCTGTTGACCGCCAGCAGATAGCGCCCACTTTGGTCGGCGCCGATGGCTCGCTCGCTGACCAGCAGGGCGTTCTCCCGCTCGTCGATCGGCATGCGCACACGGGTGAACAGGCCAGGGACAAGCACCGGCCGACTGCCCGGGTTGGGGAAGACACCTCGCAGCTGCAGGGTGCCGGTTCCGGGATCAACGCCGGATTCGGCAAAATTCAGGATTCCTTCGTGGGGATAACCCTCCTCATTGGCCAGCCCTATAAACGTAGGGATTTTTGCCTCGCTGCTCGCTTCGCTACTGGGGTCGTGGCCTGTTTCCTCCGCTTTTTGACGCACCATGGCCATCACCTTGAGCAGGTCGCGCTCGTTAAGGTTGAAGTAGACGTAGATTGGATCGTATCGGGTCACCGTGGTCAGCAGGGTGGGCTCACTTTCACCCACCAGATTGCCCAGATCCACGTAATTGCGGCTGCCCCGGCCGCTGATGGGGGCTGTGACCCGGGTGTAGCCCAGATCCAAACGGGCTCGCTCGAGCTTGGCCTCGGCGCGGGCGACGGCTGCCTTGGCCACATCGCGCTCGCCGCGCCACTTGACCACCTCGGCCTCGGCGCCGGCTTTCTGCTCGAATAGTCTTTCGGCCCGATCGAGTTCAATTTTAGCCCTTTCCAGCTGGGCTTGGCCGCTTTCCACTTCGGCCTTGGCGGCATTGAGCCCGGCCTGATACTCTCTGGGATCAATGACGAAAAGCAGTTCACCTTCCTCTACCATGGTACCGGGGGTGAAGTGCATGCTTTGCAGGAAGCCGGACACCCGGGCGCGCACCTCCGCTTCTTCAAAGGCCATGGTAGTGCCGGTAAATTCCAGGTAGTCGATGACCTCCTGCTCCAGGGGCTGGGCCACCGTCACTTTCGGCGGGGGCGGCTCCACGTACTTATTTTTTTGCTCACAGGCAGCCGTCATCCAGACCAGCAAAAGGATCACCGCGGACTTGGCCCAGGTTTTCCAATTGGATATTCTAGACATCCGGTTGATTTTTTGCTCCCGTTGCCTGTCCGACCATTGGCTGTAATTTCTCATACCCTCTCGCTCCTCCTACCAATCGGGCGTGTGAATGGATGCTGTGGGTTTGCCGTCAGGGGGCTCCTGGACCGCTGCCGGTGTCAGCAAACCGCCCCAGTTGGTGCGCTCTTTCATCTCTTCCATAGTTTCCGGGGGGATGAAGTCCCGTCCCTGGCGGATTTCCCAGCCGCCGCCGAGGGCCCGGTACACCGCTATCAAACCCTGGGGCACCTCGCCCTGGCCGCCTGCCAACCGGTCTTGCTCGCTCAACAGGGCCTGTTGAGCGGTGAGCACGGTGGTGTAATCGGTGGCGCCTTCACGATACTGGATCAGCGCCAGGTCAGCCGAACGCTTGGCCGCTTCCACGGCTTTGGACAGCAGGGCCACCCTTTCTTGACCTTTGAGAAAGGCAACCAGACCGTCCTCCACCTCCTGCTGCGCCCGAAGCACCGTGTCCTGGTAATTTATAATCAGCTCCTGAAAACGAGCGTCCTGAACCCTGACGGTGTTGGTGATCTGACCGTAATTGAGAATATTCCACCGGAAGGAGGGACCGAAACTGGCTGTCCGGCTCTCCCACAAAAAAATGTCATCAAGGTCGAACTTCCCCACGTCACTGGACAGGAAGCCGAAGGAGCCGATCAAGGAAAACGATGGATACAGGTCTGCCTTGGCCACGCCGATGAGACCGCTCTGGGCGGCCGCCTGGAGTTCGGCGTTGCGAATATCCGGCCGCCGCCGTAGCAGTTCCGCCGGAATTCCCACGGCAACCTCAAGGGGGGCCTGCGGGATTCCGCTGGAACCGGCAAGCAGGTCATTCAACCGACCCGGCGGTGTGCCCAGCAGGATACTCAGCCCGTTTTGAGCCTGGCGCAGCCCGGTCTCCAGAAAGGGGATCTCGGACTCGGTGCTGTTGAGCTGGGTGAGCGCCTGCTGAACGTCTCGTTCGCTGGTGGCGCCGGCCTCATAGCGCGCCTGGGCGATCCTCAGACTCTCTTTCTGCGAGACAAG
>Ga0209536_100001992_pt1 | contig 33383 bp, 14 predicted proteins | sample DeeMarSeWOR28_12_FD_187461 | JGI IMG/M metagenome (GOLD analysis project Ga0209536, IMG submission 187461) | Marine sediment microbial communities from White Oak River estuary, North Carolina - WOR-2-8_12 (SPAdes) (version 2) | ecosystem: Environmental > Aquatic > Marine > Intertidal zone >... | reverse complement strand
AAGTATGAAATTATTCTGGTGCACGGTCTTTCCCTGGAATCGGGGATGACGGATCTTGAGAAAAAGATCGTTGAGGATGGAATTGATAAGGCAAAAGCACAGGGCGTTAAGGTTATCCCATTACCCTCCCTGGTTCGCAGTATCCGGCCCGTTAATGACTTTAAAGCTTTGTTATCGTTAATATGGCTGATATACAAGGAAAAACCTGACATTGTCCATACCCATTCCTCCAAAGCCGGCATACTTGGTCGGCTTGCCGCCCAAATTGCATTCGTTCCGCACATTATTCACACACCGCACGGACACGTGTTTTATGGCTACTTTAGCCCTATTGCCTCCAAGGTGTTTTTGTGGATCGAAAAACTTTTTTCAAAATTTACGGATCGTCTGGTGGCGCTGACACACGGCGAAAAAGATGACTACATTGAAATGTCGGTTTGTCCCCCTGAGAAGCTGTTAACCCTTCATAGTGGGGTTGGTATACAGCAGTTTTTGCATACCAATGGAAACCTGGCTCATAAGAAGCGATCTCTGAGTCTTGGTCCAAAAGAATCTGTCGTTGCAGAAAACGTTTCAAGGGCTTAATGATGAATCCGAAGTTAAGAAGTCTCTAAAAATATGATGCAATAAATTTTTCCTGCCCGAATCTTTGTTGACAAAGATACCATTAGTCTCTTATATTTAAAATCAATTCAAACTATTACCCTTCCCATTTTGTTTGCGATCATTTAGGGTATTATCCTGGCGGGGTAGAAAGCGCACGAAATTGAACGGAATAACAAACATTACAGATGATTTGATTGGATATTTTAATTCATCACAAGTTGATAAATCCGTTGTGGCAGTTTATCTGTTCGGATCCTGCATAAGAGATGAAACCGAAAAAGCCGCTGATATTGATCTCGCATTTTTGGTTGATGAGCAGGCCTATAAAGACGACCCCATCAGTACCATGTCACCGGCATATTTAATTGCTTCCGGAATTGCCATGCATTTTGATAAAGAGACAGATGTTACCATTTTGAACTCATCTTCATTGGAATTATCTTATGAAATCATGATAACTGGCAAATGCCTATATGAAGCAGATCCGGAAGTGAGACAGGATTATGAGATTAAAATTAAGAGCATGTATTTTGACTTCAAACCATTTTTATCCGAATTGCGCTTAAACAGCCTGTCAAAACTATAAGGATATCTACGGAACGGTACTTTGAAAACGTTAGAAAAGAAAATCAAGACTGTCCAGGAGCGCGTGAAAAGGCTCGAACAAATCTCCCGGAACCTATCGGAATTGAACGACTATCAAACGTCTCCTGATATCAAGGACATTGCAGAAAGAAACCTGCAGGTTGCCATTGAGGCCTGTCTTGATATCGCTAAGATAATCATTTCGACAAACGATCTTCCTGAACCCAAAGACAATAAAGGTGTCTTTACTGTATTAGCCGAGGCGGGAATCTTGAGTAAGAAAACTCTGCAATTTCTGGTGCCGATGGCTGGGACAAGAAACATCCTGGTGCACGGTTATGATAAAGTAGAAGACAGCATTGTGTTCAGTGTGATCAAACAGCATCTTGATAACTTTGCCGAGTATTTGAGAGAAATCAAAAATAATTTTTTGAATCAGGCAAAGGTCGATTGATATAAACAATACGATAGAAGTGGTTTCAAAAACTCAGATCAGGTTCAAGGGCAAGGCGTCCCGCGCATCGGAAGCGGAGCGTACACGTAGTACGTGAGCATTGCGATGCGTAGACCAACGCAGCCATCGGGCCTTAGATGGGGTTTTGAAACCACTTCTAAGTAACTAGTCTCAACGCAATCGCTACAGTCAAACCATCAACTGGCTAATTCAGCTTTCCTTCCCCTTCGTTTCAATGTTCATAATTATCTGCTCTCATATAATTTGATGGTAAAAATCCTTCACATCATCACCCGTCTTGATATGGGTGGATCAGCACAGAATACATTGCTGAGCTGCAAAGACCTTTGCGGGAAGTATGAAATTATTCTGGTTCACGGGCTTTCCCTGGAATCAGGGATGACCGATCTTGAGAAAAAGATCGTTGAGGATGGAATTGATAAGGCAAAAGCACAAGGCGTTAAGGTTATCCTATTACCCTCCCTGGTTCGCTGTATCCGGCCGGTTAAGGACTTTAAAGCATTGGTATCGTTAATATGGCTGATATTCAAGGAAAGGCCTGACATCGTCCATACCCATTCCTCCAAGGCCGGCATACTTGGTCGACTCGCCGCCAAAATTGCATTCGTTCGACAAATTATTCACACACCGCACGGCCATATATTTTACGGCCATTTCGGTGCCTTTGCCTCCAAGATTTTTTTGTGGGTCGAAAAACTTTTCTCGAAGTTTACGGACCGTATGGTGGCGCTGACCGACGGGGAGATGGATGACTATATTAAACTTTCTGTTTGTCCGCCTGAGAAGCTACTCAAAATCCACAGCGGCGTCGATATCTCGCAATACATGAATTCGAATGGAAATATGGTGGAAAAAAGGCGTTCTCTGGGTTTGGATCAAAACGATATGGTCATCGGATTTGTGGGGTGGCTGCTTCCCATCAAAGGCCCGGGGTACCTGATTAAGGCCATGGAATACGTCTGGCCGGAATACCCGGAGACGTCGCTGCTATTTGTGGGCAAGGGTGATCTGGATGTGAATCTAAGGGCGCAGGCCCTTGAATTTGGTGCCAACGGCAGAGTTAAATTTCTGGGCTGGCGCGATGACATAAATGAAATCATGCAGGTATTTGATATGCTGGTGCTACCGTCGCTCAACGAAGGCATGGGACGGGTTCTGGTGGAGGCCATGGCGGCCGGAAAACCGGTTGTCGCCACGAATGTAGGCGGTATACCGGATCTGGTGAGAGATGGTGAAACGGGTTATCTGGTGCCGCCGGCCGATGAAAAAGCCCTGGCGGAGGGTATCAAAATGCTTCTGAATGATCCCGGAACCGCATGGGAGATGGGCCAGCAGGGAAAGGAACGCTGCCAGCAATTCAGCCTGGAAGCGATGATTGCAAAACTGGATGATTTGTATTCGAGTTTAACTACAAATTAGACAGGATTAACAGGATTTGCTGGATTTTCTTGCATTTTCAGTTTCCGGAAGAAACTGAAAATACTCAATCGCCTCCGGCGAATAAAAATGGAATCTACTACTTAGTAATTAAATAAGTTGGTTTGAATTCCTATAAAAAAAGCATAATAAAATATTTAGCATAGTAATCCATTTTATTGGGTTTTCCAAACCGGGTGCTTCGCACCCGGTTCCACCCGCAACGATTGGGGCACTTCGCGCCCCTGTCTTTTTCCGCCTATGGCGCCCAAATCCAAGCCACCCGCTATGCGGGTGGTCGTTGACTCCGTGAAAGCGGATTAAGTTTTCTCACTTCCATCCGGGAAGTGAGAAAGAAAAAATAATCCTGTAAATCCTGTCTAAAATAAATAAAATTAAAAAAGAATCCATTCCTTTTCGATGAAAACCTGGTTTAAATATCTAAAGCAGGGACTGTCCAGCCAATTACCGCAAGATCGCATTGCCGGAGGCAAGAATCAGGCGGATCTCAAGGAAAGTCTGAAAAAGCTACTGCCTTACTTGAAGCGGCACTGGCGCAAAGCCCTATTAGGGGGTTGCCTGGTGCTGCTGGCTTCCATACTTGCCTTTCCGGCACCGTTGATCACCCGCTACCTGGTTGATGAGGTTATTCTGGGCCGACAGCCTGGACTTTTAATGGCAGCCGTCATATTGCTGGCCGGTTTTTTGCTGGCGGAAAAACTGGTTCGAATGCTGCAGGCGTTTTATTTTGCCAGGTTCGAGCAGCGCATCACCCTGGATATCCAACAGGATCTGATCGCCCGGGTATTGCGATTTCCAAAAAAATTCTTTGATGACCACCAGACCGGCTATCTCATGTCACGGCTTACAGAAGATGTCGACGGGGTACGCTGGTTTTTTTCAAATACGACTGTTCATATTATCAGCAACGTGATCCGCTTTGCCGGTGGTGTCTGCTTTTTGTTTTATCTGGAATGGCGGCTTGCCGGTGTGGTCCTGATTCTCCTGCCTGCGCTGGGGTGGGGTGTTCGCTATTTTTCCAGCAAATTGCATCACCTGAACCACCAGACCATGGAGCAAAAGGCTGATCTCGCAGGCAGTCTCCAGGAATCCCTTTCTGAAAGTACGTTGATAAAGGCATATGCTTCAGAAAAATATGCTTTAAAACGTTTGATATCCGCATGGCAACGGGTATTTAAAATTTCGTTGCAACAGATCACAGTAGCGTCCCTTGCCAACCTTATAATCGATTCCACTCCGGGGATGGCCCGCTTGCTGTCCCTCGCCGTAGGGGCCTTCTGGATCATTGACGGCCAATGGACGCTTGGATCACTCCTGGCGTTTCAAGCATATCTGGCATACGTATTCAGCCCGGCTCAAATCCTGGCATCTGCCAATCTTCAGCTGCAGAAAGCGCTTGCGGCCTTGCAACGCATCTCTGCGCTTTTCAACATTGTTCCCGAAAATAATGCCGGCACCGGCAAGATGGTGCGGCGCCTGACCGGCGATATCGGATTTCAGAATGTCTCATTTTCGTATAATGGCAGTGAGCCTGTTTTACAGAATTTTACCTTTTATTTTCACCCCGGGCAGCGCGTGGCAATTGTCGGACCCAGCGGTGTCGGAAAAACAACCCTTTTGAGTCTGATCTTGCGATTTTACCAGCCGACTTCCGGAGAAATCTATTACGATGGCCTTCCGGCATCGGGCTACGATGTCGGTTCGCTGCGAAAACGACTCGGTTATGTGGCTCAGCGGCCACGCCTGCTGTCAGACACCATCATAAACAATCTGCGCTATGGTAATCCGGAGGCCAGCAAGGCCGAAATAGTGCGCGCGGCCACCGCAGCTGGAATTCATGGCTTCATTGAGGGGCTTCCGAACGGCTATAAGACCCGCATAGGAGAACGGGGCGTAAACCTGTCGGAAGGTCAAAAACAGCGGATTTCGATCGCCCGGGCGTTGGTTAAAGACCCGGATATCCTGATTCTGGATGAGCCCACCGCTGCTCTGGATGCCGGGGCCGACCAAGCCCTTTTTGAACGGCTGCCCGAATTTGTCAGGGAAAAGACCCTGTTTATTGCCACCCATCGCCTGTCAACCATTAATGCGTGTGACCAGATTATCGTGCTCAACGAGAACCAACTTGTTAACAGCGGCACCCATAACACGCTGTTAGAATCTAATGCATATTATAGAGATATTATGGCAGTAAAACGCGCAAAAGAGACCAAATGTTTTGAAACGGGAATAGTGGAATAATGGAAGTTAAAGAATACGCGGACTGGAGTCTGGGAATTGGTCAAGCCTCGATTGTGAATCGGACACCCATCCGGGCGGCCATTGAGGTCACGCACCGCTGCAACAATAATTGCGTGCACTGCTACAACAATCTTTCCCTGGAGGATAAAGAGGCCAGGCGCAAAGAACTTACCTATGAAGAACATTGCCGTATCCTGGACGATATCACAGACCTGGGATGCTTATGGTCGCTGTTTACCGGCGGTGAAATATTCGCCCGCAAAGATTTTCTCGATATTTATACGCACGCCAAGCAAAAGGGGATGCTGATTACACTGTTTACAAACGGCACTTTGATTACGCCCGATATTGCCGATTATCTGGTGCAATATCGTCCTTTTTCCATCGAGATAACCCTGTATGGAAGAACGCAACAGACCTATGAACAGGTCACCGGTATTCGCGGCTCGTTCGCCCGCTGTATGCAGGGGATCCGGTTGCTGATGGAAAGGGAATTGCCGTTAAAACTTAAATCAATGGCGATTGCATCCAATAAACATGAGCTCTGGGATATGAAGCGATTTGTCGAAGACGAGCTTGGATTGGAGTTTAAATTTGATGCCATTGTAAATCCGAGGTGTGATTGCTCGCAAAGTCCTTTGGAAGTTCGCCTTTCGCCTGAAGAGGTCGTAAAACTCGATCTACAGGATCCGGTGCGCATCGATGCATGGCGGGATCTGATAGAGAGAAGTAATAATTCGCGCAAAATCCAGGAAAACAGCAAAGCGCTCTGGCAATGCAGCAGCGGCGTGAATACCTTTGCCGTTGATCCGTGCGGGACGTTGCGCATGTGCGTCCTATCCCAAAATGACGGTTACGATTTGCGGAATGGAAATTTCAAGGAGGGATGGGAACAATTTCTTTACAAATTAAGACAGAAGCAAATCAGCAAACAGACCAAATGCCTGACCTGCGGCATCAGAGATATGTGCGGGCTGTGCCCGGCAAATGCCGACCTGGAGAACCTGGACGAGGAGGAGCCGGTTGACTTTTTGTGCCGGGTGGCGCACTTGAGAGCCCATGCGCTTGAGATTCCATTACCGCCCCATGGGAATTGCGAGTATTGTGAAGGCGGCAGCCGATACCAGGAGATCATACGGAAAGTCGAAAAGCTAATTAAGGACTGAGGGCTGAGTGCTGAGGACTGAGCATTCAATAAAAGGGACTGAGGGCTGAGGACTGAGCATTCAATAAAAAGGACTGAGGACTGAGTTCTGAGGACTGAGCATTCAATAAATAAGGACTGAGGACTGAGTTCTGAGGACTGAGCATTCAATAAAAAGGACTGAGGACTGAGTGCTGAGGACTGAGCATTTAATAAAAGGAACTGAGGACTGAGGACTGAGTAAAAAAAAAGAGACGAGTGAATTATGTTTGAGAACATTTTATGAAAAGGAACAGGTCAAATGAGCGATGAGAGGAAAAAGGACAGAATAGACAAATTTGAGGATTTGATTGCTTGGCAGAAAGCCAGAGAGCTTACCAAGGAAGTTTATCAAATTTCACAACAAGGTGCGTTTGCCAAAGATTTCGGGCTATCGGGACAAATTCAAAGGGCGTCGGTTTCTATAATGTCTAATATTGCTGAAGGTTTTGAGAGAGGTGGTCGCGGTGAATTCCATCAATTTTTATCTGTTGCAAAAGCTTCCTGTGCGGAAGTCCGCTCCCTGCTCTATGTAGCTTTAGACATTAAATATATTAAAAAGGCTGAATTCAGAAAAATTATGGATAAGGCTGAAGAGGTAGGAAGAATAGTTGGTGGTCTTCGTGCCTCCGTAGATAAACAGAGGAAAGCACACTCAAAGAGCGATAGATAGTTAAAGGCCAGGGGAGAATCCAAGACTTTGAATTCTGAGAATCAGGTAGTTAGCTCCTATAGAATCAAGAGACCAAAAGGATACATTAAACCGATGGATCTGAATCTGACTCAGTCCTCAGCACTCAGACCTCAGTCCTCAAATCTTAGCCCGCAGAGCTTTGTAAAAGTTTGCACTGAATTGTTACGTCTGGGGCACCAGGTTCAGTTTAAGGCTCCCGGGCATAGCATGTATCCAACAATTTGTGATGGTGATTTGATTACAGTTGAACCGATAAAACCTTCAGACCTTTCTGTGGGGGACATTATTCTTTACTACCATGAAAATGGTGTCGTCGCTCATCGTATCATAAACATCCAAGCACCTCAGTCCTCAGTCACCAGCACTCAGCACTTGTTTCTTCTTCGCGGCGATGCTGCAATTGCCGATGATGCTCCGGTCGTTTCAGAGCAGATTTTAGGCAAGGTTGTTTCGATTGAAAGAAATGGCCGTCGCATCGATCCCTGCGGCCTCCGGAGCAAGCTCCGCTATAAAGCCCGGCGGCTGGCCGTCCGCGTCAAGCGATTATTCATGCGTCCCGATTAAAGATCCGTATCAAATCCGTTACCTATAATTTCTTCAAAGATTCAGGGGGCATCCGCAATATTGGATGTCCCCATTTTTTTGCATGGCCCGGAGGCCAACACATCCGGTTCAGGTATTAAATAATTTAATACCGATAAAAACCGTTAATAGTTTAGGCGGCCTGTTTTCAGCTTCAATATTGGCCGACGCTGAGGCGGCATTTCAGAGACGGAAAACATGATAACTATTTATAATCATACGATTTATATCTGGTGAGATGTTGGTTTGTCTGTACAAAAGGGGCTCACCTTTTAACATGGGTGTCAAAGAAATCGATTGGCATCAAAATTGCTGTAATCCTGAGCAGCACAAATGGGAGATGAGAACAATGCACAAAGATTCTGGATTTACCATAATGGAAATGATGACGGTCGTAGCGATTGCGGCCTTAATCGCCACAATTGCCATGCCCTATATGATGGGCTCGCGCCACGGTGCCAAGCTGCGGGGTGTGACGGAAAATCTGAGGGGTGATCTGCAGCTGGCAAAATTGAAGGCGGTGCAAGAAAGTGGGCCTGTGGCAATATCATTTGCCAGCGACAGCTACCAGGTGTTCATCGATAATGGGGCCAATCAAGGGGTTCGTGACGCCGGTGAACGCCTCATCAAAAGCCGCGAGCTGCCGGAAGGCGTTTCCATAGATCTGGCTAACACCGGCTTTAATGGCAATGACTACGCACGCTTTAACAATAGAGGATTACCCGAGGACACGGGAGATGTCACGGTCGACAGTTCCGGCGGTGACCAGCGCCTCATCAGTCTCAACCGTCTGGGACGTATTACGATTCAATAAAATAAATAACCCTAAAAGAGTTTTCCATGAAAAATAATTACGAGAACACAACCTTATCGAAAAATAACAGGGGCTTTAGCTTGCTCGAAGTGGTGATGGCCATGGCCATATTTTCAATCGGCATTCTGGCCGTCGGCAGCATGCAGCTGTGGAGTACCAAAAACAATACAGCCGGAAACTTCACAACCGAGGCGACCATGCTGGCCAGACAGAAAATCGAGGAGCTCAAAGTCGTATCGGACATAGACGACCTGGCCAGCGGCAATGACACCATCGGTATCTATAGACGCAGCTGGGTGCCCGCCGATATTACGGGTACCCTCAGCAGGATAACGGTTACCGTTGAATGGACAAGACAGGGCAAAGACCACAGCGTGGAAATCGAATCCGTTACCAGAGGAAATTGAATATGAAGGATCTGCTTTCAATAGCTTTAAATTCAAAACAGGTTTCAGGTGCCGGCGGCATTCGAGACAGGGGCTTTTCGATGGTCGAGCTGCTGGTGGCGCTGGCCGTATCATCTATTGTTATGGCGGCCGTTTACAGTGTAAACGCCGCCCTGACGAAATCCTACACCACCCAGAATGTTGCCGCCGATGTCCAGCAGGCCGTGCGTGCTACCATCGATTTTATGGCCGAGGATATTATGATGGCCGGCCTCCTTGATTTCCGGCTGGATTACGCCGTTGATCCGGAAATAAGTGCGGCCGGTTCCGATAATATTACCTTTACCGCTGACAGAAATTTGGATGGAGATACCGCGGATGAATTTGAGAATCTCACCTATTGGTTAGACGGCGATGAACTCAAGCAAACCGATAATAATACGGGCGTTGAAGAGACCTTTATCGACAATGTCTTCAATTTCGAATTCAGATACTTCCGGGAAAACGAGGCGGATACGCCCACCGACAATGATGTAATCAATGGTCGTGATTTAATTAATTTCTATGCACTCGGAGATCCGTTACCTGAACTGGATCGGGACGATATCCGCACGGTACAAATTTCCATAACCGTAGAAGAGCCTGCCGGAATCGGTGGTCCGGTTCAACGATCCTATACCACCCGGGTCAGGTGTCGCAATGCCGGTTTTTTCTAAGGAGCAAAATAGATGCTGAAAAAAATAATGTTTTGGCCGAATACAACATCCATTCTTAAAAACGAAGAGGGCGCGGTTATTATCGCTGCTTTGCTGGTACTGGTCTTGCTCACCATCATCGGTATCGCTTCAACCAATATCAGCAACACCGAAGTGAGGATTGCAGCCCACGAGCTGTTTCATCAACAGAACTTCTATCGGGCCGAAGGGGCTGCCCTGCAGGCCATTGATACAATGGAGGCCTCAACAAATCCAGAGACCGAGGACCCCCCCCTTGCCTGGATGACACAAACCGTGGCGAATTCGGAAAACCTCCTCGACAGTGGCAATCTTTTCAATAGCAACTTTTGGGAAAACGGATCCGGTGATGCAACGCCTGAGGCGTCCGCCTTTTCAGATACGCAATTTGTCGCGATTGCCGAAGGAATTGTTGAAGGCGAATCTCTGGATATGGGCAGCACCAAGATCCACAGTTACAAGATTGTGGGTCACTCTGCACGTCCCAACAAGGGCTCCGTCATCATCGAAGTCGGATATTTAAAAGCATTTTAATAAGGAGCGTTATTATGAATATATTCCACTGTAATCCAAAAACAGTCAGCAATACGGACGGATCTTCCTTATCTTCGAGCTGCAATTTTCTGCGGCGAAGGTTTCCGGCGCTAATGATATTGGCCCTCTGGTTTTTGCTTGCAGCCGGCATGGGCATCGGGGAGAATCATGTTTATGCTGAAATTGAAACAGCCTATGTCTCCGCAGGTCAAGACGATGCCGAGGAAACCTCCGCTGGTTCAATCAACCTCACAAGTTCCGATCTGGAACTGATCCGGACAGGCGATCAGACGCATGTGGGCATGCGTTTTGCAGGTATCGACATTCCCCGGGGTGCCGACATCATAAGCGCCTATATTGAGTTTTCCACCGATGAAGTCGGCCCATACGAAGACACCAGCCTTATCATTTACGGCCAGGCCCACAATAATGCCGAGTCATTTGCCGCTACGAGCTATAATATCACTCACCGGGCATCCACCAAAGCATCTGTTTCCTGGGATATTTTTGAACAGTGGGACACCGCACACGTAAAACACCAAACACCGGACATTGCCTCGATTATTCAGGAATTAGTGGACCGAGGCGGCTGGGAGAGTGGCAATGCCCTGGTCCTCATTATTACGGGATCAGGCAAAAGGGTTGCGGAATCCTATAACGGTGCCGCTGGTCACGGCGATACAACCCTCGCCCCAAAGCTTGTCGTCGAATATACCGGTACAGCCACGAGTAAAAGCACCTGCAGGATTTATCACCGTGACAAGAAACAGACCGTGTCGGGCAGTACCACCAGCCTGCCGGCGACGGTGCCCGCCGTGGAGGAAGGCGATTTGATGATCGCCACGGTGGCATTCGGCAAGGGTGACGCCGTTCTCAGCGCCCCGGACGGCTGGACAGCGATCGAGCCGTCCTCACCCGGCGTCGAAGCGATGCGCACGAGCGCCTGGTACAGGGTGGCCGGACCAAGCGAACCCGCAACCTATACCTTCAGCGCCAGCGGCTCTGCCGATGAGATGCTCGTTGATATCGCCTCTTTTTACAGCTCGGCGGGTTCCGAAGTGATCGGATGGGACCTGGAAGATTCGTCCTACAGATATTCGGATGTCGAAGAAAGCGTCATCAATTCGAACCAGGTTAAATGCGTCGACAAGAGTCTGCTTTATTTTGCCGGAGCATATGATACCGCCGCAAACGTTGTCAGTCAACCGAGCGGCATGACCATGTTAGCCGAGCAGAAGCAAACGCTTCTTTCGCTGGCGACTTACTACCAGATGCGTGACGCCGGGAATAATGTCACCAAGACCATCCAGTGGGCCGATGCAGATTTTTTATCCGCCCTTGCCGCGGTGTTCAGCTGCCAGAGCACGACCGAGTGGACCGTTACCGCCAGTGCGGGTGCCAACGGCAGCATTTCACCATCCGGCGCTAACAGCGTGGTACATGGTGGAAGCATAACTTTTTCCATCATACCCGATAGCGGCTATAAGATATTGGATGTCGTAATAACAAGCAGTTCCAAGCCCGCCGATTCCTTAGGGGCGGTGTCCTCTCACACCTTCAACGATGTCAAGGAAGACTGGACAATAACGGCCAGTTTCACTGCCACAGGTTATTATATAATTACGACGAATCCCGGTTCCAACGGTAGAATATTGCCTGCGGGACCGGTGGATGTAGCGCCCGGAGCCGACCAGACATTTACCATCGTCCCGGATGATGGTTATGTCGTGGACCAGGTCACAGCAGAAAAGAAAAAGTACAATGGGATCACCTCCTATACATTCAATGATGTCAGCGACAATGAAACCATCGAGGCCACATTCAAAGTGGATGTGGCAGACCCGCCGGATGATAGCTGTGTTGAAATTGCGGATGTTCCGCTGGATGCCCGCTTTGAGTCCGCCCCGCCCAATATTCTCATTGCCCTGGATGACTCCGGCAGCATGAGCTTTGAGATTCTGGTGCCGGGGGCCTATGATGGAAGGTATCTGGACTGGCATGACTATCTTTTTGATAATCCCTGCGGGGATTTGTTCGGCGGCACGCCCGGGTGTCACGAATATGAACGGTATGACAAGGATCTGGGGATTAGTATATTGGCACGCGGGGAAGGTCGCCGGCACTGGAAAACCCAGTGGGCCGGATTTAATAAGGTGTACTACGATCCCACAATTGACTATGAGCCCTGGCCCCTGGTCTCGGGCAAGATGGACAATGCGGACGCCGATAATCCGCGATCACACCCGCTGTACGACTCGCCCCGCTTTGATCTGAGCAGCAGCTATGACATACTTAACGTTCAGAGCGGCGAAATCATTGTGGACAACGAAGACACCGGTGCCTTCTCTACGACCGGGCCCTGGGAAAAATTCGTAGATGACCAAGACTGGGAGTCTTCATACTTATCTTCCATTGGAGACAACGAGTCCTACACCGCCACCTGGGCGCCCTACCTTATAGGGGGAAAATATGAAGTCTGGGTCTGGTATGTTGAATCTACTTATCGCAGCGATAAAGTGAAATATACGATCACCCATGCCGGGGGTAGCGACACCAAAGAGGTCGATCAGCGGAGCAGCGGCGGCCAATGGAGAAAATTGGGCGACTATACCTTTGATACAGGTATTGCCGATGTCACCCTTGAGCATACAGTTCCCTTCCTAAGTGATAAACGGGCTTGCGCCGATGCCGTAAAATTTGTGCCCAAGGACGGTGTCTCCGGCGGCATAGACATAGATATCCCGCGCGCGCATTATTATGTTAAATCGCAAACGGAAAACAAACCTTACCTGGTGGTTGTGGACGCCGGCGTCATCACCTATTACGAGTTCACAGACGATGGCGACGATGTCATTGAAGCCGGTGAACTGGTCCTTAATCCCAATCCACCGGCCGATGTGAAGACCGGGCGCAGCTATGTGGAAGAGCGCCAGAACTTCGCCAACTGGTACAGTTATTATCGCCGGCGCGGATTCACCGCCACCTATGCGACGGCCCAGCTGATTACCAACATGCAGGCGGTGCGCATCGGACTTTTCGGCATCAATATCGGTAAGAGCTGGTCGATCACCCAGCCCGTTCTCAATGTTAAAAACGACGATGAAGATAGGACCGAAACCCTGCTGAACATCTTATACGATTTTAAGTGGATGGGGGGTACCCCGTTGCGGCGTGCGCTCGAATCCGCGGGTCGGTACTTTGACAAGCATGATAATAAAAAACTGGACGGAACCACCGGCGATGATTCCCCCTGGGACATCGCCGATGATGGCGGTGAATGCCAGCAGGCATTTACGATTGTGATTACCGATGGATACTATAACGGCAGTAATCCCAGAACCGGCGCTATCGCAAACAATGACGGCGATGATGGGGAACCGTATGCCGATTCCTACAGCGATACCCTGGCCGATGTCGCCATGTACTACTACGAGCGGGATCTCAACACGGAGCTGGCCGATAACGTGCCGGAGAACGAGTCGGACGATGCCAATCATCAGCATATGGTGACCTATACTATCGGGTTTGGCGTTAAGGGTTTCCTTGACCCCAATAACTATGATGAAGATTTAAAGGACAAGACGACCGGCGATTACATCGTATGGCCGGATCCTTATACAGGCAAATCGACACCGGAAAGAGTCGATGATACCTGGCATGCCGCGGTCAACGGCCGGGGCCAATTTCTGAACTCGGCCAATCCAAAGGAACTGGTCACAGCTTTGAATGCGGTCATGAAGGATATTGAGCGCCGCGTCTTTTCGGCCTCCGGCGTGGCCATTAACGGCGATGAGTTGTATCAAAGGCTGTCGCCGGATCTGCTTATGTTTCAGGCCAGTTACAGCAGTGAAGGCTGGACCGGTGAGATAAAAGCCTTCAAGGTGGATGAATTCAGCGGAGAGATCGATACGCTGAATCCCGAATGGTCGGCCACCGAGCAGTTTGAAAGCAAGTCGTGGGCCTCGCGTATGATCGTCACCCATAACGGGACCACGGGCGTACCTTTTCGGTTTGACAGCCTTTCAGCTGCCCAGAAAGCCCTGATCGATGCAGATTGGGAAAGCAATGAAACCCCTGCGCGCGAGATCATGGATTACCTGCGTGGGGATACCAGCAATGAAGAACGTTTCGGCGGTACCCTTCGAAACCGCTATACGGTGCTGGGGGACATTGTGCATTCCGGCCCGGTGTTCAAAAATGATATCCTCTATGTCGGTGCCAATGACGGAATGCTGCACGCCTTTAACGCTCGCACCGGTGATGAACTTTTTGCCTACGTGCCCAATCTGGTGTTCGCAAACCTTCACAAACTTGCCGATCCTGTATACGAGCACAAGTATTACGTGGATCTGTCCCCCAACATAAAAGACGTCGCCGTGCCCGAGTTGCCCGATTCGCCCAATGTCGACACGATGCTGATTGGCGGTCTGGGCAAAGGCGGCCGCGGCTATTATGCACTGGATATAACCAATCTTGATGCCGCCAATGTACCCGCGACCGAAAGCGATCTGGACAACCGAGTCATGTGGGAATATCCGGACGGGGCCACACCCAGCACGGAGGTTGAGGATCTGGGCTACTCTTTTACCCGAGTTGCCGTGGTTCGGCACAACGCCACCAACGCGCCCTCGCCCTGGGTCGTTATTTTCGCTAATGGTTACAACAGCGCCAACGGCCATGCCGTGCTGTTTATTCTCGATCCGTCCAGCGGTGATCTGCTGAAACGAATCGATACCCAGGTCGGCACCTGCAACGGGCTGTCCACGCCGATTGCGGTCGATGTGGATAATAATAATACGGTGGATTATGTTTATGCCGGTGATATCAAGGGCAATTTATGGAAGTTTGACCTGAGCGCAGATGATTATAATCTATGGGATGTGGCTTATAGCAGTGGCGGCACACCCATGCCCCTGTTTAAGACGCCGGGCCAGCCCATCACCACCAAGCCGAGCGTGATGTATCACTGCGAAAAGCACGGTTACCTCGTGGCCTTCGGCACCGGAAGATATCTGGGATTGGAAGATCTCAGCGACACCAGTGACCAGGCGATATACGGCATCTGGGATTACGGCGATTATAATGATGACAGCGAATATGTCGGCGCTATGGATGAGTATGGCGCCATCACCAATGCCGACCTGCCGGTGGCGGTGTCATTCTCATTACTGCAGCAGACCGTTGTTAATGAGCAAACCATAGATGGCGTGGAATACAGAACATTCAGTGACGGTACGCCGGATTGGACAACGGCTATGAAGCTGGGCGCCGACTGCGGTGACCATGACGACGGTACCGAAGACTGCGATTTTAATGATGTTCCGAGCGAAGAGCCGTATCCGGATCCGGTGAGAGATGTTGGCTGGTATTTTAATCTGCCTGAAGCCGGTGAACGGGTGGTCAGCGATGTGCGCATCCGGGCAGGCAAGCTGACCGTGATAAGCTATGTTAACGAGGGCAGCATCTGCGGTCTGGCGGGCCATTCCTGGGTAATGGTGGTGGATCCATGCACCGGCGGAAGGCTGTCGCAAGCCCATTTTGACGTCAACGGAGACGAAAAAGTCCATAACAGGGGCGAATATGACGAGAACGGCGACGGTACAATCGATGAAAAGGACGCGGATCTGGTTGATATCGGAGACAAGCACGATCCGAATTATGTGCCGCCCACCGGGCTTAAAATAGACGGCAAACTGGAGCTGCCCAGCTATCTGATTAAAGGCGACGTGGAGAAAGGATACTACAACACATCCGATACCGATATCGTAACGCTTGTCCAGAAAGCCCCCAGATTGGGGATGACCCACTGGCGCGTGCTGCGACAGGAATAGCGATGGATAGATGATAAACCCGTGAAGTGGTTTCAAAACCTCAGCTGCGGTTTTAAAACCACTTCTAATACGAGTATTGATGCCCATATAAAGGAGAATGAAAACATCATGATATTCGATAAAATATTCCGGCGAAGGTGGAGTGCTCTTTGGGTCTGTCTGGGCCTGGCATTGGTGTTTCTGTTATCTGCCGTCCCGGCAAATTTCAGTTATGCCCAGGGCCGCTATTTGCGCGAGGACTGGAAGATGCCGAAATTCTATCCCAGAGGATTTGACGGATACGGCAAAATTGAAGCATTCGAGGAAAAGGGCGTGGTCATCAGCGATACGGCCTGGACATTTGCGCTGGGGGCCACATTTGCGACGCCCCGGGATCGCCGTGCCTTAATTCAACAGTTTAGCGTGGGCGACACCGTCGCCTATCTGCTGAATCAAGACCGTGAAATTACGTCCCTGTGGCTCATAGAATTCTACAAATGATCAAAAACAGCTAATCTCAAAACCGCGCACAGCAAAAAATTCAGGGGACATCCGCACCAGCGGACGTCCCCTTTTTTGTTAAACCAAATTTAGGGGACGGGGTTGATTTATTGCGTTACTTAATCTTCAAATAATTTTAGCTTCCTATCAGATGCAATCCTTTCCCCTCTTACAACCGCACGACTGACCGCTGAGTTGCACATTTTCAATCGGCGCGCAACCGTTGCGCCAGGCAGCTCTAATTCATTTACGGCCCAGTAACACAATACACTTCTTGCGTTCACGCGTTCGCGCTGCCTTGTTTTACTTAACAGCTTTTCAGGTTTCAATTCAAATATCTTTGCAACTCGATCTACGATTTTATCGAAATCGTATCCATGAATTTGAATTTGATATCGGCGCTCCAGGCGCTCATTTTGCTCCTTTAAGACCGAATCTACAAAATCGCTGTCTCCTAAAATTCTCTCATCGCCTTTAATATGAATTTTGAGTCGGCGGTAAGCTTTCAATGCAGTCCAACCCCCGGCTGTTCTTACCAGTCCACCTCCGATCAGATCTGCCCGCCTGCCAATTTTCACACCTTTTTCAACAAACGCACGATAACGTTTACGAGCTGGCGATAATCTTTTGCCAAATAGTTTTAAGACATAATGAATGTCTTGCCATTCGTTATTTCTTTTGCCCATTAAAACGCTGTGACCGCAATAGCGGTATCGATCCAATTGATGCATGGTACGAACCAAACCGGCACGTAACGGATTCAGGTGAATGTAGCGCACCAGCTCCAAAAGATAAGTGTCTTCCTGGCACAGAATGGATTTATAGCGGTTTTGAAACAGACGACCGCTGCGGTTGTGACGAAGATTAAAGCTTACCGCATATCCGGTAAGCAATCTGCGCATCACAGTTGCGATGGGTACATTGCCGGTTTTCAATAGCAGATGGAAATGGTTGTCAATCAGTGCCCAACCGTAGCAAGGGGTTTGGGTCTCTGATATCACCCGACCCAGCCGAGCAACAAAGTTGTTCTTGTCGACATCATCGCTAAAGATGTTGCGGCGCTCAATTCCGCGACAAATGATATGTTGCAACGCTCCGGGTGCATCTATGCGAGCTTTTCGGGGCATGTAATAATTATAGCACAATGGATCAGCAAAGTAACGCAAAAATTCAACCCCGTCCCTCTTTTTTACTATTAAACCTTTTTAAGGAATTATTAATTTCTTTAACAGTTTTGGCCCTAATCCTATCTAAAATCAGCCGTTATTAGATTGTTGATTTTCATCAGTTAAACCCCTCAATTTTTTCTGCAAATTGCCGATAATTGTCTCAGGCGGGTAGGTATCAATCAAACAAAAAAATTGCCTTTGAATCCACTGAAATTACAGTAAAAAATTAGAGCAACTTTTTCTACGGTGTATGATTTCAGACGGACAAATTTTGTTTTTTTGGGGTTTGAAGTCGGATCGAATTGGCATTTGATATTAAATAGTTACGCTACATTTGGGAAAAATATGTGGCATATATATTGCACAAAAACCAACTAAATTTTGAACGAATTCCTGTTTCCTGGTGTAGCAATTATTGTCGCGCATTCTTTCATGCTGAATTCGTCATGAATACAAAAAAAGTTTTGGCTTATTCCAACATTTGTCTAGGTGAGACCGCAAACATTTAAAAAAAATTGTCCAAAAGGGTAAAAGCATCTTAAAAACGACACCGACTTTGAGTTTTAAAACAGCGGTGCTAAGGCGAATTTGCGAATGGACTGCCTCTCTCGCATTTGTGCAGACAGGCACGATGTGCCTCAAGGAAAATAGGCGACTGATAATGAGACGCAAGATGGCATATTTCGGGACCCGTTTAACCAAAATGCTTTGTCTGCTTTTTTTTATTCTAACGTTCTGCACGCCGTCCCTGACTCAGGCCGCTGTTGTAAATCTCAAGGTGGGGAACAGTTACGATGATGCGTATGAAAATGGGACCGGGACTTTCAGCTATGCCTCAAGCTACGTGAATACGCAAAGTAATACAAATCCCACCAGTTCAACCTATTATAGCGGCGGCCATCGGTTCCGCGATGTACAGATACCCCGAAATGCGATAATCAACAGCGCAACGCTGCGTTTTTATGTATACACTACAAGCTACGACAGCATAAATTGTACCATATACGCCAACGGCAATGATGATACCAGCGCCACCGGCGCTGCTGCTGACTTCTATACCAACCAGGATGTCATCCAGCGCGTTCGCACGACAGCAGGGGTGAGCGTCGACCACGACAATATAGGGACAACCGGTTGGTACACGTTACCCGAAGATCTGAAAGACGTGATCCAAGAGGTGGTTAACAGGGGGACATGGAACAGCGGGCAGGCCCTGGTTCTTCTTCTTATCGGTAACACCGATCGCGCTGAATATTTCCGGCCCTACTCCTATAACTATGGTTCATCATACGGCGCAGAGCTGGACATCGATTATTCCGTCATCGAAGTTTCTCTGGGCGATCACACATTAGAGCAACTTTCCGACCAGTTCGATTCCTCGAGTTCTCAGACCAATGCCAACCTGTTTCGTTTTAAACTGCAAAACACCTCACCTGCTGATGCTACCGTCGATACGGTTCAGTTTCAGCTTTCATCGGTATCCGGTATTGCCGGCACCGACCTGAGCAATCTTAAAATCAATGATGGCACATCTGATGTGTCTACGGGGGGAACACCTTCCATCAGTGAGCCCACAGGAACCATCACCTTCACCGGCAACTTCACCGTGCCCGCATCAACTACCAAGAACTTCACGCTGATTGGAGATGCAGCCAACCTCGCTCCAGACGACACGATGACCGTATCATTGGGAACCGGAAACATCACTTTGGTTGCCGGCAATGTTATCGGCACCTCTCCCACCAACGTAACGCACAGCGTTGATTATGCGGCAACCCTCGACAATCACACTTCAGGTCAGGTCTACAACCAGTTTGCCAGTTGGACTGCCAGAAATGATGCCCCCCTCTTCAAGTTTCAACTTACGAATAACGGTTCAACCGCTGCGACTGTAGACGAAGTTATATTTCAGCTCTCCTCTATTTCCGGGATTGTAAACGGCGATCTGTCTGACCTCAAAATCTATGACGACACCAATGCACAGAATGCAGCTACGGGTGGTACACCTACCATCGGTGGTGCGAGTGATACAATTACTTTTTCGGACGTAACTAACGGGCTTTTCGTTGTTCCGGCGGGCGAAACAGTCGATTATCTCTTAATAGGGGATGTCACTAACCTGGTCAAAGGCGACACCATCACCATCTCCCTTGCACCGACAGATGTTACCCTGGATTCAGGAACGGTCGGCGGCAATTCTCCTGCTGAGGCGACCCATTTAGCAGGGCTCTCAAAAATCGCCACGGTCGACCACACAAACGGCAACTATGCAGTCAGCTTCCCGCATCAGCGGCGGGTCGTTCGCGATGCTTCGGGATACTGGTACGCGGTGTGGGTGGACAAGAACCTGTCCACCGGCTACTACGAGGTCAAACTGACCAAATCGACTGATACCAACGGCACAGACTGGGAGATGCCTGTCAAGCTGTTCGGCCAGGGTGGCATCATCTGGGACAACGACGGCACCAACGCCTGGTATCCCACCATGGACATCGACCGGACCCGGGGCATTCTTCATGTCGTCTGGGCGCAAAAGTACACCGCAAGTGCTGGTACCAGCTCGCTCACCTACACTAAGTGTAAAAACCTTTCGAACTGGAACTTCGCGACTTCCTGGTATCGAATCAACGGCACCACTAACGGATATGACTACGCCTTCACCGAACCCACCTATCATGCCTATTATAACGTGACCCCGATATACGCGCACTCGATCGCGGTTGATTCGAGCGGAAATCCCCACATTGCCTTTATCTATCAGTCCGGCGCTTACTGCTTGCCTTACTACATCTACGGAACTACCTCCTGGCAGACCCCCGTATCATTAGCTGATACGACGACCGTCAACCACCGCTACCCCACGGTGGAAGTGGACTCGAACGACATCGTCCACTACGCGTGGTCGGAGTATTACTCCAACAACTATCGTCGCGTCTACCATAAATCGGCAGGCTCTCCATACACATCATTCAGCAGCTCAGAGTTGATCGTCGAAGTGGGAACCGATCCGATTCTCAACCTGTCCATGGCCGCCGACGACCAGGGCAACGTGTATCTGATTTGCGAAAACGACGCGCAAAGCACTATCTGCGGCGCTTACTATAACGGCTCGACATGGACCGAGTACGAGGCGATTGACACGCTCGGCTGGGACAAGCCGGTGGTTGGTGCCCGACTCGGCGCGAGCGGCTCCGGCCATGTCATCATCTCACCCGCAAACAGCGCCGATCCTGACGATGCGTACTACTGGACGTGGAGCGGTTCGGCGTGGAACCAGCCCGAAACCGACACCACCGAAGACACGGACTCGTACGTCTCCGGGGAGAAGGCCGTGCCCGGTGAGGCCGGCGACATCGGATACCTGTATTTTGATGCGGGCGCCACGACAAGTGACATCTACTTCTCGCGTATTCTGCTCGATGGTGTTTTTCTGGAGAGTCCCGTCGTGGGTCAGGTTGCGGATGTGTGCGACACCGACCCGTCTGAAAACGACGCCAGCCTCTTTCGCTTCCAGATGCATAACACGACCGGCTCGTCGGTGACCGTCAACCAGATCGTCATCCAACTCTCCGGTATTTACGGCATCTCTTCCGGCGACCTCAGCGACCTGCGCCTGAGCAACGGCACAAGCGACGTCGGCGGTACCCCTGAAGTTTCGATACCGGATTCGGCCGGAACTATTACGTTCAGCACACCGTTCAGCCTCCCCGCAGGAGACCCGGTGATCTACACGCTGATCGGAGATCTTGCCAATCTTGTTGGCGGGGACACACTCACGATCACTGTCGCGAGTTCCGACATTACGCTCTCAAGTGGAACCGTATCAGGAATTTCCCCCCCGGCTCCCACACACACTGCTGACTATGAAATGGAGCTTCAAGTTGCAGCGAGTAACGACGACTCCTACACCAACTGGCAGGACAACACCACCGCTTACAACGCATCGACCGTAGTCCAGACAACCAGCAGCACAACCTCAACATTCCGAATTTACGGCGGGTTCCGCTTCCCGGGGATCGATGTCCCCCAGGGCGCAGTTGTGAACCGTGCCACCCTGTCGGTCTATATAAGCTCCTCAAGCGATGACATCAACTGCACGGTGCACGCTCACGACGTCGATGATGCCCCCGATTTCGCGGAAAACACGCAGATCATTGCGCGACCCAGGACCGCCGGCGTTTCCTGGGTGAAATTGGATGCGGGGTCGTACACATGGCATAGCCTGGATGTCACAACCGAAATCCAGTCGGTCGTCAATCGAGGTGGTTGGGGCACGGGCGAGAAGGCTGTCGCGTTACTCCTCATTGCCAAAACCAATATGGACAAGACGGCGGTTTTCCGCTCGTACGACGGCAATCCCTCGTTCGCCGCCAAACTCTCCCTCGACTGGTCCCCGTTGGCGGTTGCTCTCGCAGACCACAGTATGGGACAGGTCTCCGATCAGTTCATTGAAACCGCCTCCGTGTCCGAAGTGCTTTTCCGCTTCAGTCTGACGGGAGATGACAGTTCCCAGGTAGACGCATTGGATGTCAATTATACCACCGCGGATGGAGTTGCGGACGGTGACGTTACATCGGCGATGTTGTATGCGGACGACGGTACGATCCCCAAGCAGATCGACGGAAGCGATACACTTATCCAGAGCGGCGTGAACGGCTCGGGCGGCAAACTCAGCTTTACAACCAATTTTACACCGTCCTCCGGCGGTACCGATTACCTGGTCAAGGTCACCGTGTCCAACCTTGCAAGTGGGGACAGCACGACGTTTTCCATGGGAGCCGGAGACATCACCCTAACAGCAGGAGCTATAGGCGGCAGCTCCCCAGATGATATCACTCACGAATACGGTAACTGGGCTGCATATACTTCCGCGAATACCTATTATTGGGATGTTCCTCAGGGTGTTAACAGCATCACCGTCAAGGCATGGGGCGGCGGCGCCGGTGGTGGCGGCGGCGGAACTGTCAGCGTTGGGGGTGACGGTGGCGGCGGCGGGTTTTCTCAGGCGACTCTCGCAGTGACACCGGGCGAGACCCTGACGGTATATGTCGGAGGTGGTGGTGGCGCCGGCTTGCACAACGGATACGCTTCCGGTTACAGCGGCCAGGGGGCCGGCGGCGGCGGTTTTTCAGGTGTTTTCAGAAGCAGTACTGAGCTTATAATTGCCGGTGCCGGTGGTGGTGGTGGCGGCGGCGACAATACCGCTTCAGCTGCTGCCGGTGGAGCCGGAGGTGTCGGCGGCGGTGTCACGGCGGGCTCAGGTGCGGATTCCAGTCAAGCCAACGGTGGTACCGGCGGCTCAGATTCGACGGCGGGCACAGGCGGCACCAGCGGTGCCTACAATTCGGGCTCGGACGGCAGCGGCAATTCGGGCGGGACCGGTGCAGACGGACTGGCTGCAGAGGGGGCGGATGGCAGCGGCCCTGCTGGAGGCGCCAATGGTGGTGCTGCAGGAGGCACTGACGATGTGGGCGGCAACGGCTATGCCGGCGGCGGCGGTGGCGGCGGCGGTTACTATGGCGGCGGTGGTGGCGGCGCATCCGTTTTGGGCGACGCTGGCGGCGGCGGTGGCGGCGGCGGATCTTGCTATGTTTCCGGCACGGATACCACCGTGAGCCAGGCGTCTGGATCCACGCCGGCCAACAACACCGACGACGATTATGTTGCACCTGCGGGCCAGGGTGGCACCGGCGGCGCTGTTACAGGAAACGGGCAGACGGGCAGCGACGGGCGGGTCGTCATCCTTTACACTCCCAACTCAGTGCCGACTGCCCCGACAACACCATACAGCAACAACAACAGTGCCCAGAGCGGACAGATCAACCCTAGCGGCATCACCGACCCCACTCCGGCATTCAGCGCCATATACAATGACCCCGATTCAGGCGATATCGCCAACAAATACCGGGTGGAGGTCAACACGGCCAGCAATTTCACCGGCACGGTGATGTGGGATTCCGGAGCATCGGGTACGAGCATGGCCGACACCACCGCGGGCAACCGCTGCCCGGATATCATCTATGCGGGCATGGCTCTATCCAGTGACACCACCTACTACTGGCGCATAACTTTCTGGGATGATGGCGGAACCGAAGGGACAGCAAGCGCCACACAGAATTTTACCACCGGTGAGAATCATGTTGACTGGTATAGCGACTCCTGCTGGCAGTACCGTAAAAAACTGACTTTAGACGCCGGCCTTGTAGAGGCGGATCAGACCGATTTTCCGGTGTTGATTTCCTTTACAGGGGACAGCGCGCTGGCCGCTGGTGCACAAAATGACTTTGATGACGTGTTTTTCACATCGGCTGACGGCACCACCAAACTGAGCCACGAGATCGAAGCCTACGACAGCACCAACGGCGACATCGTGGCCTGGGTCAAGATCCCCTTCCTGTCGTCCGCCAACGATACCGAAATCTACATGTACTACGGCTGCGGCACGGCCGGAGATCAGCAAAATGCTGCCGATGTGTGGAGTAACGGATTCATCGGGGTGTGGCATCTGCACGATGATTATAATGACAGCACCTCAGAGGGCAATAACGGTACAAATAGCGGCTCCGCTGACGACACCGGGAAAATAGCAAATGGGCAATATTTTGACAGCACGGATGACATTTATACGAGCACAAACTCTACGATGGCCAATGCTGCAGAAGTAACCATTTCTGCATGGATAAAACCCGAATCAGGTCAAACAGATTGGGGTGGCATTTTAGATTACAGAGACAGTGCATCCGGCTGGGAAACTGTCCTCGAAATCAAAGTTACGCGTAAGTTCAGCTTTGGGACATGGTCGGATGCCTCTTCCTGGCATAACCTTGAGTCTAATGCTGTTCTTCCCACTACCGGATTTTCTCATATAGCGGGCGTCTATGACGGCAGCGATAAGAAAACTTACCTGGACGGGCAACTCGACAACACCTATGGCGGTTTTTCGGGAAATTTAAGAAATAACAGCCGCCCCTTTCACATCGGCCGCAACCCGGGTGATGGAGTTACGTTCAATGGTGTCATCGACGAGGTCCGCATCGCCAACGTTGCCCGTTCACTGGAATGGATCGCCACGGAGCACAACAACCAGGGCAATCCTGGCATCGGCGCCGGCAAGTTCATCAAGACCGTGGCCAATGAAGAGGGCAGCCCGACTGCTCCGGCTATCCTTTACAGCAACAACACCAGCGCCCAGACCGGACAAACGAACCCCAGCGGCATCACCGACCCCACCCCGGCCTTCAGTGCGATATATAATGACCCCGATTCAGGCGATATCGCCAACAAATACCGTATAGAGGTCAACACCGCCAGCGATTTTAGCGGCACGGTGATGTGGGATTCGGGCGCCGGCGGCACCAGCATGGCCAACACCACAGCAGGCAACCGCTGCCCGGATATCATCTATGCGGGCGCAGCCCTGGCAAGCAACACGACCTACTACTGGCACATTACATTCTGGGATGATGGCGGCAGTCAGGGTGCGACAAGCGCCACTCAGAATTTTACCACCGGTACGCTTTCCACCACGACCAACCGATGGGGTGACGGTGATTGCGGCGGAAATGTTTGTAATTATTTGGATGTCACTGCAGACAACTACATGGATCAATTATCTTCCAGCGAAAACCACGGGATCAGCACGAATCTGTGGGTGGGCGATGAGACTGCCGATGGGTCCCGGCACTGGAGGACCCTGATAAATTTTGACCTTTCCGCGCTTGGCAATCTGATTTCCTCGTCAAGTCAGATCGTTTCCGCCAAGCTTAAGTTAAAATCACAATGTTATTTAAGCTGCGGCAGTCCGCAACCCATGGATATTGATGTATTTCGCGTAAAGAAACCATGGATTGAAGGCACCAAAGACGGTGCCACGGCCGCGGCGGGCGAATCCACCTGGCAGTATCAGAGTTACAACACCACCCCATGGACAGGGGCAGGGGTGGATGATGCGGCGGACCGCGAAACGACTGCAGACGATACGGTGACCGTATCCACAGAGGATGAGTGGTACGAATGGGATGTAACCGACTCCCTTAAATACATGTTCGACAACGACGAATATTACGGTTGGCTGTTAAAGTGGCAACTCGAAGACTCATTCAAACGATACCGTTTCTGGAGCAGCGAAAATGGGACCGCTGCGAACAGCCCCTACCTGGAGATCACATTCAACGATGATCCGGCCTGTGGCTACGCCTACAAGCGGGCCATCACCATCGATCACACCGAGGTCGTCGGCGACAGCGGTGATACCGTGGATCTGATCGATTTTCCGGTCCTGATAAAAGAGTCCGGCACTTGGCTCAACAATTCCGGCGATCCCGGCGGCCAGATCGAACATCCCAACGGCTATGACATCATCTTCAAGGATGCCACCGAAACCACCACCCTGGCCCACGAAATCGAGTACTATAATAACAGTGGATCCGTGGTTACCTATTATTTCGACAACTATGGAGCCGAGCAATGGACTAACCATCCGAACATGACCGACGGAAGAACCTATTATCCCTGGCACTCATGGGCACAGTCAGATGGCGCCACACAGCTTCTTAACAGTAATAGCTGCCCGGGGACCGACTTAGGGACCATTAATAAAGTTGAGCTTCGGGTACACGGATCAGCAGATCTGGCCGATGAGAACGATGACATTATCCTGCGTCCCGTTTTTGGCGGCACACTGGATGGCAACGACCATCAGGTTGATCTAATCGCCTATGCCGGTAACCCGCCTGCTTCGCCCCAGTACGGCTGGTCGGCGTGGGTTGATATTACCAGTGATACCAACGCGCCGTCTACCTGGACGTGGAGCGATATCCAGAACCTGGATGTCGATGTGGTGCAGAAGCAGGTGGGCGCGCTCGATGCCGTGTATGCCACCAAAGTTGAGGTCAGAGTAAGCTATGGAGAGGCGGTACTTGTGGCCTGGGTGAAAATTCCTACACTGGATGCGGATGCCAATACCGTCATTTACATGTATTACGGCAACAGCTGTGTTACGGCTGAAACTCAAAATAAACATGCGGTGTGGGATTCGAGTTATAAGCTGGTGCAACACTTACAGGAGACTTCAGGCACCCATTTCGACTCTACTTCCAATAACAACGATTCAGCCAGTGTAACTGTTACCCAACAAGGGGCCGACATCGGAAAGATAGATGGTGCCGATGAATTTGATGGTTCTGGTGATTATGTATCGGTGGCTGATGATAACAGTCTCGATCTGCCATCTTCATTCACTGTCGAAGTCTGGGCGCGCTGGACCTCCACGTCATCGAACGGATATATCCTGGAGAAGGGCACTACGGTAGTGAATGAAAAAAACTACTATCTGTGGTGGAACAATAATGCACCCTTTGGGGGCCCTAATACATCTGTTGTGTTTGGCTTTTCACCTGGTACGTGTTGTACGGACCTCGCTTATGACTGGACTCCCAACGTCGGACAGTGGTACCACGTGGTCGGTGTCTTTGACGATGCGCAGGATGAACTTCGCATGTACATCGGCGGCACAGAGGTTGCACAGAAACCCGAGACAGGCACTCCGGGAGTCGAAACCGGAGAACTGCGATTCGGTCGTGACATAGTGGGCACCTGGGGTGGCGACGTATGGTGGCACGGTAGGCTTGACGAGATTCGCATTTCCAGCGTCGCGCGCACCGACGGCTGGATCGAAACGTCCTTCAAAAACCAGGGTGACCCTTCAGCTTTTTACGGAATGGGCGGTGAACAGTCGAGCAGCAATCAAACCCCCGCCGATCCCACGATCAACGACCACAATAACGGCAGCGAGACCGGAGATACCGCGCCCACCCTGGGTTTTACGCAATCAGACCCGGATGCCTCCGAGCAGGTCAAATACCGCATCCAGATCGACGCGACCGACAACACCTTCAGCAACCTGGTGGTGGATTACACCTCGGCTTTTATGGCCGAGGGGGCCATCAGTTTCACCGTCGGACAGGCGGCAGGATCGGGTACTTACGCCATAGGTAGCGCCGGAATGACGCTGGCAAACGGTGACTATTTCTGGCGGGTGATGACCATTGATGACGAAACCGCCGCCAGCGCCTGGACCCAGGCGACTACGGGCAGCAATGTCGCCTTTACGGTTTTTACCTCCGGCGGCAGCGATGAGGCTGCATTTAGATATCTGAGTTCACCCCAGGACGTCAGTCCCGGCACTGCCGGTTCATGGGTGGATGTGGATGTGTCCGCTTATATCCCTGAGGGAGCCACCGGTGTTATTTTGCAATACGTGAATCCTACGGGTACTGAATATGTTTACGGGGTCCGTAAAAATGGCTCTAACGACGACCCCACTGTTGACCAGGTTGCCAAGAATACCCAGCAGGGCTGGTTTATGATCGGTGTGGATGACAACCGAATCTTTGAAGTTTATGTGCAGAACACCGCCGTAAAGACCTACCTGATCGGATACACCATGAGCGGTGTCACCTTTTTCACCGACTGGATCGATAAGACCCCGGCCACCGACGGTGCCTGGCACGATATCGATATCAGTGCGGACACCGGTTCGGATTTAGCCATTGGCGCCATTTTTTATGTTTTAAACGAAAGCGGTGGTTCGCGCAGTTATGCGTTGCGCAAGAAAGGCTCAACCGATGAGCTCTATACCGATCTTCAGGCCGAGGTGGGAAATACGGGTATCATCGGCGTAAACGGCAGCGAAATATGTGAAGCCAAAATTGAAAATCTAGCCCCCACCGTCAAGCTGTACCTGGTGGGTTATGTCACCAGCGGAGCGGTATTTTTCACAAATGCGGTCGATAAGTCAACCTCCACCGAGGATATCTATGAAGATGTGGATATCACCGGCGACCTGCAGGGATCAGACGATGCGGTGGGTGCCATCGTCATGTTTAACCAGTATAATAACCGTCGTCTGTGCGCGCTGCGGCCCAACGGTGCCGGTCATGACTACTACCAGGAAGTCTCCCATCAGTTCACCCTGATTAACATCGATACCGATGATATCCTGGAGCAGAAGATTTATATTAATGACATGGATCTGTATCTCATCGGTTATACACTGAAAGATGCGGGTACGGTTCCAACGCGCTACCGCTCGGTGGGTACCACTTCTACAAACCTCAATACCGGCTCGCACACGGTAGAGATTTCCGGTTCCACAGCAACCTTTTCCGGTGCCATGCCGAACAAGGTGGGGGTGGGTGATGTGCTGGTGTACAATAACGGCAGCGCCCAACTCGCATTTATTCATGGAAGAACTTCAGCCACAGTTTTTACCGTTAAGGACAAAGACGGTGGTACCCCGGCAGCAGCGTCAGCGGGAACATCAGTGGGTGTCTATCGCGCTTACACCTCGCTGAACAACTGGGAATCCCAGACCGAAAATACCAGCATCACCGAACCTGTCGAAGATGATGTCAACCCTTCAACGAACCTGGTGACGGCGAATACCATAATGATGGTGGCTTGCTACGGCGATGGTGAAGACACAGCCTCTGTTTATATTAACAGCTGGAACACGGGTCCGGACAACTACATCAAGATCTATACGCCGGTTTCTTCAAGCGAGGTTGGCACCAGTCAGCGGCACAATGGTAAATGGGATACTTCGGCCTACCGCATATCAATGAACGGAACTTATTTTGCTCCGATAGGGATACGGGAGCGCTATGTCCGTATCGATGGGCTGCAAATAGATAGTAATGCTGAGAATAATAATGAATCGAACGGAATTCATGTCAGTGATGGAAATAGTGATGCTGCGGTGGAGATTCATATTTCAAATTCAATTTTTCGGATGACGGCCACCCCCCCAACTAATGCGGCATTTGGTATTGGCGCATTAAACGGTTTTGGAGATGTTACTTCAGACAATAGCCTTTACGTTGCCAAGGTATGGAATAACATTATCTACGATTATGAGGTTAGCGGCGGTGGCGGCACGTGTATGTATGCTCAAGGTTATGGCACCGTTTATGCGTACAACAATACGTGTGTCGGCAATGAAACTGGAAACGGAATCGCGGTATGGGATAATATAGATTTTTATGCCAAGAATAACATCTCTATCGATTATACGGATCCATACAAAAATAATTTCCACGCGGACAGTACCAATAATGTCTCCGATACCGGGGATGCGCCGGGGAGCAACCCGATCAATGGTGAGCCCGATTTTGTCGATAAAGCCGGTCATGATTACCACCTTTTGAACAGTGACACAGTGGCCCAGGGGGCGGGCGCCGATCTCGATGCAGACGTCAATCTTTCCATCACCGACGACATCGACGGTGATACCCGTCACACAACCCAGCCGGACGTGGGGGCGGACGAGGCCAATGCAATGGAGCTCTACCGCTCGGTGGGCATTACAGCCACCGCCCTGGAAAGCGGCTCGGCCAACGGCCTGACGATCTCCGGCTCGACGGCCAGCTTTGACAGCGGATTAGCCGATAATATCGGCGTGGGCGATGTCATTCAGTACGACTCAAATGGCGACAGCACCATCGATGCGCTGGCCTTTATCTACGGTCGAACCGACGCTCAGACCTATACGGTTAGAGATAAAAACGGAGCAACGCCCACCGCAGTTACCGGAGACAATGATTGGGCCATCTATCGCGCCTACACCTCGCTGAGCAGCTGGCAGTCGCAGACCGAAAATGCAAACATCAGCGAACCCGCTGAAGATGATGTTAATCCCTCGATGGATCTGGTAGCCGACAAAACGATTATGTTGGTGGCCTGTTACAATGACGGCCCGATGAATGACGGCATAACGGCCATCAATGGATGGACCACCGGCCCTGACAACTATATTCGCATCTATACCCCGACTGACGCGAGCGAGGTCGGCGTTTCACAGCGCCACACGGGAACTGCCGGAACCGGTTTCCGGCTGGCGCCCAGCCTGGATCTCAGCAGCACTCAAAATTTCTGGTATATCCACATTTATGAAGAATACGTTCGCATCGAAGGCATCGAAATCGACGGCTCCGGTCTCACCAACGGGCGGCGTCTGAGCGTTGTCAGGCTCGATGACACCATTGCGAGCCCCAGCGATCTTCGTTTTGATAAAATGATTATTCACCATTTCATCAACTCGAACGGGGTTCCCACCGAGGACAGCGACGTCTTCGGGTTCCAGCTTCGAAACGGCAACGTAAAGATCAGCAACACCGTTATTTATCGCCTCGAGCAATTGAACACAAATACCTCCGCATCGGTGCAGGCCATTTATGTTACAGGTGGCACGGGCAATTTCTACAACAACACGATTTACAGCATCAAGAATTCTTCGGGGAATCCCGCCTCCGCTGCTGGCATAAAGAATTCTGGTGGTACCGTGACCGCAACCAACAACGCCGTCTTGGATATGAATTCCACCGGAGGGTCTGAGGATTGCTTCAATGGAACGATCACCCAAAGCTACAATATCTCTTCTGACGGCACTGCCACCGGCACGGGCGCTTTGACCAACCGCACGGCCACTGACAACCCCAGGCCCGGTGCCGGCAGCTGGGTGGTGTTTGCCAACCTGACATCGGGCAGCGAAGATTTGCACCTGCAATATGTGGCCGATAACGATGCCATAAATGCCGGTGCCGATCTTGCCGCCACTTTTAGCGATGACATCGACGGCGAGAGCCGTCCGACCGGCGCCAGCACCTGGGAAATCGGCGCCGATGAAGTCGATGAGAGCTGCAGTGATTCATTTGCCTACTGGAAGTCGATCACCATCGACAGAACAAAAATTGCAAACCCCGCTACTTTGCCGATCGCTTTTGATAGTGTATCCAGCGCCGAGACGCTGCCGGCCGGTGGGGCTACCAGCCTGACCTGGTCGCACAAGGTCGGATCCGGACAGGATCCAATCCTGATTGTTGGGGTGTCCGTACGCAACGACAGCAGCCAGGAGGTTACCAGTATTACTTACAACGGAACCGCCCTGACCAAAATAGATCACGTAAACAATTCTACGTACGTTCGTGCGGAGCTGTGGTACTTGCCCGGGGCGAGCTTCCCGTCTCCGGGTACTTACGATGTTGTGGTCAGCATGTCCGCGACCGCCAGGTTTGTAGCTGGCGCGTTTTCTATGTTCAACGTAGACCCAACCGATCCCCTGCGTCTGCCGGTTACCAGCGCCACTGGAAGCGGGCAAAGTGGCTGGGCGGCCTCTGTCCAAATTGATAGCGACAGAGGCGAGATCGTGGTCGCCACCCTTGCCAAGAGGTACGACGATGCGGTTAAGCCGGCGCAAACCAGGCACCAGGCGGACCGCTGGAACCACACGACCAACGATTCTAGTTCCGCTAACAACGTACTGGGTGCCGGGGCTCTATGCGGCGGTGAAGAGCAACCCGCAGCGACAGAGCCCTACTGGGGAATCTTGACAGGGGGCCAGTGGCAAGAGTGGGCAGTCATCAGTGTGTCGGTCAAGCCTACTACAGAGGCTGCGCCGCAGATTACCACCCTGACCGACTACCCGCTGCTTTACAGCGTGACCGATACGGATTTGAGGGACCATGTGGAAAACGCCAACGGCTGGGACATTATCTTTCGCGCAGAAGATGATGCCACCTGCGGCGGCGCCGGCCTGGCCCCCTGCACACTGGATCATGAAATTGAAAAATACGATGCGACCACCGGTAAGCTGGTGGCCTGGGTCAGACTTCCTTCGGTCAACGGGGTGGAGGCGGCTTCAGATACGGTCATTTATATCTATTATGGCAACAGCTGCATCAAATCTTCGACGGCCAACAAGCATGGCGTGTGGGATTCCAACTACATGGAAGTTTGGCATTTGAGCGAGAGCTCCGGCGATGCCAATGACTCCACCGCCAACGGTTATGTTGCCACGGTGCAGTCCGAAGGGGGGCAGCCGACGCATCCGGATGCCAAGATCGGCGGCGGATACCAATTTGCCGGCGACTCGTGGCTGCTGACCAACGACGGCCAGTTCAACACTGCGAACGCACCGCTTACCATCGAGGGCTGGTTCCACATCGACAGTGGATCCCCGACATGGGTTGGCATCGCAACCAAAAATCGTGATGTAAGCTGCGACGACAACCCGCCTTATTGCGATTGGGCGGGAGTCTGGATCGGCGGCGATGGCGAACTGACTTACGCCTGGGACTGGCACAACCAGGCGAACATTGAAGGGGGGCCTGCGCTCTCTACGCTAACCTGGTATTACGGCGCCATCACCTTTGACGGCGGGATTCGCACCGCTTTTCGAAACGGTATGCGCGACACCATCGTGGATTCACCCAACCCCGGTCCCGGCATTTACACGGATCTGACCATGCCCACCCGCATGAACAAAGACATGGGAGTAGGCCCCGGTTACATGATGAACGGCATCATCGATGAAGTGCGCATCTCCACCTCGGCCCGGACACCCGGCTGGATTCTGACTTCTTACAAAAACATGAACGACCCGGGTAACATCGGAAGCCCCGGATTTTACACGGTGGGCTCAGAAGATGCCGGTCCGCCCACCGCCATTGGTTTAAGATCGTTCACTGCTAAAGGTTCCGGCAACGATGTAGCAGTGGCCTGGGAAACCGGCCACGAGGTGGCCAACCTGGGCTTTAACATCTACCGTGCCAAAAGCAAAGACGGTCCCTTCGAGA
>Ga0209536_100001990_pt1 | contig 33393 bp, 23 predicted proteins | sample DeeMarSeWOR28_12_FD_187461 | JGI IMG/M metagenome (GOLD analysis project Ga0209536, IMG submission 187461) | Marine sediment microbial communities from White Oak River estuary, North Carolina - WOR-2-8_12 (SPAdes) (version 2) | ecosystem: Environmental > Aquatic > Marine > Intertidal zone >... | reverse complement strand
GGCGGCGGGTTTTGTGAAAATTGTTGATTGGATTCGGAAGAGCCGCGCACAGCAGGTTAACAATAATAGCAATGAAGTATCTTGACAGTAGGCCTCCTCTCACTAGACCGACCAAAGATCGCGCGAGGAATTGCCATGGGCTCTGCAGGATTTCCAGTTACGCTATTACATGGTTGAACGGATTCGTTATGGGGTTAACGGTAATCTGGAATTCCGTCCGAGTGATAACAGCCGTTATTTTTTGAATGCGATGTACAATCGGCGTGATGATACGGAAACCCGTGACATGCTGCGCTACAAAATCAATGATGAAGAATATCTTGATGCCAATCGTTCAGGTGACAGCGAAATAGCACGTGAGTTGAAAGACAGGCTTGAAGCGCAGACAATGTATGATATTTCTGCCGGCGGTCAGAATGATTTTGGCGGCTGGCAACTCGACTACACCCTGGCCTATAGTTACGGCGAGGAAAAGAAGCCGGACGAAGTGGATCCGGCCTTTGTTTCCGATGACTCGCTTGGCCTGCGCTGGGATGTCTCGGATCCGGATCTGCCCCGGGTGACCACGACCAATCAACCCGGAGACTATGAATTCAATGCCGGCGTCTTCAAATTTGATGAACTCGAATACCAAAACAATCTGACCACACACAAGGATATGCTGGCCTCGGTCAATCTGAAATTCCCGATGACGCTGGGCGAATATCCGTCCGAACTGCAATTTGGTGCCAAATACCGTATGCGGCAAAAAGAGCGTGATGATGAGGTTGAGGTATACGGCTGGGAAGGCGAAGATGATGTCATGATGAGCGAACTGACCGGTGAAACCGTGGATAAATATTTCCGCGATGAGTACCGCTTTGGTCCCAGAACCGATTCCGACAAATCACGCGATTTCTTCTGGAGCAATAAGGACAAGGCCGATGGTCTCCTGGGTGAAAAAAGTCTGATAGAGAGTCTTGGTGCGGATTATACGGCGAAAGAAAATATTCTGGCCCCGTATGCCATGCTGACGGTCAATCTGGGAAACCTGATGGTGTTGGGAGGTGCCCGCTTCGAAATGACCAATTATGATTTAAAGGGATACGATCTTGAACTGAATGAAGATAGTGATGAGGTGGTTTCCTATACGGAAATTAAAAAGGAACCGACGGACAACCAGTTTCTGCCCGGTCTGCACCTGCGCTATCGTTTCGGACAGAATACAAATATTCGCGCAGCCTATAGTTCGAGTCTGGCCAGGCCGAATTACTACAGCCTGGTTCCTTATTTTATCGTATCGCCTGATGATGAGGAAGTATTGCTGGGCAACCCGGATCTCGAGACGACTACCTCAGGTAATTTCGATATTTTTGGCGAACACTATTTTACCGGTCTGGGTGTGCTGGCGGGTGGTTTTTTCTACAAGACCCTGAAAAATATCATTTATGTCCAGACTATTGAGGAATCAGCTGGGGCATATGAGGGATATGATATGATTCAGGCCGTCAATGGTGAAGATGCCTGGTTGTACGGCTTCGAGATAAACTGGCAGCAGCAACTGACCTTCCTGCCCGATTTCTGGAACGGTTTCGGTATTTATGCCAATTTCACCTGGACTGAATCTGAAGCAAAACTTGCAACCGGCAGGACCGAGGTATTACCGGGACAAGCCCAGACGGTGGCAAATTTTGCCCTGAGTTATGAAAAATATGGATTTACCGGCCGTGTCAGTGTTAATTATCATGGTAAATTTATTGAAGAGATTGGTGAAGACCAGGATTACGATCGCTGGTATGATGAGCACTGGCAGTGGGATTTTGCCGCCAGCCAGCGGATCTATGATGGCCTGCGTTTTTACGTTGAGGTCATCAATATGAACGATGCACCACTCCGGTATTACAGTGGCGTTACCACCCGGCCGGTGCAACGGGAATTCTATTCATGGTGGATGCACACAGGATTTAAATTTGAGTTATAGGTGCGTATTTAATCTGTGATCAAACTAAATCCTGTCCAGTCGGAAACCCGGTAACAGGGATAGTAACCGGGCTTCCGATTTTACCGCGGCCGGGGATCAATTGAAAAAGACATTTTAATATTTCATGCCTGTGGAACATAAGGCTGTCCCGGATCAGGCAGGAACGTATTCATCAGAAAGGATCTGTTATGAAGTCTATCTTTAAAGAGCGGATATTGATTTTGTCAATCGCTGTTCCCGTTTTCGTCTTCCTTGCCTGCACTGGCACACAGGATGACAATATACCCCGTCTGAAACCGGTATTCATAACAGAACAGGTCGCTTATGATACGGATGATCCCGCTATCTGGGTCAATCCGGAGAACCCGGCTAATAGTCTGATTATCGGGACGGATAAGGAAGAAGATGGCGCTCTTTATGTTTTCGATCTGCAGGGAAAAGCCGATTCGGCCAGAACCGTCCGTGGATTGAAGAGACCGAATAACGTCGATGTGGCATATGGATTTGTCCTGAATGGTGAACCAGTGGATATTGCCGTCGCAACTGAGCGGCTGACCAATAAACTGCGGATTTTCCGGTTGCCTGATATGGCAGCGATCGATGGTGGCGGTATTGAGGTGTTTGAGGGCCAGGAATTGAGGGCGCCGATGGGCATTGCCCTGTATAAAAGACCGGCTGACGGAGCGGTTTTTGCAATCGTCAGCCGTAAAGAGGGTCCGGTCGACGGCACATATCTTTGGCAGTATCTCCTGGAGGATAATGGCCGGAATACCGTAAGGGGTGTCAAGGTGCGGGAATTCGGCGTCTGGAGTGGAGTTAAGGAGATCGAAGCCATTGCGGTGGATGATGAACTGGGATTCGTCTATTATTCTGATGAAAATGTCGGGGTCCGGAAATATCATGCAGATCCCGATCATCCCGAGGCAGATACGGAGCTGGCGTTGTTTGCCGATGAAGGATTTACCGAAGACCAGGAGGGTATCAGCATCTACAAGGTCAATGACGGGACCGGTTATATTCTGGTATCGGATCAGGCGGCCGGAAGATTTCATATATTTAAACGTGAAGGGGAACCTGGTAATCCGCATGAACATACACGGGTCAAGATCGTAAATGTTTCCACGATTGATAGCGATGGTTCAGAGGTATCAAATGTTCCGTTTGATGACCGTTTTCCGGCGGGCATGTTCGTCGCCATGTCCAGTGACAAAACCTTTCAGATCTATTCCTGGCAGGATATTGCCGGAGACGACCTGATCAAGGCACCCAATGGTGTGGTTATGGCAAACGATTGATCAATAACTGAATTATCGGTGCGTTAGGAGGGCAATCAGATATCCGCGGTTAGTTGCCGGCAAGTCGGGGGAATGACAAATCACCCATAAAATACCAGGCGCTGATTTTTTTTCATTACACCGCCCAGTTCGTAAATTTAAACGCTGATCCGGCGAAGCCTGTCAGAATAACTTTTTTATTTGGACTTACTCTGCACCAGACAGAAATCTATTACACGCATAAATACATGATCCGGATAAACGGCATAAATTTAAGCAGATTGAGGATCTGGCTGAAGATGATAAACAACAGGCTCTGGCAGCTGTAAACGCGTTACTGAATGCAGCCGCAAAAGATCAGGATTTAACGTCCGCTTTATATTTGAATATAAAACCCGGACTTGATGATCCGATGTCAGGCTTTAAAAAGCTAAAGGGTGCATATTCCGGTCATATCTACACATCTTCAGCGGAAAGATTATTGATAAAAAAAGACGGACTCAAAGAGCCGCTGCATTCCAAATGAAGATGAGAGAAAAGGACTGGAATAAAGCAGAACTTGCCGGATATCAGGGTGTCTCCCGCGCCTGGGTTATGAAAGTAATGCGGGAGTTGAAATAAATATGTTTACAGGAAATGTTATTTCCTTTTGTACTTTTTCTCTTAATCCTTATATTTCTTTCACATCCTTCCCTGAACACAAACTGAGACGGACTTTGGTATCATATTTCATCCTGAACCGCATAGAAGACTGATTTACATGTTGATCATAAATTTCCAAATTTTCTAATTGATGGTGTTGTGTTTCTATTTTATATAAAAAATCAGGTGTCATGAATACCTTAAAAATAATATTCATTATTTTAATTTTTTTCTCCTTACCGTTACATAGTCAATGGGACGCACTGTATGATGAGACAATTAATGATTTTTGTACAATGGATTTTGTCAATGATTCAGTCGGCTGGATCGCCGGATGGCATGGAACGTTTTTAAAAACCATCGATGGTGGTAAACATTGGATGTCAATGGCCCTGAATCCTGAATATGATATTGAAGATATTGATTTTATCAATGAATCAACCGGTTGGGCTGTGGCTCGCTCAGATGATACTCTCGGATACTATGGTACACTAGTACTAAAAACAGAAGATGGTGGATATACATGGACCTTCCAAAATTATCTGGAAGCACAACCAACAAAACTTTTTGCGCTGAATGATACGCTTGCATTTATAATTGCAGGATATCAGGGACTCTATAAAACAAGCAATGACAGCATGAACTGTATCGAAATTTCAACCGGTTTGGAAGATAGTGGATTGGGAGGGATCTGGTTTTTTGATGAGCGAAGCGGAATAATTACAGGATCCTTCAATTGGGAATACGGTTTGATTCTGAAAACCTACGATGGTGGAAAGACCTGGAAGGACACTGTTATTTCCGAATATCGTGCAATTGGCAGTTTAATGTTTCCTGAAGATTCAACCGGATATTTCCTGGCCGGGAACCATGAGGGTCAACAATTTTTCTGCACAACATATGATATGTGCCGCAGTTGGAGCGTTAAGCCATGTGACAGTATGCGTATCCTGGACTATCAAGTTAAAGGTGAGCATATCTATTATGCAATTGCTACCGGTTTGCAGGATACGATACAAACGCAATACATCAAGAGAAGTAATGATCAGGCAATTTCCTGGGAATCTCTATACGAAATAAAAGACTGGAATATCAGGGATATTTTCTTTAATGGTTATGGGGAAGGTGTTGCCATTGGTTCATTCAGGGGAAATATGGCACCATCCTTTCTGTGGGGGCCGACTTCAGGTTCGGTATTAATAAGTAATAAAAAAGATAAGGATTGGAGGATTGAACAAATTGTCTCTTATCCTTTTTCTGATGTAAAATTTTTTTCACCGGACAGGGGAATAATCGCCGGAGGATCTCAGGGATTTCATTTTGCCAAAGGGGGAATTTTTCTCACAGAAGATGGTGGCAATACTTGGCAGCAGGTCTATAGTGACAGGTGGATCATCAAATCAGTATACCTTGTTAATGAATCTATTGGCTATGCTTTAATGGCAGCAAACTATGATGGTAATAAAATTATCAAAACAACCGATGGCGGCCGGACCTGGTTTGAGATACTCAATCAGGGATGGTACGATTCAACATATAATGACTATTTATCTTTCGAATTTTCGGATATATACTTTCTGGATGAAAATTCAGGCTGGCTTGCAGGAAGGTGTGAATCTGATTCCTTGCAAACAGCCGTGATTTTGACTACAAATGACGGTGGGGAAACCTGGAATATTGAATATAAAGATTCTGACGTCTGGAGATTTACATCTATTGAATTCTCAGATGAATATACTGGTTGGGCGGTCAGTAATCAGAATTATCTCTATAAACGGATCGACTCCGTCGGATGGCAGTTATATGAAAGTATAACCGATTTACCCCTAAGAAAAATTTATTTTTCTGACAGCCATAATGGATGGATTACTGCCGGCTACTCTGATTATAATGCTGCAAATCATTTGTGGAAATTATACCGTACCTCCGATGGAGGTGAATCCTGGCAGGAGATTCCAAATTTTAATTATGGTGTCAATGATATCCTGTTTAAAAATACCCTTCTTGGCTGGGCGGTTGGATTTGATCCAAACGGCAAAGGAGTAATTTTAAAAACACTGGATGGCGGGTCTACCTGGATAACGCAAATAAACGAACTTGATCTGCCACTGAATGCAATTCACTTTTATGATCAGTATGGCTGGGTGGTTGGCGGGGATACTGAGGCAGAGGCTGATTATCCCCGTAGCGTTGTTCTGAAAACTCACGATGGTGGTTCCAGCTGGATTAATGAATGGAGGCAGGGTATAGGACCAATAAAGTTATGTCTTTCCCAAAACTATCCCAATCCGTTCAATCCATCAACCGTTATCAGCTGGCAGTTGGCAGTTAGCAGCATGGTGGAACTCTCTGTATATAATCTGCTTGGCGAAAAGGTGGCAACACTTGTATCAAGGAAATTGAATCCCGGAATCCATACCTATACATTCGACGGTAAAAATCTGGCGAGTGGCATCTATTACTATCAGCTGTTGGCGGGAGACCCTCAGACAGGCTCAGGACGGCACTATCGGGAAGTGAAAAAGATGATACTGCTGAAATAAATATTTCCGGTAAGATATATCCATGCGTCACTTCCAAATAGATACCTGCCGGAAAATTGCCTGATAGTAAATGTATTTTTTAATCCTAATTGAACACAATAAATGGATTTAAAAAAGTATTTGTATGGATATTAGTAAATTCATATTCATACCTTTGTTGGTGTTAATTAATTGTGATTTATTTGGACAGTCTGAGAGTTTTGAAACCCTGCCATACGTTCATGCATTAGGTCGATATCTTCATCCTTCTGAGATATTTAAGCCGGAAAATATTCATAAAAAACCGGGCCGTTATTCAAGGGACGATTGGGCAGAGGTAATTGATGCAACATGGGGAGCTGGCTTGCCGACATCTGAGAAATTACGCATCTTCGATGCTGTCTGGAATTATATTGATCAGGATTACGGGGGCTTCGTCAACTTTAATGTTAATATCGATTCGCTCCGGGATTTATGGCGTCCTGAGATTTTAGAGGGAGTAAGCCGTGGCCGGTTTGCAGGTATTATGAGTCATTTTATTCAGGCGCTCAATGAAGGTCATACGACCATTGCTGATATTCCCGTTGTTTATGGAACCTATTTAAAACCCGGTGTGCCGGTAATGGTTGTCGGCAGCGGATGGAATGATGTAAGACATTTTGGGGCTGCCTTAACGCCTTTGCCCGACAGCTCACTGCTGGTAATCAGGGCAGCACCGAATCACAGTTTAGGACTAGTTCCCGGAGACATTGTACTCGGCTATGATGGAATCCCCTGGAAAATACTTTATAGGCAACTTTTTGCAGCCCAGCTTCCACTCAGGTTCATGGGTATAGGCAGTTCGAGTGAATCAATGACGCACATTCTACTGCAAAGCGCAGGAATGAACTGGCATCTGTTCGATACCATTGATATTGTAAGGTATAGCACCGGTGATACTCTTCATTATTTGACATCGGCCTTAATGTACGAGTATCGAAAAGGCGGTATCTGGGGCAACGAGCAATTGAAAACCCCCGGTGTCCCGATGCCCGATTATCTTAACGAGGATTATGTCAGCTGGGGAATTGTTGAGGGAACCCACATCGGTTACATCTATGTCGGCGCCTGGTTTTGGGATGGATATAATGGTAATAACTATGGAATAAGTGAAAAGTTTTATAATGCAGTTAACAGCTTGATGCATTTCTACAAGACATCGGGTCTCATCATTGATTTCAGATGCAATCCCGGTGGTAGTTCTGCTCAACGAAACCTTGGGTATTCATTGCTTTTTAATGAAAGGATAACCGAATGGGGATTTGTAGAGCGCGGCCGTCCTACCGATCATTTTGATATGAGATGGCATTCAAGTTCTTACTATGGTAATCCGGACAATTTTACGATTCCCGGTGATCCTGCTACATATTATGAAAAGCCTATTGCCGTTCTTACAGGACCCGGAGCAGGCAGCGCTGCTGATTGGAGCTCATTAGAAATGCGATTTCATCAGATGGCAAGGATATTCGGGAAGCCGTCAAACGGTGCTTTTTCTACATTGGTTAACCCTGGTTTAGGATACACATTCTGGCATTTTGGTTATGCCACTGGCAGTGGTATTCTTCTCGATGATCCCGGTGACTATTTAATTCACAGGGGCGCACCTGTGGATGAGAGAATTTGGTTCACACAAGAAGATGTTGCACAAGGCAGGGACACAGTGGCTGAAACAGCTATTGCATGGATTAAGAGCATGGAAACAAGTGATAACAAAATTCCATCTGAATTATACCTTGGACAAAATTACCCGAACCCATTCAATTCAGCTACAACAATAAAATATTATATACCCGAAGACACAAAAGTGACATTAAAGATATACAATGTTCTCGGACAGGAGATAAAACTTTTAGTTGATAAATTTCAAACCTGCGGTAATAAATCCGTAATTTGGTATGCAACGGATAACTTGAACAAGGTTATTCCTACGGGTGTTTATTATTACAGAATTCAAGCGGGTGGCGAAATTCAAAGTAAAAAAATTATATATTTAAAATAAGGAAAGATTTCCTGATAGTAAATAAAGGCTATCGGATGACATATGTTTTTGGGATATCTGCTATATTGCTTGTGTTTTCCGGATTCTCATGCCAGAAAAACGTTATTGATGAATCACAGGGATTTGAGCAGGGATCATTTTTTGAGAACGAAGCCATTGTTTTCTTTAATACAGATGAAAACAGACTCTATCTCTCACTATCACTTATTCGAGGTACATCCCCGGTGAGCGGATCCGGCACCTTTGGTACATTTCATATCTACTGGAAAAATAGCGGGACAAGCAGTCTGAGTATCCGTCAGACAAGTACATACTTCTATCATGCTGACGGGTAGGAAATTTCGATTTCCGGAATAGCAATAGATGATATGTCGGTGATCCTCAGATGAAGCCGATATCAAAGCTACCACAAATGAAGCCTGCGGATTACAACTCATTTTGATAGATAGTATTAAACAGACTTTATAAACAGGCAAATTATTTTATTATAGCGCCCGATATTCGCTTCACCCCATAGTGTGGTACTACAGAAGTTTATGCTTATTACAGCCTCTTTACCAACATAGTGGACCAAAGAGTGACCGCCGGTGGATACCAGTGATCCCAAAATTACCCCAATCCCTTCAATCCATCACCTTGCAGCGGTAACGCAAACACGGATGATCATCCATATAATATATCAAAATATCCGGAAATATGGCTCAGACGGGAATAATTGCAGCGCGTATTTCTTTTGCATCCAGAACAACCGTCACAGACCGAAAGGAGCTAAGAGATATGCCTGTAAATGATCAGGTGATGAACGCAGTGGTTTACAGCGAATACGGCGCACCGGAAGTCCTGCACGTCAAAGCAGTTGAAAAACCAGTCCCCGGCGACAAAGAGGTGTTGATCAAAGTTCATGCAACCTCGGTTAATTACGGAGATCTGCTGGCCCGGAATTTCAAATCTGTCTCCACAAAAGAATTCAACATGCCGATGCTTTTCTGGTTCTTCGCCAGACTTTTTTTTGGCTTCCGAAAACCGAAAGTTAAAATTTTAGGTAGTGAATTCTCGGGTGTAATTAAATCAGTCGGCAAAAGTGTTAAATCGTTCAAACCGGGCGATCAGGTTTTCGGATATCTCGGACAGAATATGGGGGCCTATGCGGAATATCTGCGCATGCCTGAGACCGGAACCCTGATCCTGAAACCGGAAAATATGAACTTTGATGAAGCCGCTGTCGTATCTTACGGTGCCATCATGGCGCTCCATCTGCTTGCCAAAGCCGATATCCGGGAAGGCCACAAGGTCCTGATCAACGGCGCCTCCGGCTCCATCGGCTCTGCTGCCGTACAGATTGCTAAAAACTATGGTGCCGAAGTCACCGGAGTCTGCGGGCCTTCGGGACTGGAAGTTGTAAAAAATCTTGGCGCCGATGCAGTCATTAACTACCGGGAACAGGATTTTACCAAAAACAACAGAACCTATGACCTGATCTTTGATGTTCTGGGAAAAACTTCCTTTACCGCCTGCAAAAAAGCCCTGAACCCAAACGGCCGCTATTTCAGGGTCAGCTTCAAAATGAGAGAACTCTTTCAGATGTTGACGACCGCAATTACCGGCGGTAAGCGGGTGATATGTGCCATCGCCCCGGGGAGCAGGAAAGACCTGCAGTCCGTTAAGGCGCTCATCGAAGCCGGTAAGCTCAGAGTGATCATTGATAAACGGTTTCCGCTGGAACAGGCGGCCGAAGCCCACCGGCATGCAATTTCCGGCAGCAAAAAGGGTAGTGTCGTGATTACCGTAGCATCTTGACCGGAAAAATTTCCTAATAGTAAATAAATCGTATCAATCAAAAGAGTTTGGCGCGACCAGAGCTTGCCCCGTAAAGTGAGCAGGGCGAACGATTCGGGGTACGGACCGCATAAAGGCTTTGGGCATGTTCTCAAAGCTTTTTTATAGTTGTGGCAATGTAAATGAGACGGGTAATTCATTGTAACAGAGGCCTAATATTCCGGAGGATATCAATCCGTCGGTCCGTACCTTAACTTCACTAAAAGAGACAAGCCAAACCGGCAATTATTTTTTTTATAACCTGATATTTTCTTATAAAATCCACCCTATCGCTTACCAAATATTTGTCTATAAAAACTTATAGCTTCTGTCCAGAATAATGTGGAAAAATGCGTTTTTAGTATTTGGATTACTCTGATTTGTACACTCTTCTTCCATTCATCCACGTCTCCAATACGGCAATTTCTGATATGTTTGACGGATCAACTTTCCTGGGATCTTTTTCAAGGATGACAAAATCAGCATACTTACCCGTTTCCAGGCTACCAATTATATCATCACTCATAAGTTGCCAGGCCGCTTCGATTGTAATAGCACGAATAGCTGATTCTACTGAAATAGACTCTTGCGGAGCCAGTATATAATCAGGTTCTTTAAATGTATTTCTCACTACCGCAATTTCAACCAGTTTTAACATATCCGGTTCAGTAACGGCAAAGTCAGATTGCAGGGAAAAGCGAATGCCTTCCTTTTCAACACTGGCACATCGGTCAAGTAGTTGCACTTTATCCGGGCCAAAAACGCTGTCCCTCATAAATGTACCCCAATAATGCACATGCCCGATAAGAAAACTTGCTGATACGCCCAGTTGTTTCATTTTTTCAATTTGGTCATCATGCAATATTGAACAATGTTCAATCCGCGGGCGTAATGAAGCTATGTCATACCCCTTATCTTTTAGTTGCTGCATAACTGTAAGAATATTATCAATGGCCTTATCTCCGTTTCCATGCAAAGCCAAATGCCAGCCCTGTTTTACTCTGTGTTCTGCAATTCCCATCATCTCATTAACAGACATATAGGCCACTCCTAAGTTGCCTTCTTGTGAATGACTATAGTAAGCTTCGCGCTGTAAACCGGTAAAACCCTGATTTGATCCATCAGCAATCAGTTTAAATCCTACTATTTTGGCAAGATCATTACCATCATACATTTTTGTGCCGGCTTCATCCCATTTGTCATTCATAGTATACATAGGATAGGCCATAACACGGGCAGTGAAATCCTCTCTTTGTGAAGCAGCAAATAACAAATCCGCTTCAGCAGCACTTTGTGTTGCTGCGCCTAATGCGAATTCACTGGTTGTTGTAATTCCATACTTGTTAAATTCATTCAATAAACTAATTAAAGCTTCAGTAAGATCCATTTCAGCCGCAGCAGGATTTGCTGACCAGATTGGTAAAAATGCCACGTTATTTTTAATAACACCATTGAGTTTACCATTTGCATCTCTGACATACTCTGCTCCGGGCGGATTTTCAATATCTTCCGGAATTCCTGCTACTTTAAAAGCTTTTGAATTTACATAAGCTAAATGACCCGATGTATTTAAAACAAAAATAGGATGGTCTTTCGACACATCATCTAATTCTTTAATGGTTAATGCCGGAACACCCTCCTGTACCGAGGGATCCCAGCTGCTTGCTAATATCCATTCGCCTTTTTCGCGCTCACGGGCAATTTCTTTTAAACGATTAAGTGCCTCGTCTGTGGTTTTAAATTTTGCTACTCCAATATTTTCAGTCAGAAAACGAATGGGAGCAAACGATATAACATGTGCATGCGGATCAACAAATCCGGGAAGCATAACTTTATTCTGAAGGTTCACCATTTCGCTGTTTTCGGCGGCTGTGGATTTCACCTCTTTCAGAGTTCCGACAGCGATAATCTTTTTCCCCTGTATTGCAATGGCCTCTGCCTCGGAAAAATCCTTGTCCACGGTCATAATTGTACCCCCGTGGAATATCCTGACCGTTTCTGCCCTTTCTTGTTGCGTATCGCCACAGTAAACAAGACTGAAGACATAAGTTAACACCACAAGGTATAACAAAAGTTTTACAATTAATTTAGATAACATTTTCTATCCTTTCTGTATATTTTTATTAAAATTAGCAGCTGTTTATTCTTAAAAATATTCACTCAGATTAAGCTCAAGAGCCGCGGCACCCTTTGCACCCCAACCGTAATCCAGAATTATATTTACCTTTGATTTTTTCTGATGCATCACTCGAAAACCAATTCCTGCGCCAGGCGGCCAGTTCTGAAACAAATCAATATCATAGTCTTTTGTAGACGCCGAAGTCATATTAACAAAAACTACAGTGCCTAACAAATCCGGATTACTTATTATTAAAGTAAGCGGCATCCTGTATTTAAGTTCGGCATAATATGGGTCATCGCTACGCTATCGACTTTGAGGATATGCTTTACCGGATCTGCCCATTTGGTCCCATCCAATTACCGGAAGCGTATATAGGGAAGTTTACCGCTGGTGGTTAGATTGGCATAAGTCCAAAACGCAATAAGATTGCGAGGATTTTCTTTTGATAAGCCAAAATAATCCCGGTACCCTAACCAAAAAGTGGTAGAATTTTGTTCGCTGCCCAGTAATCCCGGATTTATCCTGAATCAAGCTGTTGCAGACCCGCCTTTATATGGATTTGCTACATTGTCACGGATGTCATACACAAGGCTGAGTGACACACCTGAAATGGTATAGCCTTCAGTATCAAAACCATGTTTGTTACATTGAGTGTAGTGATTTTTAATATTTGGCGTGATCCAATAATAGATCATTTATACGTTTCTTAAAATATGTGGTAATATCCGATACCTGCATAAGTATCAGAAATAATTTGTTCTTTTGCCACCTTATTCCAGCTCGGTGTAAATAACATGCCAAAACGGGCCAAATCCCTTAAGCGGGAAGCAAATATGCCAAATGCCATTGGCTCTCCACTTGCCGAAAGACCCAATACGGCATCGCCTTCCATACCAGATTTGCTCCAGATATATTTGGATATAAGATCTTCAATGGGTTTATTCCATACACGCTCTAAAATCAGGGTTAGTACATGCGTATTTATTGATGCATATTCAAAACGTTCGCCCGCCTCGTGAACTTTCTTTGAAATTTTAACCGCCTCAATTAATGAAGTGCCCGCGGGTAATCTTTCATCACCTCCTGCAATGGCATATAACAACGTCACCGGATGGCCGGGAGAACTGCCTAAACGACTTTCGCTAATATCACTGCGGTTAATGTGAATTTTTCCTATAATTTTTGTAACATTTTCTCTCCTTATCTTCTTTTTATATTATAATATGTCCTGTCTTGACTATGTGTTAGCAAAAAAGATATAATAAAAACGAATGTAAAATTCACCCCGCATGGGCAGGGTCTTCCTGGTTGCCGCATCCGGATTTAAAGCCAGGAAGATCCCTACGGTCCGCAGGACTCACCAAAGGAGTCCTTCGGACCTTTGGAGGATGACAACTTAATGGCCTAACAGTTATTACTAAGATGTAAACACGTGGTCAAGACAATACATTTTATTATTAGAATTATTAATTATCTTAGGCGCACTATCCGGTCGTGAAAGCTGATAGAGCCTGGTCACACACACAGCACACCCATATGCGATGAGGTTCCCCATAGTTACGATAAGCTGTTTCGATTACCAGAACCAGACCTAAATAAATATCATAAAGTGCCAGGCGTCGATCTGCACCGGGTGTTTCAGGCGGAAACGTTTTACCCGATTCAATACAGCTTAGGCGATAAGCAGCCTTCCAGGCTGCCGAAGCATCGGCAATGGAACGGAAATAAAATTCCATCAGAGGATCACCCCAAATTGCACGATCCGTATCCAGAAAAGCCGCTAATTTCAGCGAATCGGGTTTCACCAATACATTCCCATCGTGCAAATCCCTCAATATTAACCGTGGCGTCTTTACGACATCCAGATCCGCCTGAGCCGCTTGAAAAAAATCACGCAATCGGGCTTCCGGCCACGGCAGATGTACAGATTTGTCTCGCGCATCGGCCATTTCCAGAATATGTATTGTATTAAACCAGCCATCGGTTATTTCTCTACTGTCTATCAGTGCCCTGCCAAGGTGTTTTTCAGTCCAGCGTGCTATGGTGTTCAGGTCTAAAACAACCTTACTTTCACTTTTCAAAACAACCTCCGTTTGCATTATTTTAATAAAGTTTAAAGCATTTTACGAAAAGAAAATAATCCCAGGTATCATTTGAATATGTAATTTTCAGTTACATATTTAATTCCGATGAAGTTGAAATGTAGAGACAAATCTGAATTCAACCGAAATAAATCATTTTAATCCTGCGTTCTTAAAAACAGCCATGAGATGCTGAATTCCCCTCTTGATATCCTGTTCATTCTGAGACAAGGCTGGTGAAAAAACATCTGAAGAAAAAAGGTTGGATCATATGAAATTAGTACACCTGTTTTTCTTTGTTATTATCTTTTACAGCCATTTAGCAGCACAATCCCAAAAAATCCGCTTTCAAAAATTGACCGTGGAAGATGGTTTGTCAGATAACCGGGTCTTATCCATTATCCAGGATAAAAGAGGCTTTATGTGGTTCGGAACGCTTTATGGACTGAACCGCTATGACGGATATACCATAAAGCAATATTTACATGACCCTGAGGATTCCCTGAGTATTGCCAGCGGATGGATTACCCAGCTTTATGAAGACCAGGCAGGCACTTTATGGATCGGCACCTGGGGTGGCGGGCTGTGCCGTTATGACCGGGAACGTGATCGTTTTATCCGGTATACGAAAAATAAAGATGATCCCAGCAGCCTGTGCGGCAACGGCATAAACAGGATCTTTGAATCAGATAAAAATATCTTGTGGATTGCTACCAATTTTGGCCTGAACAGATACAATCCTGAATCAGATAATTTCAGCAGGTATTATCCCGATGAAAATATCAAAACTTTCGAAGATAATATAAATTTTGTGGGGACCATTGCCCAGGATAGAAATGGTACATTATGGATTGGCACCTGGAATCAGGGTCTTTTTTATCATGATGCAAAAAATGACACTTTTGTTAAATTCAAAGTGCATCCAAATTTTGTTAAAATATTTATAAATCAATTCCCCTTTGACCTGCTGGCAACTTCACATCATGGTCAAAATTTCCTGTGGTACGGCAGCAGCTATAACGGCTTTTATAAAATCAATCTGCAGGACAGCACAATTCATCATTACAAACATCAACCCAGGAACAGGAACAGTCTGAGCAATAACCGTATCCGAAAATTCTATTTTGATCAGGATAAAGGTAATGAGCTTTGGATTGCTACAGAAAATGGCGGACTCAACAGATTTGATATACCAAACGAGGCGTTTACCCATTACCGTCACCAGCCAGGTAACGAACATAGTCTGAGTTATGATGAAATATATACACTTTACGGCGACCGATCCGGTTTTATATGGATTGGCACACCGATGGGTCTTAATGTGTTTGATCCAGGAAGATTACCCTTCCATGCTCTACATTTTCCGGGAGAAATTGTATCATCGATCTTCCAGTCCGGCACATCAAAAGATTCCTCTCTGCTCTGGCTGGGAACTGATAACGGATTGTTGAGTTACGATTTAAGCAGCAGGCATTACATCCGCTTCAGACATGATCCTGAAAATATAAACAGCATCAGTGATAACGTGATCACAGACATTGTTACCCAGGGAACGTCTGGGGAACAACCCTTTTACGTGGCCACAATGAACGGACTCAATCGCATCAATCCGCATAACATGCACGTAATACGTTATTTTATTCCTGAAAATGACCCGGTATTTAATCAGATATATACCCTCTGCCCCGACAAAAATGGCCGGATCTGGTTGGGGACTCAAAGTTCTTACCTGATCCATTTTGACATAATAACCGAAAGGTTTGTAAAACACGGATCCCATTACGGTGTGATCCGCTCCCTTCATATGGATGAATCCGGCACATTGTGGATAGGCACCCAGGGTAATGGTCTTTTTGCATTAAATCCGCAGACGGGTCATGAAAAACAGTATACATATAGCACCAAAAACAAAAAAAGCATTACAGGCAGTAGTGTACGCGCTATTCTTCGGGACCGTGAAGGAATCCTTTGGGTAGGCACGGATAAAGGTCTGAATAAATTTAACCATTCAGACAGTACTTTCAGTCATATTACAAATAAAGATGGACTGATCAGCAACCTTGTAAGAGCTATTCGGCCGGATAAAAAAGGCAACCTGTGGCTAAGCACAGATTTGGGTATTTCAAAGTATAATCCCGGGACCAGGCAAATCAGAAATTTTACCGTCGACGATGGTTTGCATAACAATGAGTTTTGGTTGTCATCTCATATAGGCGTCCAAAGTGAGCTGTATTTTGGTGGTAAAGACGGCCTGACCTGGTTTCAACCGGACAGTATTAAAAACAATACCTTAATGCCATCGGTCTATTTAACCGATTTCCAGATCTTTAACAGGAGTATTATGATCGCTGAAGATTCTCCGCTGAAACAGAATATTTCTGAAGTTAAAGAAATTGTCCTTACTCATGATCAGTCTGTCTTCTCATTGGAATTTGCCGCCCTGGAGCACATCTTTCCGCAAAAAATCAGCTATGCCTACAATATGGAAAATGTCGATCCGGACTGGGTCCATACGGATTACAAAAGACGCTTTGTTACCTATACCAATCTGGACCCTGGTGATTATATTTTTCAGGTAAAAAACACAAACAAGAATGGTGAATGGAATAAACAACCCGCATCCATAAAAATAACCATTTTGCCGCCCTGGTGGGCTACCTGGTGGTCTTATTTAGTGTATATCGTTTTTATTCTGGGTCTTGCATACGCTTTGCGTCGCTATGAGCTGAACCGGCTGCATCTTAAGCATGATCTGCAGTTAAAAGAAACCGAAGCCCGCCAGTTGCAGGAAATGGATTGCCTCAGATCAAAATTCTTTGCCAATATTTCGCACGAGTTCCGCACGCCCCTGACCCTGATATTAGGGCCTTTGCAAAGGTTTATTGATAAAAGCCAAAATGATGAAGATATAAAACAATATTCACTGATGCAGAGAAACGCCCTGCGTCTGCACAAACTTATCAACCAATTGCTTGATCTTTCAAGGCTGGAAGCGGGCAAGCTTACACTTGCTGCCAGGAACACAGATATTGTACAATTGACCCGCAATATCACTGCAGCTTTTGAAAGCCATGCACAGCAACGAAATATCAGGCTTCTTTTTGAAACAGATCTTAAAAAACAGGATATTTTTCTCGATACGGATAAGTACGAAAAAATAATAAACAACCTGCTTTCCAATGCCTTTAAATTTTCTGAAGACGGGACAACAATAAAACTATCTGTTGTGAAAGAAGATGCTTCTGATCCTGGCTATACAGAAGGCAGTTGTATAATAAAAATCGGTGACCAGGGTATGGGCATTGCCCCGGAAAATTTATCGCGGGTTTTTGACAGGTTTTATCAGGTTGATTCCGGGGCTAGCCGGGGGCATGAAGGCAGCGGTATCGGCCTGGCCCTGGCAAAAGAGCTGGTGGAATTACATCACGGCACGATCACTGTTGACAGTGAACGGGACAAAGGTACGGTTTTTACCATACAGATCCCTTTGGGCAAAGAGCATTTGGCAGAAGATGAAATGCTGGATATTCCGGCCGATGAAATTAAGGTTGATAATGATATGACTCCTGCCGGAATAAAGGAACAACATCTGGTGGAAAGCAATGAAGAGAGCGTACTGCCGGTCATACTTGTTGTCGAGGACCATCCCGATGTACGATCCTACATTGGCGGTATTCTGGAAAAAGAGTATCATCTTCTTTTGGCTGAAAATGGCGACCAGGGTATAGATCAGGCCATCCGTTATGTCCCCGATTTGATAATCAGTGATGTGATGATGCCGGGGATGGATGGCTTTGAGCTGTGCGATAAAATAAAAAATGATACACGCACCAGTCATATCCCTGTTATTTTACTCACGGCACGCGCCGGACAGCAGAACAAACTGGAGGGACTTGACACAGGAGCGGATGATTATTTGACCAAGCCTTTCGATGCCCGCGAATTGCTGGCACGTATTCATAACCTGATCGAACAACGCCACAGATTGCAGGAGAAGTTCAGCCGGCAAAATCCTTTTAATCCGCAACAACTGGATTTCAGTGAAAATGACCGCAGTTTTCTGGGCCAGGCCGTTGAGATCATTAATAAAAACATCAGTAATCCTTCTTTTAATACGGCCCTCTTTGCCGAAGAGATAGCCCTAAGCCGCACGCAATTGTTTCGCAAGCTTAAAAGCCTGACAGGGCAATCTGTTTCCGACTTTGTCCGCCATATCCGTCTGAATCGCGCAGCCGAATTGTTAAAAAATGACCAGGGCAATGTCAGTGAAGTGGCCTTCCAGGCGGGTTTCAATCACCTGAGCCATTTTGCCCGTTATTTCAAAAATCAGTTTGGAATAACCCCTTCTGAATATACTAAAAAGCATAAATCTGTCGCTTCCGGCATAAAATCCCGTTAAAATCCTGTCCCCATGCAACTATCTGGTCAAAATATGCAACCAGGTGGATAGTGAGACAGCTTTCAGATATGTAAATATCTTTCCAGTATAGTAAAACAACGGAGGATATCATCATGACAAATTACATCTATACGTTTCTATTTATTTTTATCATTTTACATTTTTCTTTGGCACAGGATTCATGGACAAAATATGAAAGCAATCCCGTACTTGTATGGGACGCTGGAGCTCTTCAGGTCGATGCTGTTTTACACAATAATGGAACATACCATATGTGGTATACAGCATTTGATTTTAATCCTCCTGCCAATGTTGGATACTCCACATCACCAGACGGAAAAAATTGGACAAAATATGAGAATAATCCTGTTTTTAGTGAAGGCTACAGTGTTTCAGTTGTTTTGGTGGATAGCGTGTACCACATGTGGTATGGAACTGATGGAAACGAGATCGGATATGCTGCATCGGCGAATGGTATCAACTGGAATATACATCCGGATAATCCAGTTTTGACACCTGGTGCAGAGGGCAGTTGGGATGAATATGGCGTTCAGCAACCTTCCGTTCTGTTTGACCAGGATAGATTTCATATGTGGTATCACAGCCCGAACTCTTCCGGAGGTTTTAAAATAGGCTATGCAACTTCTGAAGACGGAGTAAACTGGGCTAAGTATGAAAATCCGGTATTGCTCATGGGTGAATCAGGTGAATGGGATGATTCAAGGATTATCTCACCAAATGTTATAAAAAAAGATTCAGTATATTATTTGTTTTACCAGGGCAAAAGCGCTATCAGTCAATTTGGATACGCCACTTCTAATGATGGAAAAAACTGGACAAAATCTGATAGAAATCCTGTTCTTACTACAAGCGAAGAAGGATCCTGGGACGAGAGTGGCCTGGCTAGCCCGGCGTTATTATTTGATGGAGAAATATTTCATCTCTGGTATGCAGGTATAGATAACGATAATAATTGGCAAATTGGTTATGCCAGCGCTCCTGTTATTACTGCTATTTATAATAATCCATACAAGCAGCCGGAAATATTTGTCCTCGGGCAAAACTATCCCAATCCCTTTAATCCAATAACAACGATCAATTATCAATTAGCAATGAGCAGTGATGTCGATTTGAGTATTTATAATCTGCTGGGGCAAAAAGTTGCCACCCTGGTTGACAAAAAACAGACAGCAGGTAGTTATCAGCTAAAGTGGAATGCTTCGGGATTTTCAAGCGGGATTTATATCTATACTCTTGAAATAAGTAGTGGTTTTAAACAAAGCAGAAAAATGTTGCTGATAAAGTAGCCAGGCCGCCTCGTTTTTCGGGGCGGTATTTAATTCAGCAAGATTACATACACAAGCGGAAATGAAAAAAACATAAAGTTCGTTTTGTATTACGGGCAGACGATAAGCCACAAGATGAAAGTTTATGCTTGTCATTTTGATGAAACAGAAATCCCTTACAGGAATTATATTCGTTTAATTGTATCAGGTTGAATGCTTTCAGGGTAATAAATAATGACCCGGATTAATCAAAACATTTTTCTGTATGCACAGTTCATTATAGGTCTATCTCTTTACGGCCAGTGGGATGTAGTGAACGAGGGGCTGGAAGGATATCCAGGAGATCTTTATTTTGTCAGCGAAAATATCGGCTGGTTTTCAGGGTACAATACCCTATTAAAGACAACTGATGGAGGAGATACCTGGAATATTGTTCCGCTGACCACATACTCCGATTTTTCAAACTTCCATTTTTTTGGTGATTCTGTTATCTGGGTAACAGCCAGCCGTAAGGTCCTTAAATCAATCAACGGAGGACTCTCATGGATACCGTTGTATAATCTAACGGATAATAAAGATTTTAAAAAAGTATCCCAGGTCAATGACAGTGTCGCCTATATTGGAGGTGTTGATTATAACAACAACAGAATCTGGATATTGAAAAGCATGGATGGCGGCAATCAATGGCAGGATATGGATAATAGTTCCCTTTTAAATCAATCTGGACTGGACCTATTAAAATTCTTTTCCGACAGCAGCGGTTTTGCAATAGGAAGTTCTGATACGGTGCTTACCATATTCAGGACCAATAACAGAGGTGATAGCTGGACGCTGCAAAAAACTACAGAATTTTCAGTAATTTCTGATGTACAGACTATCAACGACTCGGTCTATTATTTTACCGCCATAAAATATTATGATGAGTACAGGGATTACCTGTTTGGTGTAACAAGTGATACCTTTAAGACCTGGACAATTAAAAGTCAAAATCAACAGCCTCTTGCCTCCTTTTATGTTTTGAATGATACATCCGTTTATGCCGTGTTGCAGGATAGCCTGTCTGTTGATATCAATAAAAGTATCGACGGTGGAAGCCATTGGAACAATGTAAAAAATATAGCGGATATTAATCCCCGGATGTGGTTTGAATGCAGCATATTTTTCCCATCAGCAAATACGGCCTTTGCCTCGATTAATTCATCATTTTATATTTTGTACAGAAGTACGGACGGCGGTAAAAACTGGCATTTAATCAGTACAAATTATCCCTATCGGGATATTTTTTTTATGGACCACAATACCGGTTTTTTAAGTGGCGGATTATCTGTTTACGGGGCTCATGGTCCACGGTTCGGTAACATGTTTAGAACCATTAATGGGGGTGATACCTGGGAATCCGGATTGGGCCTGAATGCCGGTATTGAAAAAATCCGGTTTTTTGATAAACAGAGAGGAGCTTTGTTAACAGAGACTGCCATATATATGACCCATAACAGTGGCAATAACTGGACGAAAAGATTTGAAAACAATTTTGATTCCAGCGGTTTTACTTTCCGGGGCAGGAACGGTGATATCTCCTTTATCAATGAACACACGGTTTTTGCGGTTGGGAGCGCGGTATGGGAAGGCGATTCAACAGGTGCCGTTGTATTGGGTTCCACAGACAACGGTGCAAACTGGGGTCTAATCTTGAAATATCCTGATACTGCTGAAGATAATTATCATCTGAATTCAATTTATACCAATGGGAGTGTAACCTGGCTGGTGGGTATAAACGGACTAATCCTCAAATATATTTATCCTGATTCATTTACAGTAATCAACTCCCATACAGATATCCCGTTACGTGATGTCTTTTTTGCGGATACGGATCATGGCTGGATTAGCGGCGGTTATATCAATGATCAGCAAAGTCATACTATGCTGCTGCAAACAAAGGATGGCGGTAAAACATTTAGGGAAATTCCCGGTTTTAATTATGAGATAAACGATATGGTTTTCACAGACAGCCTGCACGGCTGGGCTGTTGGTGAAGATGGCACGCGTCATGGTGTTATTATTGCTACATCTGACGGCGGTGAAACATGGATTCCACAAAAACAGGATTTGTCTGCCCCGTTAAACACTGTTCATTTCCTGGAGGGCATTGGCTGGGCTGTCGGGTATAATGGTCTTATTCTTAAAACGGAAGATGGTGTTACCTGGGACGAAAATTCCGCTGATAATATATTCCCTGAATTTTTCAGGCTTTCTCAAAACTACCCCAATCCCTTTAATCCATCTACCACCATTGAATTTTCTTTACTCAAATCTGAATTTGTTCAACTGAAAGTTTATAATCTACTTGGAAAAGAAGTCTCGACTCTTGTATCTCAGAAACTACATCAGGGAAACCACACTTACACCTTCAACGGCAAGAATCTGGCGAGTGGCATCTACTACTATCAGTTGGTGGCGGGGACAGGCTCAGGACAACGTTTTAGGGAGGTGAAGAAGATGATTTTATTGCGATAGTGTCAATTGACGACAGGATCTTAAAATCAGACAGGATAATCCCAAAGGGTTCCCTTCCTTCGGGATTATCCTGTCAAACAAAAGCAACCTATGATCATATGCTACATACTTACGATAAAATTGATAATAGCAGTATTTTAAAGGCTCAGCAAAGCGGAGCCTTTTGTGTATATGAAAGCATAAATCAAAATGCCCTTTGGCAAGGAATACCATCGGGCATGTTAAGTACCTGCAGACTGGTTCGTCTTTTTGCAGTGTCAGACTCCCCTCATCCGTTCTGAACGCGAACTTTTTTACTGCAGAATTCCCTCTAAATCTGGGCCGAGGTCGACATAAAATAATTCCCTGTCTCTCCAGTTATTGACAACATTGTTCTTGCACATTATATTTTACACATTATAAGTGTAAATATCGGGGTCCAGATGGCCAATATAACGCTTTCGATCGATGATGATCTGTTAAGAAAAGGCAGAACATATGCGGCAAAACATAACACCTCGCTGAATAATTTGATCCGCAGGTTACTCAGAATTACAGTCGAAGCAGATTCCAGCCGGTGGCTGGAAGAATGCTTTGCTTTGATGGATCAGGCCGGAGCTGATTCAGACGGTCAAAAATGGAAACGCAGCGATCTCTATGAGCAATAAGATATTTATTGACACACATATTATTGTTTATAGTCTTGACCGCTATGACAATACCAGAAGAGAAAAAGCCCGTTCAATATTACACCAGGTGAGGAAAAGTTTCAGCGGAGTTATCTCCACACAGGTAATGCAGGAATTCTATGTCGCCGCTACAAGGAAAATGAATGCCGATCCGGTAGTGACGAAAGGTATTCTTTCCCGGTTATCCAACTTTGAAGTTGTCTCTATCACACCTGAACTGATATTTTCTGCGATCGATTGCAGTATTTTAAATCGCCTGTCCTTTTGGGACGCATTAATCATAGCGGCGGCCGCCAGCGCCAACTGCACGGAAATCTGGACTGAAGATCTGAACCATGACCAGGTGATTCTCGGTGTTCGGATCAGTAATCCCTTCATATAATTCAGGAGATGCTTTCCTGACAACTTAAACCAAACGCACAGATCGAATTCAATCTTACCAATTCGCTTTGAATAGATGCTTTACCGGAATTTTACCGGTCCTTTCAATTCAGTAACAATTTTAAATTATAAATTACGTGTCATGTCCAGACGGTGTGTTTAAATAAAAGATTGAATAAATACGGTTAAACAACGTCATCTGTAAACATCATCATGTTTACCGTTTAAAAATTAAAAACCAGGAAGATCCTCGCGGTATGACAGGTTAATGCCTAACGGTCGTAAGTTTTCAAAAACTTCCAGGGAATTAAACCCCGGAGCAGATAAAAATCCCGGCACGTTATATGCGGCATCAGGTTTAAAAGGCCGGCCGTAAGGCGGTCCGACCAGGTTATTAATCCGCCGGAAAGCGGATTTCATGTATGACCTCGCTTTAAAATACCATAAAATGATTAACAATACACAGATCGGAACGCGGGCAGCTTTGGCCAGAAAACTCGGTGTCTCCCGCGCCTGGGTGACGTTGGTTATGCGGTAGTTGAAGCGACCATAATAATATCAATAAAGATATGTAGATAAAAATTATATTATTTTTGATACAATATATACTACAAGTTCAAATCCCGCCTGATCCTCATTTCTTCCACTTCTCAGTACTCTGGGCGGCGAGCATAGTGGAAATAAGCAATTGAAACGGGGTATCGTAATTCAGGTCGGTGCTGGTATGGCGGTAATTCTCTTCCAGCAGCTGCAACATCTGCTTTATTTTATTTATTGTCAGCATGGATATCCTGGTTAAACACGAAGCACAAAAATAAGGGAGTTATTGATTAATCTCAAGATTTGAGTTTGAGCGTACGCATATTATTTTTCGCCACAGAGATTCATAGGTAACCATATGATTTTATTGTAATTATCCAATGAACAGAGGTTAAAATAATAATTTCAATATTTATAAAATATATTAATATTTAATAGTAAATAAGTTATATAATCTGTGTTCTCTGCGGCAAACTAATCAGGATAAATAATCTGCCGCATGAAAATTTTACTTTAATTTATCCTAAATCTTTAATAAAGTATGATATACTTAGATTTTCCTTGATCATCAGCAGGGGATAGTAAAAACATGCTGAAATCTTGTAAAATTTACTTACTGGTATTTTTATTTAATCCCTACTCATTTGCTCAATATGATAATGTAAGTTTGGAGCACATCACTTCAGAAGACGGACTTTCCTATAGTGTTGTGAAATGTATCCTCCAGGATTATCAAGGGATGATATGGATTGGCACCAAGGATGGCTTAAATAAATATGATGGCAATAAATTTACCATATACAGGAATATTCCAGGTGATTCAACCAGCCTTAGTTATAACTGGATAATAAAGCTGTATGAAGACAGCGAAAAACAGTTGTGGATCGGTACCGACGGAGGTGGTTTATGCCTTTATAACCGTGATCTGGATAATTTCGTTTGCTATGTTCCGGATAAAAATGATACGACCAGTCTGAGCAGCCGCCAGGTAAATGCTATTTATGAATTTAAAGAGGAAAAGCAGAGTACACTCTGGATTGCTACCGGTGGGGCCGTGAATAGATATATCCCAGAAAAAAATAATTTTAAACACTACTATCCTGAAGGAAAAAATAGAAAATACAAAACGAATCAAAACTGGATCGGATCAATTGTCCAGGACGGATCAAACCGTTTATGGATAGGAACCTGGCAGGAAGGATTGTTTTATTACGATGCAGAGAGTGATGGTTTTATCAGGTATCAGCCAGAGGCAGAGAATTCAGACAGGCTAAAAAACAGAAATATCTTAAAACTTTTTGCATCACAGGAAGGAAGCAAAAATATCCTTTGGATGGGCACCTATCTGAATGGTTTGCATAAAATAGATCTGAAAAGTGGTCAGATAAAAAATTTTCTAGCTCAATCAAAAAATACAGCTGACCGGGTTCGAAGCAGTGTTTATGATATACATCCCGGCAATGGTCTGTCAGGAAATATTTTATGGCTGGGTACTTACAATGGACTTTACTGCCTGAACACTGAAAATGAGCAGTTTACTCATTTTAAATATAAAAGCGGTAATCCGACAAGTTTGAAATCGAATTATATTGAAGCAGTTTATAGTGATCAATCCGGAATAGTGTGGGTGGGTTCCGATCGGGGAGTAAGCAAATTAAATCCGCATCGCTCAAATTTCATTAATATCGGGCAGAATAGTACAGCGAAGAATAATCTGATAAATAAAACGGTCTTTGCTGTTTGTGTAACAAATATTGATAACCGTGATGTGCTTTGGATTGGTACGTCTGATGGTCTGCATAAATATGACCGTAAAAGCGGTTATACTTCACTTCTTGAACATGATCCGCAGGATGTCAACAGTCTTTCCAGTAATTCTATTTTTTCGATTTTAAAATCCCGGCATTCCGAGAGAGAATTTTTATGGATCGGAACAATTAATGGTTTGAACAAAGTCGATCCGGTTACAGGGAAAATTAAGCGCTATTTTATACCGAATATGAAAGCTCCGGCTAATTGGATATGGTCACTGGCGGAGGACGAGTCAGGACTGATCTGGGTGGGAACACAGGAAACATCTATTCACTGTTTTAACCCGGTAGATGAAAAATTTACCAGATACTCCGGATATAGACCGGTTTACAGTTTGTTGTTTGATTCCACTGGGAACCTTTGGACAGGTTTGAAGGCAGGACTTCGAAAAATTAATATTAAATCAAATATATCTACGTGGTACTGGCATAATCCGAATGATGAAAAAACTATCAGTCATAATCAAATTTCCGCAATTTTTGAATCCCGAAAAAAAGTTTTATGGATTGGGACTGTATCTGGTCTCAATAAATATAATCGTGAAACTGAAACATTTACACGCTATTCTGTTGAAGATGGACTTCCCAGCAATTTGATCTGTGCGATACTCGAAGATGACCAGGAAAACTTATGGATAAGTACGGGTAAGGGAATCTCAAAATTCAATTCTGAGAATAATTCGTTCAAAAATTTTGATACCGGCGACGGTTTAGTAGGAAGCGAATTCAAATTCCTCTCAGCCTGTAAAAATAATAAGGGTGAAATGTTTTTCGGTGCGATAAATGGGTTAACAATGTTTCACCCGGATAAAATAAAAAATAATACTTTTATCCCCCCCATAGTTTTGACAGATTTTCTGCTATATAACAGGAGTGTTCGCCCGGGGAAAAATTCAGTTCTTAAAAAGAATATTTCTGAAACGAAAGACATTAAAATTCCATATAATCAGTCGGTTTTTTCATTTGAATTTGCTGCCCTGGATTATCATAATCCGAAAAAAAATCTTTATGCCCATAAAATGGAAGGAATTGATCCAGACTGGGTGTATACCGATGCAACACGCCGTTTTGCTACCTATACAAATCTCGATCCGGGAGAATACATTTTTAGAGTAAGGGGATCAAATAATGACGATATCTGGAATAAGGAAGGGACTTCTGTACAGATCATCATATTACCACCATGGTGGCGGACCAACCTGGCGTATGGTGTATATGCTATTCTGATTACCGGTATGGTTCTGGGGCTTTGGCGTTTTCAGATCAATCGGATAAAAATGAAGCAGCGGATGGAAATGGAACATTTTGAAGTGGAAAAATTACGTGAAGTGGACCAAATGAAATCTCGCTTTTTCACCAATATTTCTCACGAATTCCGAACACCTCTTACGCTGATAAAAGGGCCGGTTAAACAGATAATGACCGGTGATTTTAAAGGCAATCTTGCTGAGCAGTGCCTCATGATCCTGCGCAACAGTGATCGTTTGCTTTCCCTGATTAATCAGATACTCGATATATCTAAACTTGAGTCGGGCCAGATGAAATTACAGGTTACTAAAACTGATATTCATCAATTCATAAGAAGCCTGGTACTCTCATTTTCCTCTCTGGCGGAGAGTAAAAAGATTACGTTTAAATTTGCTGCTACCGAACATATAACTCCTGGGTATATTGATCGTGATAAAATTGAAAAAATCATTAATAACCTTGTCGCAAACGCCTTCAAATTTACCCCTCAAGGAGGTGAAATATCCATCATGCTCGATACCGGTGATATGGTCTTGACCAATAATTTAAAACAGCTAAACACAAATTTCCGAAGTGCTTCTCTTGCAGGATCCCAAAGCATACAGATAACCGTATCCAATACCGGCCCGGGGATCCTCCCGGATCATCTGGATAAAATTTTCGACCGTTTTTACCAGACGGCAAATAATTATAAAAAGGACGGGGAAGGAACAGGTATTGGTCTAGCCTTGACCAAAGAACTCACCGAGGCGTGCCACGGAGAAATATCAGTTAGCAGTATTCCCGATATACAAACTACTTTTACTATAAAGCTACCCATTGCCAGGGAATACTTTAGTGCAGATGAGCTAATAGATACACAACCGGAAGACAGTATTCACGAACCGATATCCAATCTCCGGTATCCAGAATCCAGTGACCAGAAACGAGCAACGAAAGACGAGCAGCAAAATGCCAGTATCCTCATCGTCGAGGATAATCCAGATGTAACCAGCTATATTTGCAGTTTTCTTGAAAACGAATATACTATTATTACAGCCGAAAACGGCGAGATAGGATTGAGGAAAACGCTGCAAAAATATCCTGACCTGGTAATCAGCGATGTCATGATGCCCGAGATGGACGGTTTTGAACTATGCCGGCAAATCAAGTCCGATGAACGGACCAGCCATATACCAGTCATTCTGCTGACCGCTAAAGCCGATCTGGAAAGCAAGCTGGAAGGACTGGAGTTTGGCGCCGATGATTATATCAGCAAGCCGTTCGAAGCAGAAGAATTGAAAGTCCGCGCAAGAAATTTGATTGAGCAACGCAGAAAGCTACGGGAGAAATTTTCCAGAATCATTGATGTGCAACCGGCAGATATCGCAGCTTCTTCCATGGATGAAGAGTTTCTAAAACGCTTTATGCAGGTTTTTGAGCATCATATTTCAGAATCTGAGCTGAGCACTGAGAAAATAGCCAGTGAAGTCGGCATGAGCCGTTCAAATCTGAACCGTAAACTCAAAGCGCTTACCAATCAATCCACGCATGAGTTCATTCGCTCCCTGCGCCTGAAACGTGCCGCTCAATTATTAATGAAATCAGTTGGCACGATTGCCGAAATAGCCTATATGGTAGGTTTTAATAATCCCTCCCATTTTGCCAAAGTATTCCGTAAACAATTCGGCCAGACACCGGGAATTTTTTTAGAAAAGAACAAATTGGACTGAAAAGCCGATAGTATTTTTAACCACTAAGTCACAATAACACAAATGTTGTTTATATACTAGCTGTTTAAAATTACGAATTACCAAAATCTTATTTATTTACTCCTGACCACTAATTGATCTTGCAACTTCGATTTGCGACAAATACGGCATAATTTGCTACAGCAGCGTTTAGGTTTCTTTGAATCACTTATTATATTTTAATTAAGATTTTTCCTGCGGTGCAGGCAGGATCAATCATCGGAAAGGGATGGCCGGTTTTGAAAAATTCTATACGAGATTGCTGTGAAGAAAATTCTGATCCCTTGGATACCCTGATTGAAGTTTTAAATAATGACCAGGAGATAAAGGAGAGAGTGATTCAATTATTGCAGATGGATCCCTGCAGACGACATGCGGTATTAAATAAGTGGCTTGAACAGTTGCGCGGGAAACATGCCCCACCCGGAATGATCCCGGCCCTGACCTGCTTGTTTGCTGACACAGTTGCAATGAAATTACTTAAGAAACTAGAAAGATGAGAACAAAGATTTTATACACGAACACACAAAGTACCCAAATAATATGTTACAGTCATTTTCATTTCTTTGACAACATCTCGTACCTCTGTGCAAAATTTGCGGAATATGAATTTTTATCCTTGATTTATCTGGCCAAAGTTTCAAATAGTTTATCAAACCAAAGGAGGTTCTTATGCGTCTCATGCAACAGTTTTCTGCAAAAATCTGTTCAGGTAAGCGGGCAAATTGGGCTGACAGAATTTCTACGGTGATTATTTTGATACTGGCCCTGGGATTATTGGTACCGGTTTATTCACAAATTCCCTGGACAAAGGATGTCAACAATCCGGTATTAACCGGGGGTGGTGACGGTACCTGGAATAAACATGTCTTTAGCCCGCATGTTTTGTACAATCCAGACTCGACGCGTTTCGAAATGTGGTTTGGAGCCTCGGCAGGATTTGGTACAGGATCACCAGCAGATCCTTCTGCGTGGCGGCCATATCGGGTCGGATATGCGACATCTCCTGATGGCATAAACTGGTCCGTACATCCAAATGCTGTACTAATACCGGATCAGGGCAGCTGGGATGAAACCACTGTTGAAGGAGCGATGGTCATATGGGAGGATGGCCAATATAAAATGTGGTATACCGGCTGGAGTCCTTCTGATCCCAACGGCGGAATTGGCTATGCCATATCCCCTGACGGTATTAACTGGACAAAATATGAAAATAATCCGGTAATGAGACCGGGAACGGATGCATGGGAGGAGGGTGGCCCCGGTTTATGTACGGTAATTTTCACAGGAAATGCCTTTATAGAAAAGAATCATGATACTGGTGAGTTATATCAAATGTTTTATACCGGCTATGATAAAAACTTCACCCCAAAAAACATTGGTCACGCAACTTCGGCCGACGGGATTGTGTGGGAGAGAGATACTTTAAATAATCCCATATTTACAATCAGCGAAGGCAATAATTGGGATGACAGAATGATTTACGGGCCTAAGGTAATATATCCACTGGAAAATAACAGCTGGCTCAATGTGGAATATCACATGTGGTATACAGGCATATCACAATCAAGTAATTCATCCCGCGTCGGCTGGGCGACCTCTGAGCATGGTATCACCTGGAACAAATATAATGATACCACTACAACTGAAAGCTCAAGCGATCCTGTCCTGATACCATCGCCTGGACAGTGGGATGGAAGTTTGATCGAGGCAGGCAGTGTCGTTCTGGTGGATGAGACCTTCCATATGTGGTACAGCGGCCAAAGATTTCCTTCAGCCAGTAACCAGTGGAGCATTGGTCACGCCACTGCGCCTAATGATTCGTTGACCCGGATAAAGGAACGATTCCTGCCATTTACACCTCAGGATTTTGTTTTGCATCAAAATTATCCGAATCCTTTCAACCCATCCACCACTATCGAATTCACATTGCCCAAATCTGAATTTGTCGAACTGAAAGTATATTGCATACTTGGAACAGAAGTATCGATTCTTGTCTCAAATAAACTGAATGCGGGTAATCACACATACACATTCGATGGAAATAATCTGGCGAGCGGAATCTACTACTATCAGTTGGTGGCGGGGGAGTATAAGGAAGTGAAGAAGATGATATTGTTGAAATAAGACAATTTTACCTAACGGTAAATAGAAATAATCCCTTTTTAAAAATTGGGAGGTAATGATGAAAATTATATTAGGGGCTATACAATTGTTTTTATTAATCAATACAATTTCTGTTGCTGAAATAATTAACATTCCAGCTGATATTGATTCCATACAAGGTGGGATTAATATGGCAGTTGATGGTGACACTGTTTTGGTTCAGCCGGGTATTTATGTAGAATCCATCAATTTTTATGGGAAAAATATTGTGGTTGGTAGTTTAATGCTTACAACCAGTGACACATCTTACATTTCCAAAACTATTATTAGAGCTGATACAAGTGTGGGGCCACATGACAGAAGAAGAGTGATTACTTTTGAAAATGGAGAGAATTCAACAACTCTTTTGTCTGGGTTTACTATCGAATTAGGATTCAGCTACAATACTCTATTTGGTTGTAATGGTGGTGGGATTTCTATAGATAAATCAAATCCAACTTGCACAAATTTAATAATTAGAAACAACTGGTCCTGTAAAGGTGGCGGAGTATATTGTGATAGTTCCGCGGCACGATTTAGCCATATTAAAGTTCTATCAAACTTTGCCGGCAGACCAGATTTTTCTTGCACTGGTGGGGGCTTTCATTTTGAGAATTCAAACCTCCATTTAGAAAATATACTGATAATAAATAATGAAAGTAGTTGTGGCGGGGGAATTTTTTGTTTTAATTCCTAACTCATTCTGAACAATTTGACAATAAAAAATAATTGCGGAGAAAGTGGGGGCGGCATTTTCTGCGAAAATTCCGATATCACAATGGACGGTGTAACAATAACTGGAAATATTGCGGCAGGATCCGCACATGCTGCACCAGGCTTTGGTGGTGGAATTTGTTTTGTGAATTCGAATTTAAATATTATAAATTCTATTATTTATAATGATACCGCTACTTATGGTGCAGGAATAAGCAATTTTTATTTTTCGAATCCGGATAGTTCATACATATCACTTTCTCGTGTTAATATTATCAATAATTTCAGTGAAAATTCAGGAGGTGGACTTTATATACGTTCAAATACAAAATGTGCTTTTGATACTTTTAATCGTTGTAATATATATAATAATTATGCAAATCAAAGTGGCAAAGATTTATTCTCTGATTGTTTGAATATCACATCAGTCATTGTTGATACATTTACCGTTCTTGAACCAGATAGTTTTTACGCATATCCTTTAGAAAAATTTACGTTTGATATTAATAATGTAGTTATGACTAATATTAATATAGGTTATTGTGAAACACCTACAAATTTTGTTTTATTCCAAAACTACCCCAACCCCTTTAACCCATCAACCAGAATCAAATTCCAAATCCCAAATGCCCAATTCACAACTCTGAAAGTCTATGATACACTTGGAAAGGAAGTCTCAACACTTGTATCAAAGAAACTGAATTCTGGAACCCATAACTACACATTCGATGGAAAAAATCTGGCCAGTGGAATCTATTACTATCAGCTGGTGGCGGGGGATTACAGGGAAGTGAGGAAAATGATATTAATCAAGTAAGATACATAAAAACAGCATCTTAAAGGCTCTGCATCGCAGGGCCTTTTGTATTTTTGAGCGAATTAGAAGTTTTTTTAATGAAGGTGGATCCTGATGTTATCCGCAATAGTGGTTGAGCATTATTAAGGTATATCTTGAATTAAATTGAACTTTTTATTGCAATTCATGTATAAATTTGTATATTCGATGTAGTGCAAGTGTAAATACAATTTTGGAGTATAGCATGTCTAAAACAGCTACCATTCAGACCAGAATAAATCCTGAAGTGAAGGAAAAAGCTCAGGTTATATTTAATAAATTGAATATAACCATGTCTGAGGCCATTTCGCTTTTTTTAACTCAGGTAACTTTACATAGGGGTATCCCTTTTGAAATAAAAATACCGAATGAACTTACACTCAAAACTTTAAAGGATATCGAAAAGGGTAAAGATTTAACAGAAGCCTCCTCTGTTGAAGAGTTATTTGAGGATTTAAATAATTGAAAATTAAATATACCTCCCAATTCAAAAAAGATTATAAAAAAGTTCAAAAGCAAAATAAAGATCTTAACAAATTACGATCGGTAATAGAGAATCTATTAACGGGCCGGAAATTAGATGAAAAGTTCCAGGATCATCCTTTATCCGGAGAATGGAAAAAATACCGGGAATGTCATGTTGCTCCGGATTGGCTACTCATCTATAA
>Ga0209536_100001987_pt1 | contig 33445 bp, 31 predicted proteins | sample DeeMarSeWOR28_12_FD_187461 | JGI IMG/M metagenome (GOLD analysis project Ga0209536, IMG submission 187461) | Marine sediment microbial communities from White Oak River estuary, North Carolina - WOR-2-8_12 (SPAdes) (version 2) | ecosystem: Environmental > Aquatic > Marine > Intertidal zone >... | reverse complement strand
TCGTGTAGCGGTTCAACAAGATTTAAAAATTCAATTAGTGAAATTCTTTTTACATCAAAATGTCAATGGATTTATTTTTGTTGTTAATAAGTTACATGAAAGTGGTATTAGCCCTGTAGAGATTTTAATAATGCTTTATTCAGGTATATTGAGTGTTATGCTTCGGGGTCATGGGTTTAATTTCGTATCTGATGTTGATTTTTCTAGTGTTGAATATCGTCAGGATCAGGCCCATTGGTTTTTAAGTAAATTTTCTACATGGCTACTGATTTTGAAAGAATTTCCTAATGTTAATCTGTTGACTAAAATGTTATTGGAAAGTTTGTGTTTAATTTAAAATTTAGGAGGTAAAAAGTTATGGATGAAAGATTGGCAAAAAGTATGGAATATTTAAACAAGGAACAGGAACATGTAGCTACTCCTGCTTCAGGTGGGAAATCAAGGAAGATCTTTTCTTCAATCAAAGCTGGTGGTGTGTAGATTGTTGCCAGTCGACCGGTTTCGCGGTTTACTTGGTATGTCTTGAAAATATTATCTAACTGGGAAGGTTCATTTCCGGAAAGAAATTTTTCGTTTACCACCTGGGGGCAATCCTTTGTTGGAAGCATACCAGAAGGACTACAAACTGCAACTTCTACAATGTTTCCAGGGATAGGGAATTCATCAGCAGGAAATTCTTTTGTAGCATATTGAATAATTGCATGCCATAAACCTGCAGCCAGTTCTGATGACGCACGGGTGCCAGGTGAGGTTCCTTCAATTCCTGCCCACACTCCTGCAAGTAAATCAGGCGTGTACCCGATGGTCCAGCTGCCTAACTTGTCCTTAGTTGAACCGATTTTTACCGCTGCAGGGCGACCGATCTCTAATGGGTTTGGATGGCCTAAACTTGGCCAGCGAGCGGTTTCATCACTAAGGACATCCGTTACAAGATAAGCAAGCTCCTGGGAGACGATTGGCCGTTTGGTTGAATAACAGTTTGTGATTTGATCGGTACAATCAAGCAAGATATTACCTGATGGATCAAGCACCTGGAGTAAAAGCTGTGGATCAATCGGTGAATTCGATTGCTCAGATTTATTTTCATCTTCATATAAACCAGCGAGTACGCCTTGGTTCGCTAGAACACCATATGCCTGGCTGATATCTATGAGATCAATATCACCGCCTTCGATTAGGAGTTGGAATGATCCTTTTCCGGATGTGACTGGCAGATCATTTAATCCCATGCGTCTGGCAGTTTGCCAAACATGTGCTGGATCCATCTGAGATAATACCTGCAAAGCTGGAACCAGATAGTCATTGCTCATCGAGGTTCGAATATTTACTGGTCCGTGGAATTGGTCAATTTCTTGATCGATATCTGAGATCAAAGATGGGATGTTTGCAGGAATATCCCATAGCAAGGTTGCTGGGTTCAAACCGCGAGTGAAGGCAGTCAAGTAAATAAAAGGAGACAGAATAGTTCCTGGAGTGTGAGTCGCGAATGCACCTTGAGTGCTCTCTCCTTTGCTGTTGGAGACAAATGCGAGAACCTGTCCTTGCTTGGGATCCATCACGAGCACATCCGCTGTAATCGATAATTCCTGGTTGGCATCATCAGTACTTGAAATCGCGGGTATTAATCGGGCCATTTCGCAGCCATCGAAACTTGAACTATCCTCTGTTGAGGAAGTGTGAGGAGAAACTCGCTCAAATTGAAAATCAACGGAGCAATCTACCTGGTTTTGAAGATCAAAATCCAGCGTGGTAATTATTTCTAGACCCCCCCGAAAGATCTGCTCTTCAGGTATGTAATGCGATAATTGTTCAATTACACGTGATGTAAATGCCGGTTCAATATTAATGGGGAACTCACTTGCTGATCGAAAATTTAATTTCCGTTCGAGTGAAGATTCAAGCTCGCTTTTTGTTATCAGGTTTTGGTCGTACATTCTGTTGAGGATGCGGGATTTTTCTTCACCTGAAGCTAGCGGCGCATCCAATGGATTGATGGAGGGATTATTTGCGGCAGCCATAAGAGATGCAGCTTCTGCTAAATTTAATTCACTCGCTGATTTTCCGAAATAAATCTTGGCTGCTGAATCAACCCCGAATGCAAAATTCCCAAAATACGCAGAATTTAAATACCATTCAAGTATCCGCTCATGACCGTATGTATTTATTAATTGGGCTGCAACCAACCATTCCTGGATCTGTTTCTCTCCTGAAGTGGAGGATTCGTCAAGAAGAAAATTGCGTGTGATTTTCTGAGCAATTGTTGGTCGATCAGGGTCCTGTAGGCTCTCCAAACTGATCCCGGGATTTTGCCAGAAGTTCGGTTCTGTTGAAGAAATTGCTGCTAAGACAATGGATTCTGGAAGCTTATTTTTCTCACCCATCCCATCCAGTTCCAGGTATTTGTTTCCCCGTGCATTTGGATTTTCTAGAACCGCAATCTTATGTTGATGATCGCGATCGTAAAGTGTTGTTGGTTTGATTTTTCCATCGGCCAGATCTTCAAAATATGGGAGTAAACCCTCATGTGATGGAGTGTCGGTAAGCATTGTTGCATAGAAGTAAGTTCCCGCTACCGTGCTTATAGCGATAATTAAGCAAAGAAAAACCAAAACAACAAAAGTGATTTGACTTAAACGCCTTGTGAGAGTCCTGTCTCGTTGTTTATGACGTCGTTGGCGAGAATTGATGATCTGAGGTACTGCAGGCATGGTGACATTTTACACGATCAAATTATCTTATTAGATTATCAGTGCATTAGGAGATTCTATTAATATAAGCCGACAGCGACTTTTCCCCGCAATCGCTGTCGGCTTTTTTGCAGGACCCCTGTCATAAACCCCGGCACCCTGCAGGTAGTTGTCTAGACTTATGCGAATAATATACCATGCAGGCGTTGCCAAAACGTTGCCAAGCAATTAGGTCGAAATCAATTTCTTAACTCTAACCTGGAATTTCTCGGAAGCACCAATAAGTTCTGGTGAAACAGTATATTTTGCACAATGATTCAGGATTGAACCAATCCGATCTACTTCATAAGCAGTATCAAGTCCGAAATTCCGCTTCAGCATCAGGATAAGGAGTAGAATCCTGATTTGGACAGAGATTTGTCCACTATCACCCAACATCATGAGAGATTGTTCTAACAGTTCGATCTTCGATTCATGATTTTTCTCTTTACTACCTGCTGAGATGCTCATTAGGTTTGCTAATACGCTCACCTCAGGTAAATTTCTCAAGCGAGCAGCTTCTTCCAGTTTTTTGGTTAATTGGTGAGTCAGCTGATTATCGTTGGATGCCATATATGCGAAGCTCAAAAATTGTAGACCACGGATTTCAACCATACCAAACCCGGTGGATTGGGCAAGATTAATCCCGCGACGAAGATTATTCATCCCGATTTCAATTTGACCTGTCCTGACCTCCAAATACCCCTGGCGAACCAAGTTGTCCAAACTCCAAAAATCATTTCTGCCAGGTTTTACCCCCAACTTATATTCTTCAAGAGATTGGATGTAAGATTCTAAAAACAAGAAAATATCACCGCGTATGCGGTGAGCGAGGGAAATCAGTTCGGCGTAGTTAAATTTGTCACCAATTTGGAGAATTTCTTCAGACAAAGCATAACCGTAATCAAAATTTCCTTTTGAATTCTCAAGGAATGCTTTGCAAGCATATAAATAACCCAACATTCGATTCGCGCGCAATTTTTTTGCGATTTCTATACCTGCCTCGTTATATATGGATGCTCTATCGTAATCTGCCATAAAATACAAAGCCAGAGAAGAGGCCAAATATGCTGTAGCAGCGATGTGATGGTGTCCAACTTGATTTGCTAGTTTTAAAGAAATTTTTGCATGGTTGAACCCAATTTTTGGCCACCCAGCCAACGTTTGTGAAAGTGAAAGATGATAATGGGTATTTGCCAAAGCGCGTTGAACAGCCTGATCATTTTCGGAACATCCAATACTCAATGCATGCTCAAATGATTCTATGGCTTCATTCAACCGTCCTAGCATATAGAGGTAAACACCACGGTTCGTTTGGCTAAAAGCTTTTTCATAAGTATTTTCAGTTGTGTTTAAATATGGTATTGCTTGATTAATGTATTCCAAAGCCTGTTTAAGTTCATTCTGTACAAAACTTGCAGTACTTAAACCAACTAAAGCCGTTCCCAGCAGTAGATTACTATGCCTAATTTGACCTAACTCAAATAATCGATTATTTTGATTTCTGATCTGTTCAGAATCTCCAGTTTCTTGTGCAAGATCAGTCCACTCATTATAAAAATCGTGGATCAAGTCCTCAGGTATATTTACACCATCCCTGGAAATTAAAATTTCAGCGTGTGTGAAGATTCGTAACGCTTCATCAGTTGAGTAGAGCTCGCGGGCGTAATTTGCAGCTAATAACCAATAATTGAATGCAGTGCTATATCTTCCTGCATATTCGTAATGCCTTGCCAAGACAGCAGCTTGATTGCCTAAACCTGGTCCTGCATTCGACTCCAATACACGAGCAACTTTTACATGTAATGATTGTAATCGCAGCTTACTGGTATCGTTTATAATGGTTTCCCTGATCTTTTCATGAACGAATCGCCATCTTGATTCTTGGGGGGTTTGTTCAAATGAATCAATTAAATGACGCAGCTTTAATTCTGCAATTGCCCGGGATATGATTGAAATAGGTTTTCCACTGGCATTGCTGATTAATACAGGTTCAAATTCTCTCCCGATTACGGCAGCAAATTCCGCAGTTTCTCGAGCAATTGGACTTAATTGTGCCAGTCTGTTCTTAATCAAAGAAAAAACTCTTTCGGTTAAAGGGAATTTTGGTTGATGAAGTAATCCTGAATGTCTTGACAGCTTTTCCTGCCCCTTAAGTGAGTTCAAGGTCTCAAGAACAATAAAGGGATTGCCACCAGTTTCGATTTCGAGTTGCTGAACCAGATCTGGGTCCAAGGGATAACCCAAGACATATCTACCCAGACCGGATATTTCACTTGGACTTAATTTCATAAGTTCCAATGGTATCAAATTAGATTTGGCTATGTTCTTGATTATTAATTCATTCAAATTCGGGTTCGATTCATCAGATCGAGCGGCGAGAATCATGAACCCGTTCTCAGTGAATGGTACACGCTCACTCAGGTATGCGATTGCTGACAGAGTATCAGCATCTGACCAGTGCAGGTCATCGATAAATAGAACCAAATCACTCTTCTTGGCTTTCATTATGAAAGCCTGTCGGATTGCTTCGAAAAGAGCAGAGCGGTCCTGGTATTGGGATATCAACTTGGTTGGATCAGCCTGAAATTTATACTGTGACCTGATTTCAGGCAGAATTGTGGATAAGGATTCTTTCCAAGTCTGGGGAAGCATTTGCCAATCAGCATTGGAAAAATTATTGCGCAGAAGTTCTATGATTGGTTGAAAAGGGAGATTGAGCTCTGTCGGACGGCACCGTGTGGTCATAATGTTGCTGCCTGGTGCATACAATTCACAATACTCCTGAACCAAGCGAGTTTTCCCTATGCCCGATTCTCCTGTAATGAGCATCGCATGATGCTTCTCCATTGCAAACAAGAGCTGGCTCAATTCCTTTTCACGACCAACAAATGGAGCACGGATGCTGGCATGCAAACGCCAATTCGTTATTTCGGTCCTGGATGAGGGTTGAGAATTTCTTTGTATCTGACGGAATAAAGACACCAATTTTTGCGATGGGCGAACATCGAGTTCATCTTTTAAGAATTGTGTGATCGATAGGTAGTATTGTCTTGCTTCCTGCTCATTAGCCAATTCCACCAATAACCTAAGAACACGAAAGTGGAGATCTTCGTCGAACTGGTCGCTATCTACAGCCAATTTTGCATAAAGAAGGCTATCTTCAAATTGTCCAGCAGCATAATAATGATCGCTGATCCTTGTTAATATTCTGGTTCGCAGCTGACTTAAGCTAAGATTAGTCTGGTAATACCAATTTTCAAGGTAGATCGAATTTGGCAATTCCGATCCCTCAAGGAATTGGGTTCCCCGCCACAAATTAATAGCATGCCTCAATAAGGTCAAACTATTATCTGGCAAAGTTTGATCGGCAGGAATATCCCAGGGGATGCTGCCAGTTTCTTCCGTGATGGCTCTGAGTTTATTCAGGTCTGTCGACAGTTTATCTTGTTCAATTCCTACCAGATCATTCTGGTTTGTTATCAAATTTTTTATTGGTATTTCTGCACGGATCCTGCTCAAAGAAACCCTGAGATGTCTACGTGCGATATCTGGAGGTGTATCCTGCCAGAAGATAGATGCCAATTTCCCCCGTCCAATGGGATATTTTTGTGTTGCTAGGTAATAGAGTAATGTGCGAGGAATCCTGCGATTGATCTTGATTGGTTTATTATCACAATATGCTTCTGGGGGTCCCAGGAGATTAACAATAAGTTCAGACATACCCGATTTTCGTCGATTGTGATGCAGCATTTAGCATATCACGTGCTGATTGCATTGTTCCTTCACTCTTTTCTCCCAGCATGATCGCTAATTCAGGAATACGTGCATCTCCTTTCAGATCCGAGACTTGAGTTATTGTTCGTCCATTTTGAATATTCTTGCTGACTTGAAGGTGCTGCTCACTGAAAGCGGCTAATTGTGGTAAATGAGTTACGCAAAGTACCTGATGGTGTCTGGCTAAGTTCCAGAGCTTATTTCCGACCACGGTCCCAACGCGCCCACCAATACCCTGATCAATCTCATCAAAAATCAAGGTAGGGATGTCATCGGCTTCTGCAAGCACATTCTTAAGACCTAACATCAGCCGGGAAGTCTCTCCACCAGAAGCAATTTTTACTAATGGTTTCAAACCTTCACCCGGATTTGGAGCAATCAGAAACTCAACTTCATCCAGTCCATTTATGCTGTAACGGACGACTCTACCGTCATCCAGCTTTACTCCCTCTGGATCCAGTTGCATCTTGATGTCGACTTCAAATCGAGCGCCATCCATGTTTAACTCAACCAACTCAGCTTCTATACCCCGGGCTAATTTTTCTGCTGCCTGGTGTCTTGTTATCGATAATGCCTGACCGCTTTCAGCCAGTAAATCTAAACATCTTTTTTCTTGGATCTCGAGTTCTGCTATTCGCTCTGCTGCATTTGAAATTGTATCTCTTTCATTTTCTGCATTCTGGAGGTAGATCAAGATCTCTGAAATTGTCTTCCCATATTTTCTTTTTAGATTTGTTATTAGATCAAGGCGATCTTCAACCTGGTTTAATCTTTGAGGATTGAATTCTATGTGTTCGATGTAATTCCGTAGTTCAAGGGAAAGTTCAGTTATTTCTGAAAATGAACCTTCGAAATCTTCACTAATGCCATCTTGTGATTTGTCTAGGCGCGAGATAACTTTTAAATCATTAATTACTTCTCCCATCAGATCAATTATTGAGGCAGATTCCGGAGTGCCGTCCTCGAGTTTGACCAAAGCCTGCTGAGCTGCTGAAGCAAGATTTTCTGCATTTGCCAAGCGGTTTCGTTCTGTTATTAAAAGATCTTCTTCATCATACTCGAGTTTTGCAGAACTTATCTCATTAATTTGATAATCAAGAATATCTAGGCGACGGGCAGCTTCACTATCAGATTGGCGGAGGCGCTTCAACTCATTTTTCACTGAACTTAGAGCATGAAAATCTTTTGAATAATTTTGTTTGGGGGTTTGGTTGTCTGCATAACGATCTAATAAAGCGAGATGTTCCTTAACCCTCAATAAAGATAGATGTTCAGACTGCCCGTGTAAATCGACAAGCAGCTCGCCGATTTCCTTCAACAAGCCAAGATTTACCACGCGACCGTTCAACCTTGCTGTGCTGCGTCCCTCTGATCGCACTTCACGTCCGATGTAAAGCGTATCTTTATCGTCTAAAAGGTCTTCCCGCAGGAGTATTCCCTGGATAGGAAAATCGGCATCTTCGGGTATTTCAAAAGTGGCTTCGATCAATGCTCGCTCAGCGCCGCTGCGAATCATCGTGGAATCAGCACGACCTCCAAGCAGGAGCTGCACTGCGTCAATGATGATCGATTTTCCAGCCCCAGTTTCTCCAGTAAACACTATCAGTCCAGGCTGGAAAAAAATTTCTAGCTGATCGATGATGGCGAAGTTTTCAATTCGAAGTTCGGATAGCATAGATTTTTTTTGGTGTTACAAGCTGATGCCAGCCAAACGATAATAAACGGTAGAGGTCACCAATACTGTGTAGACCACAGGCCAAATGAAGAATAACAGGCTACCTAATCCAATCGTTAGACCGGTAAGCGCAAGAACTGAAAGGGTTGGGAGCAACCCACCAACAGCCGTAGCCACAGCGGTAGCTTTAAACAGCCGTTTAGAACGTCTTTTATTGATCGCGCGCCGGATTGCTTCTGCAATGACTATTCCCGCAACCGGAGCGAGAAATATTGTAAAAAAACCAATTCTGGATACTATCAAACTTCCAATGAAAGCAAGGATGAGCGCAATTCCGATTGCAAGCAGGTAATCGATTGATCTGGCGGTATCAAAGGTTTTTTGTTGTTCGCGGACACATTCTTTGCATCGATAACCTGTTTCAGTAAGAATAGCGCATTTCGCGCAGATGGGTCTTTCACAGCGATTGCAGCGCAATGTCGACTCTGTTGAGGGGTGGTATTCACAATAAGTAACATTAAGCTCAGTAGTCATCTGGTGTTTCCTGTCGATGGATTTTGGTTCATGTGAGGTGTTAGATTGCGATAGAAATAGCCTGGATCCTGGAACCGCACGAATTGAAGCTGGTGATTGCTTGCATGAATGTTGACGCAATCCCCATCATTGAGTTCGATTGGCAGCTGGCCATCAATACTTAATACAGCCTGGTGGCTGGTGTGTACTTCAATCGCTACAGACGATCCTTCCGCGAGAACTATCCCCCGGTCGATGGAGAGGTGAGGGGCTATTGGTACCAATAAAATGTTTCGCAACTCAGGAGGAAGGATTGGTCCCCCGGCTGCCAGTGAATATGCAGTTGAGCCAGTTGGCGTGGATGCGATCATTCCATCCGCGACGTAAGTGGCTAAAAACCTGTGGTCAACACTAACTTGCATATGTACAGGTCGCACAATATTTCCCCGGCTGACAACTGCTTCATTTACAACATCCCATTCTCCCAGAACTTCCTGATCGCGTATTTGTTCTGCTACCAACATCATCCGATTTTCCAACCAGTAATCTCCTACCAGCATACGGCGAACTGCTTCTTTCCATCCGTCCTGCCTGATCTCCATTAGAAAACCAAATCGCCCCATATTTATGCCCAGAATAGGTATTCCATGCGGTCCACAAATGTGACCTGCTCGCAGCATTGTGCCATCACCACCGAGAGCCACAAGCAAATCAAAATCGCCATCACTGATTTGATTGCGTAACTCCTCACTGTCTAATAGACCCGAAGTTACACGCAGATTTTGGTCTTGCAGATGTGAAACGATGTGGTCAGTTTCCTGAACGGCTATCTTGATTTCAGGGTGAGGGACTACAACAATGTGCTTATAGCCATCCAACTTCTTCGCCATTGGAATATTATAAACGAGATTACTGAAGCCCTTGTTTTGCAGGATTATTGAAAAAATTTATATTACTGGTCAAATTAATGCTTGATCACAAATATTTCGATAGCCACAATTCTGGCACCGTTTTTCCGATCGATGAGAGCGGTCAATAGACCTTCGTCGAGATAGCGAGTGAATTTCGCGGATAAGGTCAATTAGCTTCTTTTCCAGATCTGGCGTGTAGTCAACGGCGATATCCTGGTTTGGATAATGTAGAATTCCATATTCAGGACGAGTGTTGAAGGTTTGGTCAATCAAAAAGCAGTAAGCGGCTAATTGAAAGATATGGGAGTCATAAGGAATCTGTCTCCCACGCCCTGATTTTGATTCCACTGGTACAAAGCCTTTTTTGGTCTCAAGGATGAAATCGGGCTTACCGGTTAAGTTGAAGGTGGGATCATAGAGTGCTGTTTCGAATTTTCCCCATTGCTTATGATCAGAATATATAACTCTTCCAGCGGGTAACCCTGCCTTACGCCGTTGCCGTGAAGACAACAATAATAGCAGTAACCCCACGAAAACCAGCAAGCCAATAATATACAGCATCCGCCTAGATCCACCTGTCAGTTAGATAAATTGCAGAAAGCACAATGGCAGTGATCAACAATCCGTAAGCGATGATGCGCAGACAACCGCTTGTCATCACGGCTCGAGTGTGTTTCTGATGGATCCTGGTACCAGCAGCTAACTCTGCTTGATTTTCCGACGGTTGACCTTTTCTCTGATACCACCAAGCACGTTTACAGAAAAGGTAGGTACCAATTTCGGAAGCCCGGATTGTGCTCATGGGTTGTTTAATTTTTGTTCGAGTTTCGCCATTGATTGTTCAAGGTGTTCCTGACGGAGGCTTAACGTGATATCCCCGCGGGTTCGTTCAATGATACTGCGTGCGATATCGGTTTGGCGGCGGATGCCTCCGGTTATCGCGTTGGGATAATCCATGGTAATCAGCACAGCAAAGATGTCATCCATTTGTTGGAGGAGTCGTTCGGCTTCCTGTGAATAACCCAATCTGAGAATATCCAGGCAACGCCGTCGAAATTCTCCAACCGCTTCCGCCAATCCGTTCAGGTAGGATGAATCTTCCAAATTTAGTTCACGCGGCGTTGGCAATTCTTTTTCATTAATTACCGAATAAACAATAGATGCTTCTGCGTACTCTTTTAGTGCATCCTGGGTATAGCCGGCAAAATATAGATCTGGATAGGGTTCCAGCTCCGTTTGTAGAGATTCAACAATCCGAGATGCACTATCTAACTGTTTTTCAGCATCAGCGAATTCGTTTCTGTGAACGGACCTAATCGCGTTGGCACAATGGCGGGTGAGAGTGCGTGCTTGTGACAAAGCTTTGTCACGGGCATTCGTTCGCGCCTCGAAAGTTTGATGGATTTCATCTGCGATAATAGCTAACCTATCCATTTTCTATTCCTCTGGGGTTTCATCTTGCTCGGAAGCGGGACGGAACAGGTAATCTGCTAAAGTCTGGGATCCCGGAACACTAATCTCACCAAACGAAGCTTCATAGCGCTTAATATTTTCACTTAAGGCGCGCAGGAGCAACTTGGCACCCAACGGAGACATAACGATCCGGTTAAGAACCTTGGCAGGCCTGGTGCCAGGCAATAAATGTGCAAAATCAAAGACGATCTCAGAGGGTGAGTGAGCGATCCGGACCAGGTTAATATAGGTTGCCTGAATGTCTTCTGGTACAGACATGGGCGGCATTTTTGCTGGTTTTGGTTGTTCGGGTAGGTTTGACATATGCACCTCCTGATAATTATTTTCGATATTTATCTATTTATGCCAAAACAGGCGGAGGCGATTAGATCCTATTTATGCCTCCGCCCAATATTATTAAATATCTTCTTTGCGCTCAAGTTAGAATTTGTTATTTCAGGTAAGCAAGCAAATTTTACGGCTGTTGAAATTAGAATGGGATATCATCAGGTTCAGATATTCCTGGACCTGCATCATCTGGATATGCCATATCACTTTCTCCTCTTGGTGTAAGGAATCTAACCTGATCAGCTGTTATTTCATAACTGGCTGCTGAGGTCCCATCCTGCCTTGTCCAGACTCGCGGTCCACCGGTCTCGCGATCTGGATTTAGTCTCCCTTCGACCAGGACTTTGTTTCCCTTCTTGAGGTATTGGTTGCATATTTCAGCCTGCTTCCCCCAGGTTGAAACTCGAAACCATGTTGTTTCATCCACCTGGTTGCCATCGGATGTTGTATATCTGCGGTTCGTGGCTACATTGAAGTTTGTAACCGCCTGTCCGGAAGGCGTATAACGCATTTCTGGGTCACGGCCTAGATTTCCGACGATGACTAGTTTTTGGTACATGGGGAATCTCCTTTCAATTCAGTGAGTGGAAAAAATTTTGTTACGGACGTATGGCGCCCGTGAGAAGCCTGTGGGGCACTCACCGGTAATCAGAACAATTGTACACTAAATTTTCCGGCAATTGAAGGATGGTTTTTTATTAATTCATTCGTTGCGGAACTGGAGGCAGTAATGATGAAAGGTATTGCTAACCCAGGCGTTTCCCAGACCGTATGGCGCGAGACGAATGTCATCCTGGCACCAGATTTTTTCATCCTTTAAGGTATAAGTATTTCCTAACTCGCGTGCCAGGTCCCAGGCAAGAGGGAAAATCTTTCCACCCTTTTTTATGTTCTTCACAATTATTGTAATATAACCTTTGTTAACTATACAAGGTTTTAAAGTAATGTAAATTTCAACCAGCTTCTCCAGGAAGCGATCATAATCATGGATATTCCCGAGATCATCTGGATCGTCTGAATATTGTAGATCTAGCTCAGGTTTATTTCGCCTCTCCTGCTGGGTTTGAGCACCCCGCGCATGTAGCATATCCCAGTACGGAGGTGAGGTGATGATGTAATCAACTGGGGCCAGATCATATTGCGTGAAATATTCTTGTGCCCGGGATGCATCTCCATGGAAAACCTGGCAGGTTAATTTCTCAGCAGACAAACCTAATGATACTCTTTCGTCTTTGATTGCTTGGTGTGAAATCTCCACGTACTTCTTATTCAATTCAATGCCAATACTGTTTCGGCCTGATCTCAGGGCCGCCACCATGCTGCTGCCGGTACCAACCATCGGGTCGAAAATTGTCTGGCCTTCTTTGGTGAAGAACTCGATGAATTCCTGGGCTAATGTTTCTGGAAATTTTGCTGGATGACGGAGAACATCTTTTTTGCGTGGTGGGGGCGCGTGAATAAACCAGGATTTCTGGAATTTCAACCAGGTCTTGGGGTCCAAATCATTCAAACGATTTATAAAGGGACGTTTTCCCATAATCGCTACTAATTAACTTGCCGAACGATGAGGTCGGAAAAATTTACTGTGACAGCGCTGTTTCCAACAGATCTGGCAAAGACGCCGATGTTGCCGATTTGTAAGGCAGGATCATTTACAGTAAATTGATACTGATCATTCACAAAAAACTGCATTTCGGTTCCCTGAAGGCGAACTTCCAGCCGAGCAGCAACTGGTGCTCCAGGGGGAATTGCGTTATTTTGGATCCAGGGTTGTGGAGAAGTAGCTGATCCCTGGATCACTCGATCTAATCGGACCCTACCGTCACAGGAAAGTGCGTAGCGATAGAAGTTTCCCGGAGAAGACATGCGCAATAATAACCCATATTGGTCTTCCCCCCTGCAAAGGGTCGCAGAAGTCGTGATCTCAATATAGAAATCACCAAGCAGTGGTTCGCTACGGATGCTGTACTCATACGCGCCAGGTTCTGCAATTGCGATGGTTAGCTCATTAACCCCAAGGGAGATATTGCCTGAAGAGGTAGATCCAAGCAACCAGGTGTTGGGGTCATCAAAATTATCTTGTAAAATAATGTCTCCCTGCTCTTGAATGATTTCCGTTGTTGGCGTATTTATGATTGTCGGGACAATCGTTGGTGTCGCTGTTACCGGGAACCATTCAACAGTTGTTGTTGGAGTTATCGTCGTTGTGGGGGTAGGAGTCTTTTCAAGCACCTCTGGAGGGGTTTGCGTTGGGAGACACGCGGATAAAAACAATAACCCATAGCTAAGAATTAAATACTTCCAGTTTGTTTGCACCATAGGCAACCATTTGCCAAGCAAAATCATACCTTATTTTTCTGAGCAGTCAATTCTATGGAATAGTGAACCGACTTTTAAGATTTGGATCTCATGCCGCCAGGTAACGATTGAGTATATTCGGGATAAGATATTCGTTGAAAGAGCGGTGAATATCAAAGTTTGGTTTCCAGTTCCAGTCTCGACGGGCATCATTGTCGTTTAAATCAGCAGGCCAGCTGTCCACGATTTTCTGGCGTTTTTTATCGGGTTTAAATGTGATCTCCGCTTCTGGGAATGCATCGAGTACCTGGAGTCTAAATTGCTCTGCTGTCAGGCTGAAGCTGGTAACGTTATACACTGTGCGGCTCAAGTCTTGCTTTGGCGCTCTGGACAGGTCTAACAAAGCAGTTACAGCATCAGGCATTGCCATGAAAGGGATTTGGGTGTCAGGCCGCACAAACGCGGCATAAGGTTCACCTTTGGCAGCTGCATGCAGCATCTCCGGTCCATAATCACTGGTTCCGCCACTGGGAACTGTGAAAGCACTGATTAATCCCGGGAAGCGGACACACCGAAAATCCAGCATTTGGGGTCTTTCAGCAGCCAGCTGCCGGTAGTATTCGCTGAAGTACGTCCCAAGCATCTCGCAATACAACTTATTGCAACCATACATTGTTATGGGATAGTTCCATTCCCATTCCTTTACCTTTGGAAACTTGGATTTTGTTTCCAAGTCCGGCATTCCATAGGCAGCGATTGAACTAGGGAAGATAAACATGACTGGTTCAGCCCGCCATTCCGATTGTTCCGCAGCCAGCTGGAGTAAACCCATTGTGCCTTCAACATTGACCTGGTGTGCAGCGACAGGGGTGAATTCTGCCCGGGTGGATAGAAGAGCCGCCATGTGAAATATGGTTTCTATATCGTATTCACTGACCAGGCGATTTAATAATGATTTATCGAGTATGTCACCTTGAATATGATTTGAGTATTGAGAGTATTCAGGCGGTAGAGGCCGGATATCAAGGGTGAGTAAATCCTTATATCCCATTTCTGAGAGAATTTTTACCAACGCTAATCCCACTTCACCGCTAACACCAGTGATCAACGTGACCTTCTTTCGCATTGCAGCCTCCATGTATGTTGAAGTATATTAACTAAGGTCGCGATCGATGAGCTGATTGCGTTCTGGACCGACAGAGATCAACCTGATCCTGATCCCACTAAGGTTTTCAATACTTTGAACGTATTTTATGGCTTGTTCCGGGAGATGACCCCATTCCCGAATCGAAGTAATTTCTTCCTGCCAACCCTGGAATTCTTGATATATTGGTTTATACTCCATCAATTCTCCCGGACCAAGCGGCAAAACTTCATATTCGGTGCCATCCTTCTGGTAGCTTGTGCAGATCAATAGCCGTTCTAAGCCTGAAAGGACATCCAGCTTGGTGATCGCTAATTCATTGATGCCATTTATTCTCACTGCATATCTTAATAGCACCAGATCGAGCCACCCTACTCGCCTTGGCCTTCCAGTTGTTGTGCCGAATTCGTCCCAGGGTTGCTCACCTGTGCCACGAAGGTGCAAGGCAACGTCACCCGAGATTTCAGTGGGGAACGGTCCAGAGCCTACCCGGGTTTGAAATGATTTAGTAACGCCAATGATGCGATCCTCATATCCCATCCCGAGTCCCAAACCAACCAATGCCCCACCAGCAGTAGGGGTAGAGCTGGTAACAAATGGGTAAGTTCCATGGTCCAGGTCGAGTAATGTTCCTTGAGCACCTTCAGCCAGTACTCGCTGGTCGTTTTTCAAAGCACCTGATAATAGTGATGAGACGTCATAAATATGGGGTTTAAGTAAGCTCGCAAATCGAAGGAAATCATCTTCAAAGGGTCCAGGTTTCAGCGGTTCAATCTCATAAATTTTCGTCAAAAGTAAATTTACTTCAGCTACATGTTTATTTATTTTCGCAATGAATAAATCCTCGTCCAGCATATCAAGCAAGCGGATGCCTTGCCGAGATACTTTGCTGGTGTAAGCAGGTCCTATGCCTCGCAAGGTCGTTCCAATTTTGGATTTCCCACGCGCTGACTCCTGCGCCTCATCCAAAGCCAGGTGAGCTGGAGTTATGAGATGGGCTCCATAGGAGAGCTTCAAGCGGTCTGGTGATATATCAACACCAGATTGCACCAGGGAGTTAATCTCATCCATCAGAACGTATGGATTTATGGCGACACCGTTCCCGATGACCCCAACAGTGTGGGGGTGAACTATACCAGATGGTATAAGGTGGAGCTTGAAAGTTTGTTGACCAACAGTGACCGTGTGTCCTGCATTATCCCCACCGTTATAACGGGCAACAAAATCGGCTTGGGCGGAAAGCAGGTCCACGTAACGTCCTTTTCCTTCATCCCCCCATTGGGTGCCAACGACAATATCGAGCGGCATAATCTGCTCCAGTTGTGAAGTAAAATTAATACCAGAAAAGGCTGCCAGAATCCATTCTAGCATAAACAGCAGGGAACGCAAAACTATGCTTTCCACTATAAGAACTGGATCATAGTTATCAATAATCACATACCGCAGGAGGAAACATGTTAAAGGTTGGTTATATCGGTTTAGGTTTAATGGGAAAATCGATGGCCCGCAACATTATGCGGTCCGGATTTCCATTGACAGTTCACAACCGCAGCCAGGCAGCAGTGAATGAGCTGCAAAATGAAGGTGCGCAGGTTGCATCATCACCGGCTGAGCTGGCATCCCTTGTGGATGTGGTATTTACTAATTTGCCTGACTCTCCAGATGTTGAACAGGTTGTACTTGGTCGAAACGGAATAATCGAAACCATGAAGAATGGCCAAATTTTCGTTGACAATTCAACCATCAAACCAGCATCATCCAGGTTGATTGCTGAGAAACTCGGAGAAAAAGGAGTGACAAGCCTGGATGCACCGGTTAGCGGTGGCGATATTGGAGCACAGCTAGGAACGCTAGCAATCATGGTTGGTGGACCGGGTGATGCCTTGGAAAAAGTGCGCCCAATTCTTGAGACAATGGGGAAGAAGATTACCCATGTTGGGGAGGCAGGGGCAGGCCAGATTGCGAAAGCTGCAAACCAGATCATGGTTGCTGCGCAAATGGTGGCGATGGGTGAATTATTAATTTTTGCGAAGAAAGCTGGCGCTGATCCTCAGAAGGTGGTTTCTGCGATTCAGGGAGGGGCTGCACAGTGCTGGACGTTGGATGTAAAGCCAGAGCGTTTATTCTCAGGAAACCGTAAACCAGGTTTTAAAGCCTATATGCAGGCGAAGGATCTTGGAATCGTTTCAGATACTGCCAGGCAATATGGCATCCCACTGGTTGCTGCATCAGTGCATGACCAGCTGTTCAATGCTATGTTGGCGATGGGAATAGGAGAGGAAGATAATTCAGCAGTGATCGCTGTGATTGAAGCACTTGCAGGTGTTGAGCTAATGGATGATTAAGATATTTTGGCATTATGATTCGAGGATTTCTGATACACTTAAAGTCGTGGAATATAAACGACGGCATATTTCTGAGGATTAACTGGATAAAATGCTATGTTTGAAGGAGATGTTCAGCTATGAATAAAATAAAGGTGAAGGGCATTCCGATGTTGATTGGCCTGCTGGTTGTAATGCTTCTGACTGCTGCAATTCCATTCCCAAGTTCATCTGGGTTAATGGCAGTAAATGAAAAATCAGAACTGGTTGCATTAAGAATTCAAAACAATTCTTCAAGCACAGCCTATTTATGGCTGGATGGGCCATCTTTCTACTACTTTGCTGTCCAGGCAGGAGTGACCAAGACTTACACGATTGAGCGCGGGGAATATTTCCAGAAGATCTATTACTGTGGCGCATACGATTCTTCGATCGTCGATTTAACCAGGCAAACAAAATTGGTTCTGCCGGTGTGTGGTGCCAACAGCCGCCAATCGCCAAGCTCACCCCATGTAGTCAATGTGACAAACACGATTAAAATTGTCAAGGTGACTTTGAAGAACGAAGCTGCATCAAGTGTGCTTGCCATCCTTACCGGTCCATCCACATATGTATTTACTCTCGATAGGGATGCGGAAAAGGACTACACAATTGCCAAGGGTGATTACGAAGTACAGTATTTTGCATGTGGGGCATCCACGGTGAAGGAATGGTCAGCCTTCCATCAAGGTGTGTTGAAGTTCAAGTGTCCCTGATTTGGAGGAACAAGCCAGATTAAAAGCTTAGTGGTATAATTTTGCGACATAAACTTTAAATGCATTGACCAGGACGAGTAATTGGTATGATTGCCAACAGGGATAGGTGACCAAAGATTGGGAGTCACCTTTGGCCGAGGACCAATGAAAACCACCTGCGAGCAGAACCCTGAAACCTCCTGCTTTTCCATGGGAGTGAACTAAGGGAACCGGAAACCCCGTTATCGGTAGTTCAGAGATAAGCGTTTAGCTTAATCTGGGTGGAACCGCGTGATTGGTACTCTCGCCCCAGAAGGGTGAGAGTTTTTTTTATCAATGATGAAGAGATTGAAAGCAAGGTCAGGAGGAATCATGGCGAAGGAAAATAAAGTAAGTTACCAAGAAAGTAACCTGTACAGGATAAGGCATTCATCTGCGCATGTCATGGCGCAAGCCGTGATAGAGATGTTTCCCGATGGGAAAGTTGCCATTGGTCCGCCAATCGAGGATGGTTTTTATTATGATTTTGATTTGCCCAGGGCACTTACACCAGAAGATTTAGAATCCCTCGAAAAACGAATGCGTGAGATCATCTCCGGAAATTTCCTTTTCGAGAAGAGAATTCTCGATGCTAATGAAGCGAGAGAGATTTTTTCGGATCAACCGTATAAGTTGGAATTGATAGATGGACTCGAGCAAGGTGGTTACGATGAATATGGTGAGCCTCTAGATGAAAAACCTGAGATATCTATTTACCAACAAGATGTATTTGTTGATTTATGTCGAGGACCGCATGTAGATAATACTGGTGAGATCAATCCGGATGCAGTAAAGCTGCTGAATGTTGCCGGAGCGTACTGGCGAGGTGATGAAAAGCGTCCAATGTTACAGCGAATATATGGTACTGCATGGGAGTCTGCAGACGATTTGGAACAGTATTTATGGAGGTTGGAAGAAGCACGCAAAAGGGACCATCGTCGCCTGGGACGCGACCTGGATTTATTCAGTGTGAGTGAAGACGTCGGTCCTGGCTTAATCCTGTGGCATCCGAAAGGCGGCATGGTGCGCAAGCTGGCTGAAGATTACTGTATGGAACAACATGAAGTTGGTGGCTATGAATTTGTTTATTCCCCGCATATCGGAAAAGCGCACTTATGGGAAACCAGTGGGCATCTTGATTGGTACGAAGAGAATATGTACTCCCCCCTGGATATTGAGGGGCAGGAATACTATCTCAAACCAATGAATTGCCCGTTTCACGTTCAAATTTATAAGAGCAAGACGCGTTCCTATCGAGACCTACCCCTGCGATTCGCAGAATGGGGGACCGTTTACCGCTACGAGAGGAGCGGTGTCTTACACGGCTTATTACGCGTGCGCGGTTTTACCCAGGATGATGCTCACCTCTTTGTCCAGCCTGAACAGATGCCAGAAGAGATTGATCGGGTATTAGATTTCAGTCTCAATATACTGCGAGCATTTGGATTTAAGGACTTTCAGGCTTACCTATCAACACGCAATCCGGATAAAGCTGCCGGATCAGAAGAGCAGTGGCAAGCCCCAACAGAAGCTTTACGAAACGCATTGGAACGCGCAGAAATTAATTACCAGGTTGATGAAGGCGAGGCCACCTTCTACGGGCCAAAAATTGATATCAAAGTGCGCGATGCCTTGGGGCGTGAATGGCAACTGAGCACTATCCAATTCGATTTTACGCTGCCTGAACGATTTGACCTGGTATATATTGGAGAGGACGGTCAGGATCATCGACCGTACATGATTCACCGGGCACTCCTGGGCTCAATGGAAAGATTTATGGGAGTATTGATTGAGCACTTTGCAGGGGCTTTTCCAGTCTGGTTGGCTCCAATTCAAGCGGTGCTAATTCCCATTGCTGATCGCCACTATGAGTATGCCCACCAGGTAGTAGATAGCTTACGGGAAGCTGGTTTGCGGGTGCAGATGGATCAGCGAGGAGAGCGTATGAACGCAAAGATCCGAGATGCGCAGAATCAAAAAATTCCATATATGCTTGTCGTCGGGGATCGGGAGGTTGAATCGGGTTCGGTTTCTGTTCGATTAAGATCCGAGGAGAATCTTGGGGCAATGTCGATCGAAGAATTTATCAATCGTACAAATCAGGATGTTGCGAACCGTAATTAATGTTTCAAGGAACTTCTTCATGGTTGACGATTCTGAGAGATTTATGGTATCATGCGCACGTCTAGGTGAGAGTGCCTGGTTCTTTTTAACTAAATAAGGAGAAGAATATTAGCTCATCAGAATTTCGAACAAATAATGCCATCCGCGTACCCCAAGTGCGTTTGATCGATGCCAGCGGAGAAAATGTGGGCGTTGTACCCACAGAAGAAGCAATCCGCAGGGCACAGGAAGCAGACCTCGACCTGGTTGAGGTTGCTCCAAATGCCGAACCACCTGTCTGTCGTGTGATGGATTATGGAAAGTTTCTTTATGAACGGACCAAGAAGGAACGGGAAGCTCGAAAAGCACAAGTAAAAGTCGAGATAAAAGAAATTCGCTTAAGACCAAAAACCACTGATCATCATCGAGGATTTAAAGTTCGAGATGCAAGAAGGTGGTTGGAAAGTGGAAAGAAAGTAAAGGTTCGCATCCGCTTCCGTGGTCGAGAAATAACTTATCCGGAAATTGCAATCGAAAATCTACGTGAGATCGCAGAAGAATTATCCGACGTCGGAGTAGTTGAACAGAAACCATCTTTAGAAGGCAACGCAATGCTGATGGTGCTGGCGCCGGCGAAACAAAAGAAGAGTTAATTGATTTAATCAAGTCGAAAAAACAAACATTTGCAGAGTCGATCCGCGGATGAATTTTGTTCCGCGGGATTTTGTTTGAGAGGAGTGAGATTCGTGGCACGTAAACAAAGGACCGGTAAATATAAATTAAAAACCCATAAAGCCACCTCAAAAAGATTCCGGTTGACCGGTTCCGGAAAACTGGTGCGAACAAAAGGTGGAAAAAGCCACCGCAGACGAGTTACCTCAAAGAGAACGAAACGATTGTTCAAAGAAATGATTCCAGTTCAAGGACGAGGGATTAAGAAGCGGGTTGCGCGCTTAGCACCAAATATTAAGAAACAGAATTGATTTTTCAAAAATCTCGATTGGTGGGTGCGAAAAACAAGTAGTGCAATGAAATTCTGCGTACTACTGGCGCTCATCTGATCGGAGGAGTTTAAAAATGGCAAGAGTAAAGACAGGACCCCAGCGTCGCAGACATCATAAGAAAGTCCTGAAGATGACAAAGGGGCAATTCAATTCCCGGCATCGATTGTTCCGCATTGCCAATGAGGCAATGCTGAAAAGTTTGTGGTATTCCTACCGCGATCGACGGAACCGCAAACGCGATCTACGCAGACTATGGATTGCACGGATTAATGCCGCTGCAAGGATCAATGGGACCACTTACAGCCGCTTCATGTATGGTCTGAAGCAGTCAGGAATAAATTTAAATCGCAAGATGTTAGCTGACATGGCGGTCCGTGATCCACAGGCTTTCTCTGCAGTGGTAGAAAAAGCTCAAATCAGCTAATCCCAAGAATATAAGAAAGCAGACCAGATGTCAGGCGGATTGAGATCCGCCTAATTTGGGTTAAGTCTTAATCATTTTTCATTGTTCTGATGAGAAATTTTGGATGGTATATCTCAAGCTCGTTGACTCGAAATTATTGAAATGCTAGAATCGCCAGAGAAGTTTAATGAATACCATCATCCGTGAATATTCCCTTGAATCGGGGAAAACCATAAAGATACTCTCCGGGGATATCACTCGAGAAATTGTCGATGCGATCGTGAATGCAGCAAATGCGTATCTCCAACACGGAGGAGGCGTGGCAGGTGCGATATCGCGCCTGGGTGGTCCTTTGATACAGGAGGAAAGTGACCGTTGGGTGAAGAAATACGGACCTGTTCAGCACAAATTTCCTGCATATACCACTGGTGGAGAATTGCCATGTAGATACATCATTCATGCTGTTGGTCCTGTCTGGGGTGAGGGGAACGAGGATGAGAAACTTGCCGATGCGATTCATGGTTCATTGGTCCTGGCTGATAAATTAAATCTGAACACAATCTCATTCCCAGCAATTTCAACCGGGGTGTATAGATTCCCTGTCCAGCGAGCGGTTAGAATCATTCTGAAAGAATTTTTAAGTTATTTTGAAATTTTTCCCAGTACTTCGCTAAAACATATTAGGCTTGTAATGTTTGATGAAGAGACTTTAGCAGTATCTCTCGAAGCCATAGATGAGGTTCTTGAGAACGAAAGTATACAATGAGCCACGAATAAAATTCCATGCCTGAAACGATCACCTCTCCAAAAAATCCAAATGTGCAAAAGGTTAAACGCCTGCAGGGGAATGCGAAATTCAGGAAAGAGTCATCTGAATTTGTTGTGGAGGGAGTGCGTTTGATCGAGGAAGTAATAAAGGCTGGATGGGGTATCCGAAACCTCTTTTATACGGATACCCTCCCGGGGCGCGGAAAAGATATCATCGAGTCGTTCCAGAATACCACCACAAGCATTAATTTAGTGAGCTCCCACGTGATGAAGGTGATGAGTGATACCAAGAGTCCAGCGGGTATACTCGCTTTGGTTGAGAAATCCGCATTGCCTTTCCCGGAGGTGATCGATTTTCTGCTGATCCTGGATCAGATAAGGGATCCAGGAAACCTGGGAACGATATTGCGAACTGCAGCCGCAGCTGGTGTCCAGGCAGTATTAACGATCCAGGGAACTGTGGATACCTTTTCCCCAAAGGTTATCCGTTCTGGCATGGGTGCGCAATTCCGAATACCTATCCAGGATGGAACATGGGGTGAAATTTCGTCGAAAATCAAGCAACTGCAACTCCAGGTTCTTGTAGCATCACCAAAAGGTGAGAAATCCTATTTTAAAGCCGATTATACGCAACCCCTTGCTCTGGTCATTGGGGGAGAAGCGGATGGAGCGAGTGCTGATGCAATTCGTATCGCCGATTCGCAGGTGAGGATACCTATGTCAGGTGAAATTGAGTCGCTCAATGCAGCTATTGCCGCTGGAATCTTGTTGTTTGAGATAGCTCGTCAAAGAGAGAAATCAAGATGAAGATCCGTTCAATTACTTATTTTGACTCCATAAAGTGGCCGATTGATGATCGCCAAATAGCCGATGCTGGTTCATTCATTATGAATGCACGCAATGCTTATCAAGACAAAGGTTTTAATGTCCAAACAACACGCTTTGCGTCTTCACCATTTCCATTAATCCTGGGAGCAGATTCAATTGCTGAAACGGTAAATTTTGCTGTTGGATTTGAGAAACAATTACTGGCAAGTGGTTTCGATTATGGTTCCATCGGACCGGCTTTACCTGATTTTTTACAGAGCTACCAGGTAATTCCACAAGTATTAACCAGTACCCAGAATATATTCGCTGCAGGCATCATTTCTTCACCAGAATCAGGTATTGTTCCGAATGCGATCGAACAATGTGCTGCCGTGATCATCGAAAATTCAAACATTTCACCTGATGGGTTTGGTAATCTGCGTTTCGCAGCCCTGGCAAATGTCCCTGCTGGCTCACCATTTTTTCCAGCTGCATATCTTGAGGAAGATAAGGAACCCGGTTTTGCCATCGCAACTGAATCGGCAGACATCCCGGTAGCCGTGTTCAGCAATGCAGATAATCTTGAAACTGCCCGTGCTGATCTGATAAGTCAAATTGAACGGACAGCTCAAGAATTGGAGATGATCGGACAAAAATTGGCCTCCAGATCTGGCATCAAGTTCTATGGGATTGATTTTTCTTTCGCTCCGTTCCCAACTGTGGAACAATCTATTGGGACAGCAATCGAGAAACTCGGGGTGCCTGGGATTGGCAGACAGGGTTCACTGGCAGCGGTCGCATTGCTTGCTGAAGCCCTGGACCAGGCAGACTTCTTGAAAGTTGGGTTCAATGGGGTCATGCTGCCGGTACTCGAAGACGTCACTCTCGCAGGGAGCGTGATTGAAGATTCGTTAACACTCAATGACCTGCTGCTGTATTCTGCTGTTTGTGGAACTGGTCTGGATACGATTCCGCTACCCGGGTCGAGTTCTGAAGAGCAGCTATTTGCAGTCTTACTAGATTTGGCAGCTCTCGCTCAACGATTGGGGAAACCATTAACCGCGAGGTTGATGCCAATACCAGGGATGGAAGATGGGGAGGCAACTCAATATGATTTTGAGTTCTTTGTCAACAGCAAGGTAATGAAGCTTAGCGCACAACCATTAACTGGATTGCTCAAGGAAAAAATTGGGTTCAGAATCCAAACCCGGAAATCAACAAATCTTTCCAAGCAATAAGTTGATGTCTATAAATTCGTATCACAACCATCCTGATTATCACCGCAAGGAGAAGAATAACTACAATCAGAGAGGAAATTCTACTTTTCCGCTAACCAATACTCTCTTCCACCAGTTGAACGCTTCAAGAAACCTGTTCCGATAAGCTCCCGCCTTAAAGAAGCCGTATCTTCATGAAAGTTTTTCAATATCTGGTTGACTTCATTTTCGCTGTAAGTTATACCAGGTTCAAATTCGCGGCTTATGTGGCGTAAAATCACATCCAACTTTTTTCTCTGCGAAGGAATAGTTTTTAAATTTCCATCGGGTGTCGAATAATCCCTGATCACTTTTTGATCATACGCATCCATATTTACATCTGATGCCATAGTCGGCAGGGTCTCTTCAGATAAGAGCAATTTCGCTTTTGTTTCTAAGACCTGGTTTTCCAAATAGTAGACATTGTAATAGCTGGATGACCTGGCGCTGACAAGCCCCACCTCAGCTAATTTGGATAAGTGGTGAGAGACCGTGGATGGACGCAGTTTTAGCATTTCAGAAATCTGCTCGACCGTGAGCTCTTCTTGAGCCAGCAATCCCAGTATTTTTAAGCGATTCGCATCTGCCATGGCCTTGAAAAATGCCAGCACTTCCTCACTAGAGAATTCTGAGTCAACCATCAACTAATTCCTAGTATTTGAGTCGTGAGATCCAATTTTCCAGTATTGTGCACCATCTTTCATCCGCCCGAGATAACCATAGTCGACTAAATATCGGCGCAGTGTGGATGTATCTGGAAAATATTTTTCCAATATCTCGTTGACCTGAGGTTCGCTGTATTCTGTATCCAACTCAAATGATGTGCTTAGGTAATCAAGGACTGGAACTATCTTATTCGTTTTAGTAGGGATGGATTTTAATCTTCCGTCCACGTAAGTGTAATCGGAAACTATTTTCTGTTTCTCTTTTGATAAATCCAAACTGTTGATGACCTTATTTTTCTCCTGTTGAGCGATTAAAAGGTGGTTATATTCTTCTAAATATCCTGGATTGAGTTGATAAATTTGAACTCCATCCAGTAGTTGAGAATTCACAATATGCGCGCTTTCAAGATATTCAAGGTTGTGTTGAACAGCTTTTGGATGCATTCCCGTTAGAACCGAAAGCTCATCAGGGGAAAGTTCTTGTTGGGAAAGGTGGTTAATCAAATTAAACCGGTTTTCATCGATTACTTCTACGAATGAAGGTGATGTCCCTTGAGGCTTGGATATTGTGTTCACGGTGATACTCCTCTAATTAATTCGATCTGCATCAAATTGATTCTACAGGAGTAGAATTATTTTGTCAATGGCCAGATGGGGGATTGAATTGCAAAATACCGAGAATAATTAAAGAAGTAGAAGCTTTACATGCAGAATTGACTGAGATAATAGCCCGTATGGGATGCGGGTACGCCACAAACCTCTTCCGGCGTACCAACTGCTACAACTTCTCCACCACCATCCCCTCCCTCGGGTCCGAGGTCAATCAGGTAATCAGCAACTTTGATGATATCCAGGTTGTGTTCAATAATTACCACGCTGTTTCCGCTGTCAACCAGGCGGTGCAGTACTTCAATCAGCTTATGGACATCCGCGGCATGCAAACCGACTGAAGGTTCATCGAGGACGTAGAGTGTACTGCCGGTCGAGCGTTTGGATAACTCGCGTGATAACTTCACCCGCTGGGCTTCACCTCCAGACAATGTTGTAGCGGGTTGACCGATACGAATATAACCAAGACCGACATCTTGCAGCGTGGTTAATTTGTTGATCATCTTCGGAAAGGCACTGAACACTTCAACAGCAGTATCAACGGTCATGTCGAGAATATCGGCAATATTAAATTCTTTAAACCGCACCTGGAGGGTTTCACGATTGTAGCGTGCTCCATGGCATACATCACAGGGGACATACACATCGGGAAGGAACTGCATTTCGATCCTCAGCTGCCCCTGGCCCTGGCAGGCCTCACAGCGTCCCCCGCGCACATTAAACGAAAACCTACCCATCTTGTATCCACGAATCTTGCTCTCAGGTAGTTCGGCGAAAAGACTCCGGATCTGGTCGAATAATCCAGTATACGTCCCGGGGTTCGAGCGGGGTGTACGACCGATGGGAGATTGATCAATATTGATGATCTTGTCAAGGTTCTCCACACCTTCCAGATGATCATAATCTCCAGGTTGGATGCGGGAGCGATTCAGCTGCCTGGCGAGGGCTTTATACAAGACTTCGACCATCAGGCTGGATTTTCCGGATCCGGACACACCTGTGATGCAAACCAATTTTCCAAGAGGGATGTGGACATCAATATCTTTCAAATTATTCTGCCGGGCACCGATTACAGAAAGGTATGAACCAGTTCCGTCTCGGCGAACATCGGGTATGGGTATTTTTTTTCTGCCTGTCAGGTAATCTGCTGTGAGCGAATTCTTGGATTTGATGATCTCTTCTACCGGACCTTCAGCAACAACCTCACCTCCGTGTTCACCTGCTCCAGGTCCGAGATCGACGATCCAATCTGCACGTCGAATCGTACCTTCATCGTGCTCGACGACGAGCACAGTATTGCCCATATCACGCAGGCCTTCCAGGGTGGACAATAGACGGGAATTATCCCGTGGGTGCAGTCCTATGGAAGGTTCATCTAGCACATAGAGCACTCCCATCAACCGAGAACCTATCTGTGTCGCCAAGCGAATACGCTGTGCTTCACCCCCGGATAAGGTGGCAGCGGTGCGATCCAATGTGAGGTAGTCAAGACCGACGTCGACTAGGAAACCCAGTCGATCTACAATCTCCTTGAGAATCCTTGATGCAATCACCTGATCACGTTTTGAAAAAGGTGATTTGGTTCCGCTGAGTTTATTCACCCATTCCAGTGTTTGTTGAACCGGTTGTTTTGTGATGGTGATGATGTTCTTTTCATCGATCGTGATTGCCATGGCTTCAGGTCTCAATCGACTACCCTGGCAAGTGGTGCACGTGGATTCACTCATAAATTCAGATATCTTGTTGCGCATATATTCTGAATTTGTTTCGTTATATCTGCGGTGTAAATTATTGATCACTCCTTCAAAAGGAGTACGAAAAGTAGCCTGGCGTCCATTGCGGTTCTTGTATTTGACGGTAACTTCCTTCCCGTTCGTCCCGTGAAGAATGATATTCATCTTTTCTTCAGATACTCTATTTAACGGCGCATCCAGATCGATCTGATACTCATTAGCGGCAGCTTCCAGCATTTGCCAATAGTAGCCACCTTCATCTCTGGGTCCACCCCATTCCGAGACTGCAATCGCGCCTTCATTAAGTGCCAAACTTTTATCCGGTATGAGCAGCTCTGGATCGATCTCCAGTTTTCCTCCCAATCCCTGGCACTCCGGACAGGCTCCATGAGGCGTGTTAAATGAAAATGTGCGCGGTTCAATCTCAGGCAGGCTCACTCCATGTTCGGGGCAGGCGAAGTGTTCTGAAAAATATAAATCCCGGGGTTCCTGATCGATGGTGACATCCTGGATAATTAAGTATCCATCACCAAATTTCAATGCCGTCTCAATAGAATCAGTCAGTCGAGTGCGAAAGCCGTTGGCTGCATCAGCCAGGTCCTTGCTGCGTAAAATCAATCTGTCAACAACTGCTTCAATATCATGGTTCTTATAACGGTCAAGCGTAATCTCCTGGTCCAATTCGAGGATTTCCCCATCCACCCGGGCACGTACAAAGCCTGATTTCTGAATCTCCTCTATGACTGCCTGGTGAGTACCCTTTCGACCGCGAATAACGGGTGCCAGGATCATAAGACGTGAATTATCCGGCAATTTTTCAACTGCATCAACGATTTCTTGTGCAGATTGGCGCTCAACTTCTCGTCCGCATATTGGACAATGCGGGATGCCAACCCTCGCATACAGTAAACGCAGGTAGTCGTAAATCTCTGTTACTGTCCCAACTGTGGAACGCGGGTTGTGGGAGACACCTTTCTGGTCAATCGAAACAGCTGGGGAGAGACCCTCAATGTAGTCGACATCTGGCTTATCCATCTGGCCAAGAAATTGGCGTGCATAGGCAGATAATGATTCGACATACCTTCTTTGCCCTTCTGCGAAGATAGTATCAAATGCAAGGGAAGATTTTCCGGAGCCAGAAAGGCCAGTAATTACTACGAATTTTTCACGTGGAATATCGACAGTGATGTTTTTTAAGTTATGTTCTCGTGCACCAGCGACATGGATGAATTTAGCAGACATCAAGATTCCCAATCTGATTTTTTATTGATTATAGCACAAAAGTTCTAGTTTTAATATTCGCCTGGTAGGCAAAACTCAATTATACCAGTCAAGCCATTGCATGTATTCCAATGGGAAACTATCATCGGAAGGTAAAGGAGAAGAGGGGTGAAATTATTCCCTCAGAAATCATTCATGGTCAATCTCGAGCATCAAGTTCCAATCAGCATCATGCACCAGGTTGTTATATAATCATGTCAATACAGAACCATGAGCATATTAAAGAAAATCACGGATTATTTTAATTCACCAGGTGAGTTTGACGAAGCGGGGTACTGGGTCTTCGTACGTTGCAATAAATGTCAGGAACCGCTTAAAGTAAGAGTTAATCTACATCATGATTTGAGCGTAAATTATGATGAGCCACGCGGCCAAACTTATTTCTGTCGAAAGACGATCGTTGGTAAATCGGGATGTTTCCAACGAATTGAAATAGAGCTTACATTCAACAGTAAGCGCAAATTAATTAACAAGGATATCTCTGGGGGCGATTTTATCGAAGAAGAAGACTACAGGGCAGGAGCAGGAACCAGTAAAAAGAAATAGTACCTAATCTGGGATTTCATAAAGTTCAACCAATACTCCCTGGGTGCTTTCTGGGTGAATGAAGGCGTACATTTTGCCTGCCTCACCAACTTGAGGTTCTGTATTGATCAACCTGAATCCTTTTCCTTGTAGTTCACTCAAAATTTTTCTAATACCCTTAACCTCGAGGCAAATATGGTGCAAGCCCGGACCTCGTTTTGCGAGGTAACGTGCAACACCAGATGAGTCGCTGGTTGGTTCTACCAATTCGAGTTCCGAATCTCCGAGTGGTAAAAATGCCACCCGCGATTCCTCTTCCGGCACGTCTTTAATGGAAGTGACCTTGAGACCTAATGATTCCCAGATGGCAAAGGAATCTTCGAGGCTTTCAACAACAATGGCTACGTGGTGGATTTTATTAATTTTTGTCATCGAATATGCCACCTTAAACCCAAGCAGGGGGTTGGTATTCTCCCCAAACTTTTCTCAGCACTGCGCAGATTTCTCCAAGCGTGATTTGGTTTTCAACGCATTCGATCAAGAGAGGCATCAGGTTCTTATCACCCTGCGAAGCATTCATCAACCTGCTGAGGAGTGATTCAACCTGGACCTGGTCTCGTTTTGATCTCAAGCTACCTAAGCGCTGGCGTTGGTCCGCTTCGATGCGGGGATCAACCTGCAACCGCTCTAACTCGACGATCTCATCGACCTGGAATTCATTCACCCCAACCAATATCTGGTCTCCTGTTTCAATTTCACGCTGGTATGCATATGCAGAATCCTGAATTTCTCCTTGTATGAAGCCCTGTTCAATCGCATGGAGAGCGCCACCCATCTGGTCGATTTGGTCAAGATACTGCCAAACCCGTTTCTCAATTTGATCAGTTAGGTATTCAATCAAATAAGATCCTGCCAGTGGATCAACGCTGTCTCCAACACCAGATTCATGCGCGATGATCTGCTGCGTTCGTAATGCCAAGCGGACAGCATTTTCTGTGGGAAGCCAGAGTGCTTCATCCATGCTGTTTGTGTGCAGGGACTGGGTGCCACCAAATATTGCTGAAAGGGCTTGTAATGCAACTCGCACCGCGTTATTCTCGGGTTGTTGGGCGGTCAGGGTTGAGCCGCCAGTCTGGGTGTGAAAACGCAGCTTCATTGATGAAGGATCCTTTGCCCCAAATCTATCTGCCATCAGTTTTGCCCAAATGCGCCTGGCAGCACGGAACTTGGCAATTTCTTCTAAGAAATTATTGTGTGCGTTGAAGAAGAATGAGATCTGTTTCGCAAACTTGTCAACATCGAGTCCGGAATTTTGTGCATATTCGACATAGGCGATGGCATTGGCAAGGGTGAATGCCACTTCCTGGATGGCATTCGAGCCTGCTTCGCGAATATGATATCCAGATATGCTGATCGTATTCCAGTGGGGTATGTGGGATTCACAGTAGGAGAAGACATCTGTTATAAGGCGCATCGAGGGTAAAGGAGGAAATATGTAAGTGCCACGCGCGATATACTCTTTCAATATATCATTTTGAATAGTCCCACGCAATTGGTGTGTATCCACGCCTTGTTTTCTACTGACAGCAATATACATGGCGAGCAGGATTGCCGCCGGGGCATTTATCGTCATGCTGGTCGATACTTCTCCAAGGGGAATCCCTTCGAATAATGTTTCCATATCTTCGAGCGAAGAAATCGCAACACCGACTTTTCCGACTTCGCCTTGCGCTAACGGGTCATCAGAGTCGTACCCGATTTGAGTGGGCAGGTCGAAGGCGACGGATAATCCTGTTTGCCCTTGCTTAAGCAGGTAATGATAACGTTGATTCGATTCCTTCGCCGATGCATATCCAGCATACTGCCGCATGGTCCAGAAACGCCCCCGGTACATGGTAGGTTGGACGCCCCTGGTGAAGGGAAATTCACCTGGAAAACCGAGTTTTTCTGGATATTCTTGATCTTCCTCACCAGGTGCGAGGATTGCAGGGATTGGAATCCCAGATGATGTTTGAAATTTGACTTTCCTTTCAGGAAATATTGTTTTTGCCGGTTCCAAAACTTCTTCTTCCCACCGTTTAAGTTCCGAATCTGGACACATGGAATACCTCTGAATGATGGTTTTAGGAAGTATACCGCGATTAACGGATCTACTATCAGATAGCTGAATAGTTGTGCTGAAATATTGATATGGGGTAAAATCAACTGAAATTGTCTTATTTGTGGTTCTCAAGTGAATATTGTTGAAACGATTTCCTGAAATGCAGATTGAGATGGAGCTTAATGAAAATATTAACTGTTGATATCGGTACAGGGACACAAGATATATTTCTCTATGATTCCCGCCTTGATCTTGAGAATGGTTTCAAGCTCATTGTGCCATCACCTACCATGATGGTACAACGACAATTGCAAACTGCAACCAGCAGAAAGGAAGCAGTATTGCTTTCCGGGGTGATCATGGGGGGTGGCCCTAGTCATTGGGCAGCTGAATCTCATTTAAAAGCTGGATTGCAATTGTTCGCCACACCGAGTGCAGCCCGTTCATTCAATGACGATCTTGATGAAGTTCGTGCGATGGGAATCCAGGTTGTCAGTGATGATGAAGCGAGTCGATTGCGTGGTAGAACCACCCAAATCGAATTGATGGATTTTAACTATCAGCGCATTCGAAATGCCTTGATTGGATTCGGAGTTTCCCTCGATGATCTTGCGGCCGTGGCAGTTGCGGTATTTGATCATGGAGATTCACCACCTGGTTATTCTGATCGCCAGTTTCGATTTGATTATCTCGATTCAAGGATTCGGAAAGAAAATCGTTTGAGCGCTTTTGCCTTTCAATCAGAAAATGTTCCCAAGATCATGACCCGCCTGAAAGCTGTTGTTACCTCTGCCAAGGAAGTAGATGCACCTCTGGTCGTCATGGACACAGCGCCGGCAGCTGTCTTGGGTGCCACATTTGATAGACGGGTTAAACAGGAACAGCGGTTGCTGATCCTGAATGTCGGAAATTTCCACACGCTTGCATTCAGATTAAGCAGCAAAGGAATCGAAGGTGTTTTTGAGCACCATACAGGATTGGTGGACCTGCTAAAACTGAAGCGGTTACTGGAAGCGCTTGCAGATGGCAGTTTGCGACATGAGGATGTGTTTGAAGATCACGGACATGGTGCATTGATTTATGAATCGGATCCCTTACCTTTTGCCAATCGAGACATTGGGGTTGTGGTTACCGGTCCAAGGCGTAATATGATGAGGGAATCGAGCTTGAGACCATATTTTGCAGCTCCTTTCGGAGACATGATGATAACAGGATGCTTTGGGTTGCTCGCTGCCACAGGAGATGTATATCCAGATCTTGCAGATGAGATTAACGCTTCACTTGATGGCGCTGGTGGAAGTGGCACGCCCCCCTGGGAATTATCTGAAACCTAGGAATTATCCGATATTTCTCCCGAATTGCCTATGAATAATTCAAAGATCAACTTCCTTGAATACTTGGAGTCATCTAGGGAACCTCTTCTTTCTGATGGAGGCATGGGCTCGATGCTTCACAGTGCTGGAATCAGTTTTGACCATTGCTTCGATGCCCTAAACGTAACAGACCCTGACTTGGTATTGGAAATTCACCAGGCTTATATTAATGCTGGAGCTGAAATAATCCAAACCAACACATTTGGAGCAAATCGCTATAAGCTCTCTGACCATGATCTGGCAGACCAGGTAGAAGCGATAAACCGCGCTGGCGTTGAAGTTGCGCGTAAAGCCGTGCTAAATTCTGCCAAGGAAATATTTATCGCTGGTGATATTGGACCACTAGGGGTTCGTCTGGCACCCTATGGCCGGGTAAAGAAGGTAGATGCGTTCCAGGTGTTTTTCAAACAGATCGAGACACTTTACAGCGCAGGCGTTGATCTACTGATTCTGGAAACAATTAGCGATTTGAATGAAATATCAGAGGGGATCAAAGCAGCCAGGGCTATCTGTGATCTTCCGATAATTGCTTCAATGACATTTACCCGTGACGATAGGACTTTGCTGGGTGATACTCCTGAGCAGGTGGTAGAAATCCTCATGAGCCGTGGTGCTGATGTAATGGGAGTAAATTGTTCCGGAGGCCCTGTACAGATATTGCGTATCCTTGGAAAAATGCGCCGGGTAGCCCCCAGGGCACGCTTCTCAGCGATGCCCAATGCCGGGTTCCCGGAACAAATTGGAAGCAGGATCATGTATCCTGCAAGTCCGGAGTATTTTGGTGAGTACACCCTTGCACTGAGATCTGCAGGTGCTAGTGTTATCGGAGGATGCTGTGGTACAACTCCAGACCACATTGTGGAGATGAGGAAAGCT
>Ga0209536_100001986_pt1 | contig 33446 bp, 28 predicted proteins | sample DeeMarSeWOR28_12_FD_187461 | JGI IMG/M metagenome (GOLD analysis project Ga0209536, IMG submission 187461) | Marine sediment microbial communities from White Oak River estuary, North Carolina - WOR-2-8_12 (SPAdes) (version 2) | ecosystem: Environmental > Aquatic > Marine > Intertidal zone >... | reverse complement strand
GATTTGTAATTTCGTGCTTCGAATTTGTTTCGTGCTTCGGATTTCGGATTTCGAATTTTGAATCGCGCTGATCGACCGTCAGGATGAAATCCTCCTGACGTGTGCTTCACGGATAAGCGCAATAAAGAAATTATGATGACAAGCGGTGTAAATCTCTATCCCCGGAAAAATTGTCGCTCTGTATGCGGCCCCCCGACATCTGATGAGGAGATTTTTCCCATGAAATATCTATACGCCGAAGATCCCGAGCTGGCTGAAATCATAGCGCATGAAGCATTTCGTATCGAAAATACGCTGGATCTGATTGCGGCTGAGAATCATGCCCCCCGTTCGATCCTCGAAGCCCAGGGATCTGTTTTCAGCAACAAGGCCGCCGAGGGCTATTCTGGCAATCGCTTTCATGCCGGCTGCAAATATGCCGATGAGATGGAAAGCCTTGCTGTTTCGCGGGCCATGAACCTTTTTGGCGCGGGCCATGCCAATGTTCAGCCGCACAGCGGTGTTTCGGCCAATCTGGCTGTTTACTTTTCGGTTCTCAGACCCAACGCCAAAATCCTGTCCATGAAATTGTCCCACGGTGGGCATCTCTCCCACGGCGACCCCTCATCGATCACCAGCCAATGCTTTAAATTCAGGCATTACGGTTTGAATCCGGCTACCGAACGCATCGACTACGGCAGAGTCGGAGATCTTGCGCAACGCTTCAATCCGGATATGATTGTGGCCGGCGCCAGTTCATATTCGCGCTTGATCGACTATGAAAGGATGGCCGAGATTGCAAAGCATTCATCGGCATATCTGCTGGTGGACATGGCTCATATTGCCGGCCTGGTTGCCGCCGGTGCAATTCCCAGCCCGGTGCCGCATGCTGATTTCGTAACCTTTACAACCTATAAAACACTGCGGGGGGGCAGAGGCGGGGTGATTTTGTGCAAACAGGAGCACGCCAAAAAAATCAGCAGGTCGATTTTTCCCGGCGCCCAGGGAACGCCGTCCCTTAATCTGGTTGCCGCCAAAGCAGTGTGCTTTAAATTGGCGATGGAACCGGAATTTAAAGAATTGCAGAGACAAACCCTGGACAATGCCCGGATATTCGCCGCTGAGCTCACAAAAAAGGGTTACCGAATCGTCTCCGGCGGCACCGACAATCATCTCGTGCTCGTCGATCTCAGGCCCAGGGATCTGACCGGTGACATCGCTGAGAAGACCCTGGAATCTGTGGGCATTGTGGTTAACAAAAATGTCATTCCGGGCGACCCCGAAAAGCCGGACGTAACCAGCGGCATCCGGATCGGCAGTCCGGGGATTACGGCCAGGGGTATGGGGGCCGCCGAGGTTGTTCAGATTGTCGAATTGATGGATACGGCCATGATGAATCATCGATGCAGCCAGAGACTGTCGGGCGTGTCGGCGGCCGTGGCAAAATTGTGCAAGCGCTATCCGGTTTATCCCAAAGCGTGATTCCCCGGCATGCCTGCTTTTGCGGTTTTTTGTGGAGAAGGGGGAAAGTTTGCGCAAAATATGAGAATCCTCGACATGCGATAGGAACTGTTTTATGTCAAAATTGGTTGAACTCTGTCATGTGATTGAAGATGGCATGCTGACCTATCCGGGGCTTCCGGGCCCGAAGATCGGCGATCATCTCGGCCGCGAAGATGCGCGCCAGCATTATGCCGCCGGGACGAGCTTTCAGATCGGCAAAATCGAGATGGTTGCCAATACCGGCACCTATGTCGATGCGCCCTTTCATCGCTATGCTGAAGGAAAGGATTTGTCTCAACTCGATATATCCTGTTTTGCGGATCTTTCCGGACTGGTCCTGCATGCCGATCGGGGAAATCGTGTCATCGACGAAACGGCGTTCAGAGCACACGATGTCAGGGCCAAGGCGGTTTTGGTGCACACCGGTTGGGACAAACACTGGCGAACGGATCATTATTTTGAAAACCACCCGTTTTTAACCCGTGCCGCTGCTGAGTTTCTAAAAAACGGTGGTGCGGCCCTGGTTGGAATCGATTCGTTAAACATCGATGACACGGCCGACGGAAGCCGGCCGGCTCACTCGATATTGCTGGGAGCCGGTATTCCCATAGTGGAGCACATGTGCGGTCTCGACCGCTTGCCTGACAGTGGGTTTAGATTTTTTGCCGTTCCCCCTGCAGTCAGGGGAATGGGGTCATTTCCGGTGCGCGCCTTCGCTATCGTTGATAAATAAAGCTGAGCTAAAAGAATGCAAAAATCATCAATATTCGAAAAAACCTACCAGGACTATCTGGCTCTGGTCGTTGAGCTTGATTTCAAATCACTGGAAGAAAAGCTTGGCGTCCGGGCAAAGGGTGATGAAGTTGTCATCCCTTTTTTCGGCATTCCGTACAGGGTATCCGCCAGGGGCATCGCGGCGCCAACCGGCAAAAAGCCCCACCTTGCCGTCAGCGTAATCCTGTGCAAGTATCTTCTCATGTGCCCGGCCCTCGATCCCCAAGAAAATAACTGGGTTTCCTACAGGGACTTTAAGGATGCAGCACCTTTGGTGCATGCTTTTGCCAATACGGTTACCGGACCTATTGCCGAAAGGTTTTCCGGCCGGCTTTTGGAACTCGACAGCGCGGGAAAAAAACTCGGCGGGTATCTGCCCGGGGATGAGTTTTCGTACGATCTGTCGCTGCAGTTTGATGCATTGCCGAAGGTTCCCCTTTTGCTTTTGTTCAATGACAGAGACGAGGAGTTTCCCGCTCAATGCTCGGTGCTTTTTGAAAAACGCACCGAAAAATACCTGGATATGGAATGTCTGGCGATGGTGGGAATGTTGTTTGGCGAATATCTGAGCGCTCAGATCGATTCATCGGTTTATCATTTCAATGCGCCCGGCAAATAGGGCAGCAGATGTAATCTATTATTTTCCTTGACTTTTTGGCCTGAATTATTCATAAAAAGATATTGTTTTATAGAAATATAGCCGCGAAAAAACAAATCTTCAATCCAAATGCATTGGAGAATTGATGATGGCCAGATGACCTAAATACCCCCATTCTCAAAACCAGGATGGGGTTTTTTATTCGCCTTCGCCGCCGCCGCATACAGCATATCGCCGGCAGCCCCATTTCAGCATCATGTTTTGCGTAAAACTGATCTTCCAATTTAACAGCAGGCATCATCAGCACAAAGCTCATCTGCAGACCATTTAATTTCGGGGAATAACATGGAAGCTGAGATAATAAAGATAATTCCATCGATTCTGTGGTTCATTCTCATTTTGGGCCTGGTTGTGGTGTTTTATAAACCCATCAGAGACGACCTGCTGCCGAACCTGGGAGGCTTCAAGGCTCTGGGTGTTGAGTTGTCATTTGTCAAAGACTCGATAAATGCCGCAATCGAGCTGGCTGAAAAGTCGCCCCAATGGAAAGTGGAGGTGTCTGCAAGCGATAAAGACGCTGCCCTGCGCCGGGCAAAACGGCATTTGGCTGTTTTCAGGAATGCTCAATTCCTATGGGTTGACGATCACCCGGAGAACAACCTCAACGAGCGCAAAATGTTTCGGCAGCTAAGGGTGGAGATCGACATCGCCAAAAGCACCGAGGAGGCACTGGATATGCTTAAAAACAGCGCTTACGATCTTGTTATTTCGGATATGAAGCGCGGTGAGGAAAAAACAGCGGGCATGAACTTTTTGAAAAAATATCGGGAAGAAAATAAGACAACTCCGGTCATATTCTATGTCGGTGTCATCGATGACGATCACGGCGCCCCTGCGGGGGCATTCGGCATTACCAACCGCCCCGATGAGTTGCTGCATTTAACGCTCGATGCATTGGAAAGAAAGCGGTAAGGATGATATCCCTGTTGTTTACGATCAACTGCAGCAGCCGCATTAAAGTATCCGGTGGCATTATGAAAGAAGATTGCTATGAACGATGTTTCGATAAAAATGACCCCGGTCCTACAAAATCTGGTCAGTCTGGTTTCGGAAGGAAATTGTATCCTTTTTCTCGGCGCCGGGATCCACGCGCCACCGCCTGAGGATTCCCCCTACAGATATCCTGAGGAGCAAAGGCCTCTGCTGGGCAGAAACCTTGCAGAGAACCTCGCCAGAAAATTTTGTTTTGATGAAGAGTTCAGTAGCGAATCCACGTACGATCTTCAACGCGTGTCTCTTTTTATTGAAACCAAGCGGGGGCTGGGACGCAAGACCCTGGTCGATAATCTGGATGATCTCCTGAGAAAAGAGAAGAAACCTTCCCCTGCCCTTAAAATGCTGTCTGAGTTGCCGTTCAAAATTATGGTGACGACAAATTATGACCGCCTGTTGGAGTCTGCGCTGGTCAAACAGGACAAAGACCCATTTTCGATCGTGTACGATCCAAACCCGGATACGCCAACCCGGGATATGACCGAAGACCCGACGGTTGGCCGGCCGCTGTTATTCAAGATGCATGGCGATCTCAACCACCGCGAAAGCATCGTGATTACCGACGAGGACTACATCACATTTGTCCAACGGATGCTCGACAAGAACGCCTATAATCCGGTTCCGCAAACCGTTCGGTTCCGCATGCTAAGATGGCCGACGCTTTTTATCGGATACAGCCTGCGCGACTATAATTTGCGGTTGTTGTTCCGCACCTTGAGGTGGCGGGTGGATACAGCGGAATATCCCATATCATACGCCGTGGACAGGGAGCCTGATCCGCTGACACTCCGGGTTTGGCAGGACGAGCGGCGGATCATATCCTTTGTCATCGAGGATCTCTGGAAATTTTTACCATGGCTGTACAAAGAAGTTAAAGGAGAAAAATTCCCGGTATGAATACGGATAAATCGATCACGAATACAGCCAGATCTCCCTTTCCCGGAATCAATCCCTTCAGCTATACGGCCAGGGAGGTTTTTTTCGCCAGGGAGACAGAGGCGCTCCGGCTGATCCGGATGATTGTAATCCACCGGGGCGTTTTGCTCTATTCCGAATCCGGGGTCGGCAAATCCTCCCTGATCAATTCCAGGCTGCTGCCCCTGGCGATTGAAGAAGGATATAATCCCGAAAGGATCAGGGTTCAGCCGCGCTCCGGAGAAGAAATAATCGTTGAACGGATATCCACAGAGGTGGATGGGCATCCGCCCTTTCTACCCTCGATTTTTGCTTCAGACGATCAGGCAGAGCGGATGGTGCTGCCGATCGAAGATTTTTTGACCAAAATAAGAGATTGCCCTCCGGATCGATATCCACTTCTCATCTTTGATCAATTCGAGGAATGGGTTACTCAATTTGAAGCGGTTTCTGCCGGACAGGCTGCACAGCAGATAAGAGAGATCCAAAATAACATCAAAGAGGCAATTCTCAGTCTGATTAATGACGGGCAGCTCCGCGTTAAAATATTGCTTTCTCTGCGCGAAGATTACCTTGCCAGGCTCAACCCCTTTTTCGAACGCAGCCCGAGCCTGCCGGATCAATATCTGCGTCTGACACCGCTTGACTGCGATCAGATCTACCGGGTGATTCGGGGGCCGTTTGAAAAATATCCGGGTGCATACCCGGCTGAAATCAGCAAATCGCTGGCTGAAAGCATTCAGCGGGAATTCGAGGAGCGCATCGTCGGTGGAGAAATACGGCTTACCGAAGTGCAGATCGTATGCATGCATTTATTTGATGCCGGCAAACGGGTTGCCGACCTCGAACAATATTATGTCGACGAGGCAGGGGTGCAGGGTATTCTGGAAAGTTATTTGGAGAGCGCGCTGGAGTCGCTAGAGGATGATCAAAAGGAGCCGGCCGTCGCCTTGCTGAGCCGGATGGTCACCTCCCAGGGCACCCGAAACGTCATTTCTCAGGATGATCTTGTCGGCCGGGTTGAGTCCGAAGATGAATTCTCAAAAGAGACGCTGAACAAAACCCTGCAAAGCCTTGAGAGCCAGGCCAAGCTTGTGAGGCGGGAAAGACGGCGCGATGTTTATTACTACGAGATTGCCAGCGAATTTCTGGTTGCCTGGATAGCTAAAAAAGCCCGGGAGAGAGCGGAGAAGCTGGCGCAAAAAGAATTGCTCGAAAATTCCATCAGGTTAAAAGAAAAATCCCGCAAGCGGCGTACAGCAATAATGGCGCTTTTACTTCTTTGTATATTATTGTTTGTTTCAGTTATCTTTGCAGTGCACCAAACGTTTGTAGCGATAAATGAGAGGGAAAAAGCAGTATTGGCTAAAAATAGAGCTATTGCAAATGCTTTGGCTTTTAGTGCATTCGATGATAAGAATTTGGTAAGAAAGGTATTGGCACGCCAGGCTTTCATTTTCAACCGCGGGCAAGTGATGAATGAGGTCGATAGGGCCTTGTTCAAAATCTTTGGCCGAAATAAAAAATCCCTGAATGGCGGTCAGGGAATCGTAAAGGCGATAGCATTCAGAACTCCGGATGGGCACCTTCTCGCCTCCGGCCGTCAAGACAACACTATAGGTTTGTGGGATATTGGGGATCCGCAAAATTTGGAACCCTTGCCTGCATTGAAGCTTCATGGCGGTGCGGTACTGGCTCTGGCCTTCAGCCCGCAAAAGCCTATTCTGGCATCAGGCAGTGCAGACACAACCGTCATTTTGTGGGATATCAGTAATCCCAGTTCTACGAAACCCCTGTTACAAGATAAGAAACTTGATAAAAGTGGTAAGGAAGAATTCAAATTGAAGGGTCATGACAGTGCCGTCCTAACAGCGGCATTCAGCCCTGACGGCAATTTGCTGGCCACAGGCAGTGCCGATCACACCGTTATCCTGTGGGATGTAAAAAGTCCTGGCAATACAATTATTATTGCTCGATTAAAAGGGCATGAGGGAAAAGTCCTGTCGCTGGCATTCAGCCCCGAGGGCAGCATTCTGGCCACGGCAAGTGCCGACAGCACAGTCATTTTATGGGACCTCACAGATCTGCATGCAAAAAAAGAAAGAAGTCTCAGTGCAATCAATAAGCATAAAGATGCCGTCAATTCGGTAGCATTTCATCCAGATGGTAAGAGGCTGGCCACAGGCAGCAATGACCACAGGGTTCTTATATGGAATGTGGAAGATCCGGGTAAACCCGAATTTCTACACGAGCTAAAGGAACATGAGAACCCGGTCCTATCGTTGGCCATCAGCCCCGACGGCCGGTATCTGTCAGCATGCTGCGCTGATAACAACCAACGTGTGTGGGATCTAAAAAACATGCCCGCCGAGCCACCCCTCATGATAGGCATTTACGAAAACCGGGGCAGAATGATGGCATATAGCCCTGATAATAAAACTTTGGCCGCGATAACCGGAGAGGACGACACTATTTTCTTGGTTCCGCGCAGTGAGGTTCTGGCAGAAAGCGTCTGTGAGAAAGCGTCGCGCAACTTATCCATTCAGGAATGGCAAACCTTTGTGGGACTTGATAAAGAATATCAACTGACATGCAGCAATTTCGGCCTGCATTATAGTTTTCTCCAGGAGGGTATGGTACTGGCCATGCAAGATAAAAGGGACGAGGCTGTTAAACGGTTTCGCAAAAGCCTGGAGTTAGACCCCGGCCTGGCAAAAGACATGGATCCGGAAGCAGAGGCGAATCATTGGGCAGAGTTCAACAGCAAAATCAGCGAGATTATTAAAGATGGAGATATAACCGGTGTTATCGCGCTTTTCGACAAGGAGGAACTCCAGTACGCGCCTGCGAAACGGTCAATCGGCGAGGCCAGACAGATGCAACTCAAGGAAGTCAGAAAAAAAACCGCAAGGGAGCTGATCAGGCAAGGAGTCGTCATCGCTAAAACAGGAAAATTAGATGCTGCTGAGTTTTTTAATATGTTAAAAGCGTTTGAATCCGAATTGGATCAGGAAATTGATAAAGCAAAAGGGGAAATTGCGGCCAATCTCGTCGGAGAAGTCATCAATGCGGCGCCATATGGCCGTCTGGATGACGCGCTAACAAAATACAAACAAATAAAGCATTTTCGGCCACAGCAGCCGATACCCGCCGAGCTTTTAAATACGTTGTGTTTATGGGGTGCCCTCTGGAACAGGGCTGATGATGTTACGTTTGCCTGTGATGCCTTAATACAATTGGACCCGGAAAATGCGGGCTATTATTATAATCGGGCGATTGCATACGCTACCATCAGGAATAAAACCGAAGCCATTCATAACTTCCAGAATTTCTCAAGCATAGTGAATGATAAGGACGTTTCATCAGATATTGAAACCTACATCGATGCTTTGAAAGAAGATAATTTTGATTTCTTCTTTGAAAAATTACCGGAATGGCGCACGGAAAACATGAGAAGATTAGTATCCAGCGGTCAGCACCCGGCAGGGGCCGGGACCGGCCGGGAATAACGATCACCATAAAACACCTGGGAGGCAACCAAATGCCTGAAGATAAAAAAGAGCCGGACCCCCAAAATACGGTCCTGCGAAAAATAATTGCTGAAGTCGAACAGGAGCAAAAAACCGGCATCGCCCCCTCCAGCTGGTATAATTGGGGCAACTGGGGCAACTGGGGCAACTGGGGCAACTGGGGCAACTGGCAGAACTGGTGGAACTGACATCGCCCACAGACCCCGTAATCAGCGCCAATGGGGTGTTGCGGTGTCTTTTTGAAGTGATATGAATGGATTTTTGGGGTTTTTGCCGGTTTCTTGTCAACCTGATTTGGCGATATGCTTCCAAAGCGCATATCGCCAATTTTGTCTTTTCCCCGGTAAATACTGAAATTACGTTTTTCAATTCATGTTAACCCGATTTGCACCGGATAAACGTCAGACCATGAAAAATAGCGAGCCGAACAGAAATGGTTGTTCCTTGCATGCCCAGCATCGCTGTGCCGTCATTCCGCAAATCCAGGTGACCCTGAACTGCAATTTGGCCTGCACCTATTGTTTCCAGAACCATTGCGGTAAAATTATCGATTTTCCGACGGTTGAAAAGATCATAGAAAAAACCGTTTCAACCAACGAAACGGCAGGTTGCAATCCTGACGATAATGCCCTGAAGATATATTGGCACGGCGGAGAGCCGCTTCTGGCGGGCATTGATTTTTTTCGCAGGGTGGTGGAACTGGAATCTCGATTTGACGGGGTCGTATTTGAAAACCGCATTCAGACCAATGGAACCCTGATGTCCGATGATTTGGCCAAATTTTTTACAGAAAATCGTTTTGCAGTCGGATTCAGCCTGGATGGCCCCGAGGATTTGCACAATCGGAACCGGCGTTTTCGGCGATCCGGGAAGGGATCGTTTCAAGCGACGATGCGCGGTGTCGAAACTTATCGGCGCCATGCTGATGCCGATCGGGTTGCGGTCATTGCCGTGGTTACCCGTGAGAGTCTCGATCGGGTTGATGATATTTTTGAATTCTTCAAAAAAATTGGGGCACGGGTGCAACTCGACATCTATGATATACGCTGCGATGACCTGAGGCCCAATGTGATGGCGTATTCCAAATTGCCTGAATTGGCGCCCTCCCCTGAGGAAGTCGGCAAATTTCTAATCGGGCTTTTTGATCTCTGGTTTCACGATCCCGAGAGTAAAGTTGACTTCAATGAGCTTCGCAATGAAGTAAAAATGATCCTGCAGCCCGAGGTTCGTCGCGGCAACCCGATCGACAAAAAGCGCTGTGACTTCAGGCGCACCATATTCGACCCATCCGGCACAGCGTTTAGCTGTGATCAGTATGTAAATGACGCCAGGACCGCGCTTGGCAACATTCATACCGACGCCATGCCGGATATATTGGAACGCAAGTCACTTCTGTGGGAGCAGATCAAGCGCCGTGTCAGAAAAACCGCGGATCAGCATGCCTGTTGCTCCTGCGAATGGGGAGCGCAATGCATAGGCGGCTGTATGACCTGCATGAAATACAATGCGCTGCTGCTGCAGGCGCGCAGCGAAGGTCTGCCGGATTCGCGCTGGTATGAGGCAGAGCTTAAACCCCCGCTAAAGGATATTTGTGGCGAAACCTACTACTGCGAGGGGTTGAAAACCTTTCGCCGTTATGTAAAAGAAGCGGTTAAACGTGAACTGCGAGTGCAGGCCGGACCATTATGACCCCATGGATTTTAAAGGCGCTTTTTCGATACCGGCGGATGCTGTCCGTCATCATCATTATCCAGGTCACCTGTGCAATTCTTCTGGCGCTGCAGCCCAGGTATTTTCAACAGCTTGTAAGTCTGGCCATTGGCGGTGCGAGAGGAACGTTGCTGGCCGAGGGTCTGCCGATCATCACCCTGCTTGCAGGAATTTATCTCAGCGGCACCTTGCTTCAGGCACTGGGCGGTTATATCGGGTGTACTTTCTCCTCCAACCTTCTCAAACAACTTCAGAGCGATTTTTTTGAAAAGGTCAGCCACCTTCCGCTCCAGTTTTTTCAACGGCAGTCATCCGGTGAATTTTTTACCCAATTCAACAACGATATCGGACAGACCCAGCGGTTTATCGCTGATTTTTGTCCCAAGGCGGTACGTGAATGTATTACGGCAGTGACGGTTATCCTGATTCTGCTATATTTTTGCCCGGTGCTGCTTACGTTTACCGCCCTGGGCATCGTCATCGTCACATCTTTTCTGGTGGTGCAGCTCAATCGAATCATGGCGCGCTATGCGAGAAAACAACGCACAGGGTGGGGTGAAATCAATCGTTTGTTTGATGAAACGGTCCAGGGTATAGACACCCTGAAGATGTTTGCCACTGAAAAACAGAGGCGGGAGCGGTTTGAGAAAAACACTTCGGATTTCCGTGATCTCTCGGTTCGGGCCGGTTCGGTTGTCGCGATGTTTTCACCCGGGATAGACTTGATTTCCAAATTCGGCAGTCTGCTTCTTATTTTTATGGCATACTACATGATTTCAAGAGGAAACATCCAGCTCGATCCCTTCCTTTTATTTTTCTTTTATGCCGCCCTTCTGCAAATGTCGGTCTCAAATCTTGCCGGCTATCTGGCAAATATTCAGGCAGAATTAACCGCTATCCGAAAGATCTCCGCCTTTTTCTCTGAATCATGCGAGCAGGATGAGGCCGGAAAAACCTCTATGTTGCTCCATCAGGCGGTCTCAATAGAATTGCAGGCGCTGACTTTTTCCTATCCCAAGGGTCGCCTTCTGTACCGTGACGCAAATATGCATATTCCGGCAAACAGTCTAACGGTTGTTCATGGACCGAGCGGAAGCGGCAAATCTACATTGATTAACCTCCTTTTACGCTTTTATTCTCCGATGAGGGGGTGTATAAAATTAGACGGGATAGACATTGAAAACTATACGCGTTCAGAGTTGCGGCGCAAGATAGGTGTTGTCACCCAAAACCATTTTGTTTTCAACGAACCATTGCGAGAAAACCTGCTGGTCGCCAAACCGGATGCAGGCGATCCGGAGATCCGCCGGGCACTCGAGCAGGCACAGCTCGGTGGTCTTCTCACACGTTTTCCGGGCGGGCTGGATGAGGTTTTGGATCCGCGGGGCAGGGGGCTGAGCGCCGGTGAAAAGCAAAGGATTTGTATCGCACGGATTCTGCTCAGAAATTCACCCCTGATGATTTTAGATGAACCCTGGTCAAATCTCGACGATCGTGCCAGACAGCTGCTTGCCGAGGTGATCAATACCGCCAAACGCTCGACGACGATTATGATTTTAACCCACGAGGACCTGCCGGCCCTTGCCGTCGACCGGACTTATAACCTGATGCCCGAGCAAGGCGCATTCGTGAGAGCACCGCTGATGCCATAAAACAGGATACCCCGGGTGATCAAAAATGAAAAACCGGCGCAAGGTTCTAAAATATCGGAATCTTTTTTTCCAACCACGATAGCCGGCAGGGCATTCAGACCCATAAAGGAGGCCTTATGACCGCGAATGCGTATTTAGACCCCGGTGTGTTTCAATTATCTGAGCCAGATGCCGAAATGGAAAAATTTAACGCGGATATCGAAAAAACCCTCTCACAAATACCACCGATGCACACTCTCGGTCCTCAAATCATCAGGGATGCCCGCGAACGGGGTGAAGGTATCTGGGGGCCGTTTAAAATTCTGGATGAAGTAGCGGAGCGAAAATTGGAGGGCCCCTCGGGGGATGTCTGCGTCAGGGTGCTTATTCCCGACGAAGTCAAAGGGGTGTATCTTCATATCCACGGCGGCGGCTTCATGCTCGGGCGTGCCCATCATCACGACGAATTCATGTCTGCAATCGCAAAAGCTTGCAGGGTGGCTACCGTTAGCGTAGACTATCGGCTGGCACCGGAAGATCCTTATCCGGCCGGGCCCGACGATTGCGAGACCGCCGCGGTCTGGTTGATGGAAAATGCAGCCGCTGAATTTGGAGCGGATCGGCTGATTATCGGCGGCGAGTCCGCTGGCGCCAACCTTTCGGCCGTCACGCTGCTTCGAATGCGCGACCGGCACAGTTTTACAGGGTTTTGCGGGGCGGTTTTAACCTACGGCGGATTTGATCTGTCGATGACACCGAGTGCCCGACGATGGGGCGAACGGCCGCTGGTTCTCACCACGCCCTTGATGCATTGGTTTCATGAGAGTTATGTTCCGGAAGGAAAATTGAAGGATCCGGACATTTCCCCGTTGTACGCAGATCTGCAATCACTGCCGCCGGCATTGTTCACCATCGGCACCCTTGATCCGCTGCTTGACGATTCCCTGTTTATGCATGCACGCTGGGTGGCCGCCGGAAATAAAGCAACACTGGCAATCTATCCGGGAGCGATTCACGGCTTCAATGCCTTTCCCATAAAGGCTGCCGCCCGGGCAAACCAGAAAATCATAAACTTCATCAGCCAGTCATTGGATTATACCGTTTGTCATAATAATGTTCCGTTAAAATGATGGCGGCATAAGTGATGGTAGCAAAAAAACCTCCCCTTATCGGAACGTTTTTTTTAACAATCACTATAGAAGATATATCGACAATCTTTTTTGTAGCGGATATTTTCCCCAACACCTGTGGGCTGATGGGCCTTGCCCTGATCATCGTCGGATCCACCCGGGCGGGCATTGCACGGATGAGAAGCTCCCCCTTCAGTTTAGTGAACGCTGCACCGCCAACATCGTCACATCATCGCTGCGCGGGGCGATATCGATAAAGGTGAACAAATTTTTTGTGATGCGCTCCAACAACTCGGATGCGGATTTGAAAGGCTCGTTCAGGAGTAATTTCAATCGATTTCGGCTAAAGCGCACATCTGCAGGCGAACGCGCTTCGGTAACACCGTCGGTATAGCCCACCAGAACATCTCCCGGGTCAAAATCAATGCGCTGAATACTGAATCTTGAATTGGGCATCATTCCCACGGCGGGCCCGGTTGGGTCGAGGTTTCTTTTTATGCCCCTGGAACCGACCACGTAAAGGGGCTCATGGCCGCCATTGATATAAAATAATTTCCCGGTCAAAGGATCCAGGACACCGAAAAACAGGGTTGCAAACATACCCTCATCACCATGGGTCTGGGCAATATAATTATTGGTAAAAGGCACGGCCCTTAGACGGCTCATTTGCTCATTTTCAGGCATCATGCTTGACGCAATTCCGATGCAGGATTGATCTATCCTGGCGGCCGTCTGTGCATTGCAGAAAGAAGCCTGTTCGGCAAAAACGCGAATCAGACTTCGAAAAAGAGCCATATAGAGGGCCGAGCCCACGCCTTTGTCGCACACATCGGCGATGACAAGGCCCACGGTTTTATCGGGTAGCGCAAAAACATCGTAGAAATCGCCCGAAACCTTGCCGGCCGGGTCGAAAAAGGTGGCGATATCCCAGTTGGGCAAATATGGAATACTGCTGGGCAAAAATTCTCTCTGAATCTTCTGACCCTTTTCCAACTCGAACTCAATCACTTTAATCCGCTCCCATTCCCGCAACCCTTCTATCATCCGGTTAAAATTGGTGGTCAGTTGGCCGAATTCATCCCTGGAGCTTACGGGGACCAGCCGGGAAAGGTTGCCTCTGGCAACATCCGCGGCTACATTGGAAAGGCTCTCGATCGGCTGCGAAATCTTGCGTGCGAAATAATACCCGATAAAACGCAACAGGATCAGGGCAACCAGAAAAAATCCCACAAATTGTGCAACCTGATGGTGCATAAAGCCGGCCAGCCCCTCGCTTTCGATGCCCATTTTAAGAAAATAATAATTGGTATCTGTGTCACCGGTAATATTGACAAACAGAGAAGAGGTGTCGTCGTCAGAATAAATTTTGGCCTCGGCCGGACGAAAATGCCGGTGGACCCAGCGGTTTAATTTCCCAATGTATGAATCCTGAACCGGCCGGCTGCGGAGCACATTTTCATCGTCCAGAGATAGACGATACCAGGAGGATCCCGCCGTGTCTTTTGCATAAATGGAGATATCGGCAACTGTAAAAAAACTTGCAGAAAAATCGGTCAGCATAGCCAGCAAGTTGCTAAGATCAGCCCGGGGCTGATTGATGCTGTCCCAGAGAAAATCGGGTTTGCCGCTGTTTTTCAGCTGTGAAAATTGATGATGGATCAGCTGGCTGGCCGAGCCCATAAACCTTTTTCTCGCGCCGATGGTATACAACATGGATGTAATCAAAAAAATGATCAGGCCGAAAATTAAAAAGTAAAAAGAAATTCTTCTGGCGATCGATGGCTTCCAGAAGCAAAAATAAGATTTGAAATGTTCCAGTGGCTTCATAGGGGCTGACCCTGCAGTTGCTATCCGACCTGTTGATTTGATTTTGCTCGCATGTTGCGGTCTGACCGATTTTTACTTTTCCACAAACAAAATGTCAAACGATATGATGTATCCATTCGTAACATAATATAACATTTTGCGGCTCGAATAATTATATTCAAAGGACGCAGGAAAAAGTATACCGCCTGTGATAAAAGTACTCCGACAAAAGGATGGCGTCCACGTGATTGCAGCAAAAAAACAACTCCCAATCGGGATGTTTTTGGGGCAATCACCATAAATCCATGGGTGGGTCTGCGGCCAATTGATCTGTTCGAACAAAATCAGCATTTGCCCGCGGGTTTTTCGGGTGAAGTGAATTTGCAGTTGGGGCAATTATCGTTCTTGCATTCAGGGCAAACCCAAAACAGAATTTCCAGAAGGCCCGCGGTGAGTAAAACCCAAAATATGACGAACAGGGCTTTGTTTTGCCACAACCATAGTTGCGGAAAGCCAAGCAGCCCAACGAGTGCTAACGCGGTCCCGAGATAGTCGCCAAAAGTATAGGGTCCCTGTTTTCGGGCCGGCAGCCAGCCAGCTATTTTCCCCGGGAAAAAATGGCTGCAGGCATCCTCCCTGCACCGGCACCTGGCACAATAGGAATAGAGCACAGCGGGATTGGCCACAAGGATTATCACGATATATATGCATCCCAGCTTGACTGAAATGGTCAGCAGATAGATCAGGGAAATGAGGATAACCGCAAAAACTGTTGCCAAACTCAATATGCCATGGAATCCCGGCTTCATCTTAAATTCCCTTCAAAAATTCGAAAACCGTTACAATAATCAACCGACCACCTTTAATCCCTCCGCTTTCAAGAAAGAAAGGATATGAGTTGTTACCAGTTCGGGTTCTTCCTCCTGCAGGAAGTGCCCGCAATTTGGTACAGTTATCAGCTGTGAATTCGGTAGATCTCGGTGCAGGCGGTACCCATAGCGCACAGGTAAGATGCGATCCTTTTTTCCCCACAAAATTAGTGTCGGTGTCTCGATTTTTCGCAGATTCTCAGGAGATTCTACCAGCGTCTCCGGTTGCGGCGCGATGACATGACTAAAGGATTTTCGACCCGCCATCGTGTCGACCCAGGGAGCACGATAAAAAGCTGCAATTTCAGAAGTAACCACATGCGGTTGATGGACCAGGTATGATTTCAGTATCCATTTAAATACCCATGGGCTTAGAAACAGCCGTGCAAAGGCGGGTCGCCGGGCCCTTTTAATAAAGACGCTAAGCAATTTGGGCCAGTCGGCATAGGGTGCTGTGTTCATAATGACTAAACGCGCAATGCGCTCATGATGTCGTGACACAAATCCGAGGGCAGCCATTGCCCCCAAGTCATGGGCAACCAAATTCGCCTGATCGAGGCACAGTGTGTCAAAAAGATCAGCGAGAAACCCGACAAGAAAATTGAGGTCGTATGAAATATCCAGAGGTTTGTCGGATTCACCATGGCCCGGCAGGTCAGGGGCATATACACGAAAAACTTCTGCGAAGCGAGGTATAAGGTTGCGCCACAGGTAATTCGAGCCGGGATACCCGTGCAGCAAAACCAGCGGAGGATGAATATCATCGCCGGCAATGATAAGATGTAGGCGCAAGCCGGTGCCGAGGCGAATAAATTGACTTTCCATCATTACCTGTATTTTGTAGGATGGCCACTCAAACTCTATGATCCTTCTTTATCCTTGTCAATTATCTTTTCTCTTTATTTTGCCGCTGTCCTTGGTCTCCTGTTATAGGTGGATTTGCATATTCCACTGCTTCGGGATATAAAGATGTGCCGGCCGACCGAACGGCCGGGATATGCGATTGATGGATAGAAAAAGGAGAATCTGCAAATGGCCGGTTCTGATCAACTTTCAACCGATGCGGGGGCAGAAGACATTTCAACCTCTTTTAAGGGTGTTTACATGGCCGGCGCTGCAGCCATTGCGATCGGCATAATCGTTGATTTTTTGCTGAATGTCATCACCCCGTTGAATTTATCGATCCTGGGATTCTATGGCGTTGTGCGCAGCACACTCGATAATTGGGGAGCGCGTTTAACCATTTTAGGCGGAATAGTTTTTATCAGCTGTGTTCTTATAATTTTAGTGATGGCCCTGATTTTGAAACCCGTCGCCGGTGTTCTGCGCCGTCGCAGCGGCCAGCATGACACGCGGTCGAAAGAACTGGAGCATGCCAGCCGCCGTTTGCTCAATTTTCCTTATATGTTCATCGCCGCCAGTATCGGCATCTGGGTTCTGTTGCCTGCAGCCATATTCTTTTTTGCCCACATGCGAAACATACTGGCGTTTCAATCCGCCGTCATCTATTTTTTGAGAGCCACCTTTGTCGGTCTCATTGCGTCATTCATTGGTTTTCATGAAATTGAGCATCAAATGCGCCGGGGGCTGATTCCATTTTTTTTTCCCGAGGGACGTCTGACAGAGATCCCGGGCACGGCGAAGCTGGCCATTTCACGTCGTATTCGGATGCTCTACAGGCTTGGCAGTATGGTGCCGGTCATCATCCTGCTGGTGACGTTGATGATGATGCAATGGGAACTGGAATCCGGCACGATTACGGCCAAAGATTACGGCCGTGGCATCATTGCATTTGTTATGGTGCTTTTTGGAATCTTTTTTTTCACCACGGGCCTCCTCAATCGCAGGGTCAGCCGCAGCATCACCCGGCCCTTGAATGAGATCGCGCGGGTTTTAAAGAACGTGCGTTATGGTCGATTCGATCAAAAGGTGCGCGTGGTCTCCAATGATGAGGTCGGTTATGTCGGGGATGTCATCAATGAAATGCTCCATGGCCTTGTCGAGCGTGACCGCATGCGCCAATCTCTGGAGTTGGCCAAAGAGGTGCAGCAGAATCTGCTGCCTCAAAATGACCTCACATTCGGTGATATTCAGATTGCAGGCAGGAGTATTTACTGTGATGAAACCGGCGGGGACTATTTTGATTTTATCCCTCTGAACGGGTTTGGAACTGAAAAAATAGGCATAGCGATCGGCGATGTTTCCGGCCATGGCATTCCTTCCGCGCTTTTAATGGCAACCGTCAGATCGTCTCTGCGGCAGCGGTCGGCGATGCCGGGCGATATCGGACAGATCCTAACGGACGTGAATAGGCAACTGGTCGGGGATGTCGAAGATTCCGGTCAATTTATGACCCTTTTTTATTTAATGATCGATACCCGGAATAAATCTCTGAAATGGGTTCGTGCGGGTCATGATCCAGCAATATGCTATGATCCGCAGATCGATACTTTTTATGAATTAGGGGGCCGGGGCGTGGGCCTGGGGGTTGTCGAAGGCTTTTCGTATGATAAATCTGAAAGAAGGGATTATAAACGGGGACAGATCCTGTGTTTAAGCACAGACGGATTCTGGGAGGCCCGTAATCCTGAAGGCGAGATGTTTGGTAAGGAAAGGATCTATAACATTATTCGAAAAAATGCCCCCTTAAACGCCGGTGGAATCCGGAATGCGGTATTCAATGAATTATCAAAATTTCGACAGGATGCAAAGATTGAGGATGATATTACCCTGGTTGTGGTGAAATTATAAACGGGCTTCGCAATATTCCCAAAATGCTTATCGTTCAGTCGCCACTGAACGATCGATCAAATCCGCCTGGGGCGGACGCAGCCGATTAACGATCCCTAAATGAACGATACGGCCGTCTTGATCGCCTGATGCCGCTCTTTTGCCAGATTAAAGGCGATCATCTCTTCGAAATTTTCCAATGAAAACTTGTGGGTAAGCATATCATCCAGCTTGACCTTACCCGCAGCGACCAGGTCGAGCGCGATGTCAAACATGTGCATCCATTCATCCTTGTAAGTGGCGTATCCGCATCCATAGACCCCTTTGATCGTCTGCTGCTTGAGCCACAGCGGGGTCAGATCCAATTTGACATCATGCCAGATTCCCACCTGGCTGAGTGTGCCGCCGGCTGCCAGGCAGCGCATTGCCGTATTGAGGGTTTGGGGACTGCCGACCGTGTCGTATATGCGAGCAAATCCGCCCATCAGAATTTCCTTGCCGATCATGGGCTTGTATTTTTTTGCGCGAGTCAGGCGGACAGTGGTATCCAAGATGCTGCCGTCGGCGATGATGTGGTCTGCTCCCGACGTTTTTGCCAGATCGGCCGCGAATTGTGAAGGATCGGCCACCGTCACATGGCAGTCTATATCCAGCCCGCGGATCGCCCTGAGCACCATGGTTCCAATGACCCCGCCACCGATGATCAGGACTTTTTCCGCCTTTTTAGGCATATTGCCATAGACCGCCTGAAGGCCTACGGATAGCGGCTCGGTCAAAACGCCTTCTTCCGGGGTAATTCCCTCGGGAAGCTTGAAAACCTGGCTTTTGTGAACAACGAAATAGGGCGCAAAACCGCCACCGGTATCTGAGCACACACCAACAAACATTCCAGGGGCCAGATCCCCGGCAGCATAATTTTCGCAATTGGCAACCATGCCCTGCTGGCAGGCTTGACAAGGCGGCTCAATTTTTCTGGCGGCACAGTTTAATGCCGGCGCAACGGTCACAACCTCGCCGGGCTGCAGGTTATCAACATCAGCGCCGACCGCGGCTATCCGGCCACAGACTTCGTGGCCGATGACACAGGGAAATGAGGTAAAAGGACTGGCGGTGGGAGATTCCCTCAGAAAAATAAGGTTCAGGTCGCTGGCGCAAAATCCGCATAAAAGCGTCTCTATTTTGACCCATTCATCGGTAGGAAGCTCCGGCTCGGGAAGGTCGACAAGTTTTGCGGCAGCCAGCGGTCCCTTGTAAAACGCCTTTCGGATTAAAGTTCCCACAGCCTTGAGCGCAAGCCATTGAGGGACGGATACTGAAAATTGAAGTGCTTTCATAAGCTACTCCACCTTAAAGCCTTCCACAAACTGCATGGTGGCCGGGCTGACCACACAGGGGTCGGTCATCACATTGATACAGGCCGGTTTGCCCGATTCCAGAGCCCGCTCAATGGCCGGTACGATATCCTCGTCTTTTTCCACCATTTCGCCATATCCGCCCAGGGCCTCGACCACTCTTTCGTAGTGGACCACGCCTAATTCCGATCCACATACGCGGTCGCCGCCATAGCAGAGCTCCTGGCCGTGCTTGATCATGCCCCAGGCGCAATCATTGTTAATGACGCACACAAAAGGCAGGTCGTGACGCACTGCCGTGTCGAACTCGATGGCGTTTAGTCCGAAAGATCCATCGCCGTTGATGACGACCACGGTCTTGTCCGGCCGGGCCAGCTTGGCGGCCATGGCAAACGGGACACCGGTTCCCAGGCAGCCGAACTGTCCCCCGGCAGAACCCACCACACTGCTTTTTTCGGTGGCCCTGAGGACGGTGGCACCGAAATACGACGTGTCGCCGCCATCTACGATGAACAGCGCACTATCGCCGACAGCCTCTCGAACACGTGCGACCATTCTGGCGGGGTGGATGGGGTTGGAAGGATTTTCACGGGCATTGATTTCTTCCTGGATCATGGGCATGTAAGCTTCTTTCAAGGAATTGCGCCAGGCGCTATGATCTTTTTTTTCAACGGCTCCGGCCAAAAGGTCAAGGGTCAGTCCCAGATCACCCACGATACCCACATCGGCGTGCCGGTTGCGGTCTATTTCAGCCGCTTCGATATCCACCCGAACCACTTTGGCCTGCGGAAAAGCCTGCCCGTACATGAGCAGCCAGTTGAATCTGATACCCAAGGCAATAACCAGATCTGCCTGACTGAGTGCCGTTAGGATCCCCATCAAGCCGCCATCCCAGACAGACAGGGGATGGTCATCCGGCAGTGTTCCGCGTCCAGTGCTGATCAGCGCAAAGGGTATTCCACCGGCATCCAGGAATTTTTTCAGTGCCTCATCGCACTTTGAAAGTCCCACGCCGCTGCCGCTTAGGACAAACGGTCTTTTGGCGGAATTGATCAAATCTGCGGCTGGTTTGATGAGTGACGGGTCGGGCCCCGGTTTTGGGACCTGACTGCCCTTTTTTGGCCAAACGAGCTCATCTTCACTGACGGTTATGTTGAGAACGTCGGGCGGCAACTCCAAAAAGACCGGTCCCGGCCGGCCGGATACGGCCTGCCGGAAAGCAGTGAAAAGATATTCCGGAATGCGTTTCGCATCCAGGCAAATGCTGTGCCATTTTACCGTTGATTTGATCATATCGACCTGGTTGATTTCCTGAAGTGCCCCCAGACCGTGATCTTTTATCGGAGAGATGCCGGACAGAACCACGACTGGGGCGTTTTCCTGATAGGCATTTACGATTCCGGTCAATGCGTTGGTAAAACCGGGACCGGCTGTAACCAGGCAGACACCGGGATTGCCGGTGTAAATCGACCAGGCGTGAGCCATCATGGCCGCCGCCTGCTCGTGCCTGACATCAACCAATTTGACCCCGTATTCAAGGAAGCCGTCATAAATTCGGTCGATGTGTCCGCCGGAGAGTGAGAAAACCGCACCAACGTCTTCAACTTCCTTGAGATACTTTGCTACCACGTGCCCGCCAGATAACGTTGCCATTACAACCTCCTTTTCTTAAATCGTTCCGTACAGAAAAAAATAGAAACCCTGTTTTCCAATACGAAAAACAGGGTTTATCATGCATGTACCATAAACCTGACCTTGCATAGGGTGAGCGTATGATCTACTATCAGGCTTGAGATAGCACAGGGGTATTTTTATAGTCAAGCGATTACATAAATACCGGAAGCAAAATTCGGCTCGCAACATAGAGGGTGGAAAAGGATATTACCAATAGGTCAGGATCAGCTTATGGGTCAAGAAAAGGTAATTGAAAGCACCTGCGGGATGTGTTTTGCAGCCTGCGGCGTGCAGGTTCACACTGCAAACGGCAAAGTCGCAAGGGTAAAGGGCAACCCCGGCAGCCCCATCAACCGGGGCGTGCTGTGCCCAAAGGGCTTGGCGTCCGTGGAGTTTGCCTACCATCCAGCACGATTAAAGCATCCGTTGAAACGGATCGGGGAAAAGGGGGCGGGTAAGTGGGCCCAAATTTCATGGGATGAGGCCTTGGGTACTATTGCCACCGAAATGATCAAAGTGCGGGATAAGCATGGACCCGAGGCAGTTGCTTTTATTCAAGGTTCGGCCAAAGGCCTGATCGACAGTTATAATGAGCGCCTGGCCAATGCTTTTGGAACTCCCAATTTTGCGACGACCGGTAATGTCTGTTTTCTCCCGCGGCTGTTTGCCGCCGAGATGACCTGCGGGTCTTACACAGTTCCCGATTACGAACATCCGCCGGCCTGTATCGTCGTCTGGGGTGCGAATCTTTCTGAAACTCGCATTGGAGAGCATCTCCGCGCAGCCCGTCAAATTGAAAAGGGTACGGAATTGATTGTGGTCGATCCCGTCCAATCGGTGTTTGCCCAAAAAGCCCGCTATTGGCTTCAGCTCAGGCCGGGTACGGATTTGGCTCTGGCTTTGGGCATGATTCATGTGATTATCAGCGAAAATCTCTATGATCGCGTTTTTGTAGAGCAATTTACAGTTGGTTTTGACCGGCTGAAAGTTTTTGTTGAAAAATATTCACCGGATAGGGTTTCAAAAATAACCTGGGTACCGCCTGAAGCCATCGAAAACGCTGCAAGGCATTATGCCCGCGCGAAACCGGCCTGCATCCAATGGGGCAACGCTCTCGATCATGGTGTAAACAGTTTTCAGTCCGCCAGGGCCGTGTCGATTTTACGGTCCCTTACCGGCAACATCGATATCCCCGGCGGTGATTTGTTGCCTTCTTATCCCCTGGCCGGCTCGCAGGCGCTCGATATCGTTCTAAAAGAAAGAAGATCTGCGGAGATGTGGGAAAAGCGCATAGGAGCCGGGCAGAATTTGTTTCCTCATTTCAAGCGGGTACTGCCCAGAAACCTGGTTGATGCCATTTTAGAAGAAAGGCCCTACCCCATTCACAGCGTCTATGTGCACGCATCCAATCCTTTGCTTACCTACCCGCACGCCAGTCGAACCTATCATGCATTCAGGAAGCTCGATTTTCTGGCGGCGGCGGATTTTTTCATGACGCCGACTGCTGCCCTGGCCGACATTGTGCTGCCGGCCGCCACCTATCTTGAATACGACAGTATTGTCGCTCCCCCATATTACCCCTTTGCCCAGATCCAGCAGAAAGCCGTTCAGATAGGGGAATGCCGTTCGGATTTCGAGATTACAAACGGATTGGCTCAGCGGCTGGGTCTAGCTGATCTATTCTGGGGTTGCTTGGAAGAATTTTTTGATGAAGTTTTAAAACCGGCCGGTTTGAGTTTTTCAGATTTCCGTAAAAAGGTAATTTTATCCGGGCCGAAAACCTATCGCAAATACGAGAAGCATCGATTGAATACCCCTTCGGGCAAAATCGAGTTCTATTCCGACCAATTGGAATCGTGGGGTTTCGATCCTCTGCCGGTTTACCGGGAACCACCTGAAACACCACGGAGCGATCCCGAGCTGGCCAAAGCCTACCCGCTGGTGATGACCTGCAGAAAATCAGTTTATTATCTTCACTCAGGTGGAAGGCAGATAAAATCTCTGCGAAAAGGGCACCCGGAGCCGGTCTTTTTAATCCATCCGCAAACTGCGGACCGGTTTTCAATTAAAAATGACCAATGGGCTTATGTCGAAACCAGAAGGGGCAGGATAAGACAGAAGGCGGTATTGTCGGATAAAGTCGACCGAAGGGTCATATGTGTTGATTTTGGCTGGTGGTTTCCTGAAAAAGAGATTTCAGAATTATGTGGCTGGGATCGGTCGAATATGAATATCCTAACCAACGATCAGCCGCCGGATAGCCGCGAGACAGGTTCTTCGAATATAAGAGGTTTGTTATGCAGGGTATATGCAGTAAAAAAGACGCCCTTATGAAAAATTATCTCCGTCCGACCATACCACCTCGCCATCGACCACGGTCATTGTAAACGGGATGTCGGGTACTTTTTCGGGTTCCAGGTCCCGGGGGTCGGCGGCCATGACGGTAAAGTCTGCACGTTTGCCGGCTTCGATGGTCCCGTTGCGGTTTTCATCGAAGGAAAGATATGCAGAACCCCGGGTATACAACCGAATCGCCTCATCCATGGTCAGGGCTTCGTTCGGACTGAGTTTTTTCCCGGAGGGCGTTTGTCTCAGAACGGCGCCCCGCAAACTTAAACGCGGATCAAGTTCGGAGACCGGACAATCGGAACTGCCGCCGATTTTCATGCCGGCCTTAAGCATGCTTTTAAATGGATAAAGCTTATCGGCCAATTCAGGGCCAAAGGCTTCGACCCAACCATCGCCGAGTTCACCGAAAAAAACGGGTTGAACAGAAGCCAGGATGCTCATATTCGCAGCGCGCTTGAGCAGATCCGGGTAAAGACAGCCGGCATGCTCGATGCGGTGACGCATCGGGTTCGCCGATTTTGGGCCCAGGACCGCCTCAAAGGCGTCCAGGGTGTCACTGATGCCTTCATCTCCCTGAGCATGGATGGCAATCTGGTAACCCAGGGCATGATACCATTTCACTTTTTCAATCAGTTCCGCGCGGCTTTGAATTTTAAGGCCTTTGTTGTAAGGCGGCGTCAGAAAAGGTGTGCTGACGGCAGCGGTGCGATTGGACATTCCACCGTCGGCAAAAATTTTGATGGGTCCTATGCGCAGGCGCTCCGAACCAAAGCCGGTTTTGATTTGGGAGCCGGTCAAGGACTCGGCTGTGAGCGCGTAGTTCATGGTGTAGATTCGGATCTTAAGCTTTCCCGCGGCCTGAGCTTCCTGATACATGTTTAAGGTTTGCGGCACTACCAGTGCGTCTGCGGCAAAAACCAGCCCCCGCATGGCAAAGTTTTCACTGGCCCGGACACACAGATTGATGCGCTCCTGTGTGCCCATGGCCTCCAGGTCGGTGAAAAAAAGCCTGTTAAAAACCTCCATCATGGCCTGATCGTGAAGAACACCGGTCGGCTCACCGCTGCCGGCATCTTTTTCAATGATGCCGCCCTCAGGCGATGGGGTCTCGCGGGTGATGCCTACGATTTCAAGCGCTTTGCTGTTTAACACACAGGCATGAAAGGAGGTATGGAACAGGACGACCGGATTTTCCGGGCTGACCTGGTCGAGATCAGTTTTTTGGGGATGCCTGTTTTCAGCAAGATAATATTCGGCGTAGCGGGATCCCTTGATCCATTGGCCCGGAGTCAGTTTTTCAGATTCTGCCTTGACCAGGGATAATACATCGTCCATTTTGCGTGCTCTGGACGCCGAGAGATCAATTCCTTCCAGTAGATATCCATAGATGGCCAAATGGTTGTGGGCTTCCATGAAACCGGGAAACATGACCGCGCCTTTGAGATCGATCACTTCGGTACCGGGCCCGGCCAGGCCCCGCAATTCATCATCGGATCCGAGGGCCGCAATGATGCCATTGGTTACCCCGACCGCCGTGAAGACTGACTCACGATCATCGAGCGTATTGATTTTGCCGTTGTAGAAAATGCTATCCATATCCATCCTTCCTTTTTCGAATTTCATGCGGTGAAAGCTTTACTTTAGCTCATTTATTGTGCCTGGCGGTGATGCGCTTGTCAAGAGGCCAGTTTGATCAACCCAGCGTCATGGCTGCCCTTGACACGCTGAGGGGATTATCCTATGCTGCTGTGACCCGTAAAAGCGTCAAAAAAATCAAGGAAATAAGGCAGCGGTGACCTCGTTTAGAAAACATACCGTATCGGTAGAGAGTTTTGAGAGTATCTCTTCTTTTTGGCGGTTTAACCCCCGCGATTTAAAATGGGGCTGTCCTTTTGTTTTGCCCGTCTGGCTGCAGGCCTGGTGGAGTGTATTCGGTTCTAAATTCAATTTGAATCTTTGCGCGGTCAAGCAGGGGCAGCAGACCATCGGGATCGCCCCATTATTGGTTGATGGACAAACAGCATCTTTTATCGGTGATACCGATGTTTGTGATTATCTCGACTTCATTGTTGCCCCCGATAGGGAGCAGGAATTTTTTGATGTCCTGCTTGATCATTTGGGTCGGCAAGGCGTCAAGCGATTGGATCTAAAACCGGTTCGGCCGGATTCCAAAGTTCGCACGGTATTTGCCGATGTCGCCGCAAAACGAGGATGTGAGGTCTCGTTTGATTTGCTGGATATCGCATTGGAGTTTGATTTGCCCGGCAGCTGGGATGAATACCTGCTGATGCTTACCGGAAAGCAGCGCCATGAAGTCAAACGCAAACTCAGAAGACTGAACGAGGCCGGCCATATCAATTATCGGGTGGTCGAGGATGCGAAGCACGCAAAAAATGAGATGGATACCTTCATTGCGCTTTTCGGATCCAACAGGGCGGATAAGGCAGCCTTTATGATCCATCGGATGACTTCTTTTTTCAGGTTATTGGCTGAAAACATGGCAGCTGCAAAAATGTTGAAGCTCATCTTTCTGGACTTCAATGAAATTCCTGTCGCCGCAGCGATGTGCTTTGACCATGATTCCACCATGTACCTGTATAACAACGGTTATGACGACCGTTATAAATCCCTGAGTGTTGGGCTGCTGTGTAAAGTTTTCAGCATCAAAGACAGCATCCGGCGCGGCAGAAAGAAATATAGCTTTTTGAAAGGCGCTGAAGCCTACAAATACCGATTGGGCGGCAAAGAGGTTCCGCTTTACAAATGCGAAATCAATGCACATATTATTTAGAATTATCAGGTCGGTGCCTTAACTAAGATGTCGTGAGTTTTCTCCTCCCGGACGAAACAATGTTCTCACCCATGGTATAAAAATTTTAGCATTGTACCTGTTTCCTTTGAGGACAGGACGATCGGTTAATTCAAAAGGACGACATTCGTGATGGAAGAACAGCTCAGCATAGCCATGTTTAGTATTCACTCCTGCCCCGTTGGGGAACTGGGCACCAAGGATACCGGCGGCATGAATGTATATATCCGCGAACTTGCCACCGAACTGGGAAACAGGGGGCATCGTGTGGACATATATACGCGGATCCATGATCCCCAAGATCCCACCGTAATCCACTTGAATGAAAACGCAAGAGTTATCCATCTGAAGGCCGGCAAAAACGGATATATGCACAAACTGGCGATCTATCCGTATCTGGAAGATTTTACCGGCGCAATGGAAGAATTCATGCTCAAGGAAGGTCTTCGATATGATATCGTCCACAGCCACTATTGGCTTTCGGGACAGGTGGGACGATGGGCCCAGAATCGCTGGCAGGTACCGCATGTTTTAATGTTCCATACGCTTGGAGCGGTTAAAAATGCATCCGGCGTGGGAGAGCAGGAACCTCTGCTTCGTATTACCACCGAAAAGAAATTGGTTGAACACTGCCACCGGATCATTGCTGCCACCCACAGAGAAAAAATTGAGCTGATGCGCTATTACGGGGCAAACCCTGAAAAAATGCGTGTGATTCCATGCGGCGTCAATCTGAGTACGTTTCAACCCATCGAGCGGGCTGCGGCAAGAAAAAAGCTTGGATTACAAGATGATGAGAAAATCATTTTATTTGTCGGCCGATTTACGGCCTCCAAAGGAATTGAGCGGTTGCTGGACGCCATGACCTATTTGAAGCACCACCCTAAGCTCAAGCTGGTTATTATCGGCGGCGATGGGCATGATGCTCCGGATTCCGTGAAGCTTAAAAAGCTATCCCTGAAACTAGGCGTCAGCAATATGACAAAACTTGTCGGGCGGGTAGACCAGGATAATCTGCCGCCATATTACTGCGCCGCGGATCTTTTGGCTGTATCCTCCTACCACGAAAGTTTTGGGTTGGTTGCCCTGGAATCTCTCGCCTGCGGGACACCGGTGGTGGCCACCGAGGTCGGAGCCATGGGGGCAATCATCGACGAAGGGAAAACCGGACATATTCTGGCGGATGACTCACCCGCTGGAATTGCTAAAGCGTTAGATAATTATTTCTTGGAGCGATGCGACAAAGTGGCGTCTGCCGGAACCATTCGTGCGTCGGTACGGAAATATAGCTGGTCATTTGTTGCAGATGCCATGATCGCAGAATACCTCAGCTTGCGTGACGAATACGAGGATTCAAGCCCAAAAGACCTTTGTTTTCAGGCAGCACTTTTTTAAAACCCAAAATGATCGTAAACAAAAGAGGATAGGTGTTTATATCCCAACCCTCGAAGCCGCTTCTCCAACTGCTGTGGTAAAGCGCCTTATGCATCAGTTTTATCAAGCAATATGTAAACAAACCTGCAAATGAGCAACCCTTTTCAGCGTGAGATGAATAGCGGTTGTCAAAAAAGCACTCCGCTTGTCGGACGGCTTTTTGCTGCAACCAATTATGCCGATATCCTGATTATCGGAACATTATAATAACAAGCGGTATAAATTTCCATTTTCAATCCCATTTTATTGTAACCCTGGTAATATCGGAAAAACATGCAGGTTTCTGATATGTCGCCCAAAAAAGGCACCATCGCACTAATGGGATCGGGTGAGCTGACCGCTACCATGGTCGAAGTTCATAAAGAATTGTTCCGGGGACTGCCACATCCTGCGCAGGCATTTTTTCTGGACACCCCGGCCGGTTTTGAGCTCAATGCCGATCAAATATCTCAAAGAGCAATAGATTACTTCCGAACCCGTGTTCAGCAACCCATGTCGGTGGCCAGTTATAAAACGAAAGCGGCCTCGGAATCCTATGAAGCCTTGCAGACCATTCAGAAACTGAGAGGCTCCAATTATGTCCTTATCGGTCCCGGAAGTCCGACCTATGCGGTGCGCCAGTGGCGCGAGACACCCATTGCCGATATACTTGCCCGGCAGGTTGAAACGGGCAATTGCCTGGTGGCCGCCAGCGCTGCCGCGCTTACAGTGGGGCGGTTTACCCTTCCAGTATACGAGATATATAAAGTCGGCGAGGATCTGCATTGGGTTGAGGGCATAAATATTCTTGACCGCTTTGGCTTTAATCTCGTTGTCATTCCCCACTGGAATAATGCTGAAGGAGGAACCCATGATACCCGCTTTTGTTATATGGGTGAAACGCGCATGCGGCAACTTGAATCCCTTCTCCCCGATGATGTATCCATTCTCGGTCTGGATGAACACACGGCCTGCCTCCTAGACCTTGAAAAAGAAGAAGCCACTATCCGGGGACTCGGCAATGTGACCTTGCGTCGCGGTGGCATGGAAAGAATTTTCAAGAAAACAGAGCGCTTCCCGCTGCAGTTTTTGAGAGAGGGGAAACTGGAATCCGAAGATCAGCCGCTGGAAACAGAGCCGTCGTCAGCAGGAACCACGGACGATAATTTGCCAGATTCTTTCTGGGAGAAGGTGCATGCGATTGAAACCGTTTTTCGCAAAAGCCTTGAGAAGAATGAGCCCGAAGCAACCACGAATGCCCTCCTGGAGCTCGATCGAGCCATCTGGAAAGCCCAGCAGGATCTTGAAAGTCAGGAATTTATTTCTCAAGCCAGAGATATCATGCGGGAGATGATCGTCTCGCTTGGGGTAAAGCTTGGCTCTGCACCGCAAAGCAGGGCAGATTGCCTTGGTCCCCTGGTTGAAGAGCTGCTGGTACTGAGACAGAGATTCAGGAAGGAAAAACAATATGATGCAGCTGACGCGATCCGTGTGAGCCTCAATCGGATCGATATCCATATAGAGGATACAGAGGGCGGATCACGCTGGCTGCTGAAATAAAAGAGGTAGCTCAAAATGATTAACCATCCGGCCTTTTCCGTTCTTGTTGTTGTCGAGAAAGAACAGCCGTCGCTGCAGTCTCTGCTTTCCTATCTTCAGTCTATCGTCCACCTCGATACAACGATTCAACCACAATTGTCCCAGGACCTCAAACCCTATGATGTCGTCATTACATCAGACACCAGCGCAATGACCAAGAATCGGGATACCTTGGAAAAATTTGTGCGGGCCGGCGGCGGATGGCTGGGCCTGGTTAATTTGTCAGATCGTCCGCTGCCGGATATATTCGGTGCACAGCCGACACCGGTCGGCCCTCTTGCAGAAGTGCGCGTGATGCTCAAGGACGTCAGAGACCCGATGGCCATGCGCCTGCCGGATGCATTTTATCTGAAAGGGCGCTTCCAGTCTTTTGAAATCACAGACGCGGCCGCAGAGACCATTTTATATGCCGATTGGCACTACCGTCACAAACCTGTGCTTGTCGAGCGCACCGTCGGCGATGGCCGGGTTGCCTGCACGACGCTGCAGGCTTATGACCATCCGGCCCTGCAGCAAATTTTTTATCGTTTGTTGCGAAAGCTGGCCGGACATTCGTGGGCCGAGCAAAAGCTGGGCGTTGGGCTGCTGGGCTATTCTGCGTTTATCGGCAAACAGCATGGCATGGGGGTAGGCTCTACGCCCGGATTGGAGTTTCGTGCTTTCTGCGATAAAGACCCCGAGAGATTGGCCCAGGCAAGGCAGGATTTTCCGGGTTTGAAAGCCTATGATTCAGAAACAAAACTTGCGCGTGACCCGGATGTTGATCTGGTAATAATATGCTCCCCCCCGGACTCCCACTGCCGGCTTTCCGTTGCAATGATGGATTCAGGAAAGCACGTGCTGTGTGAGAAACCGCTGGCCCTGAGTCAAAAAGATGCAATTCAGATGGCTGAGAGGGCGGCTGGACAGAAAGTTCATTTGAGCTGCCATCAAAACAGGCGCTGGGATGTTGATTATCTGGCCATAAAACAATCCATCGTCGAGGGTAAAATCGGGGAGCTTTTTTACATGGAAACCTTTGTGGGTGGGTTCTCACACCCCTGCGGTTACTGGCACTCGCACGCTGCGATCTCCGGCGGCACGGCTTACGATTGGGGCGCGCACTACCTGGACTGGATCTTGAGTCTGATTCCTGAAGATCCAATAGCAGTCGTCGGGACACGGCACAAAAGGGTCTGGCATGATGTCACCAACGCCGACCAGGAACGAGTTCAGATTCGTTTTGCCGGCGGTCAGGAGGCGGAGTTTTTACATTCCGATATCGCTGCAGCTGCTAAGCCGAAATGGTATTTGCTGGGCACGGAAGGATCCATAATCGGGGATTGGCGGCTTATCACCGAGTATGAAATCGATCCCGACTTGTATTTCCATGAGCACAACATCCCGCCGACGGAAATGACGCCGGATTTAAGGCTGCACCGCCGCGAGCCCTGCGGGCAAATTGTTTCGCAAAATTTGGCACTGCCCCGGCGGCAGCACTATTTGTTTTATTATAATCTTGCGGATCATCTGCTGACCGGGGAACCTATCGCAGCGCCCCTTGAGCAGTCGGTTCTGGTGGTTGCAATTTTGGAAGCCGCAGCGCGCTCGGCTGCGCGGGGAGGGGCCGTGGAGGTTTTGGATGGCTGAGCCGCTCAAGTGGGGGGTTCTGGGAAATGCCAATATTGCCAGGGTATGTGTCATCCCGGCAATTCAAAAATCCGCCAACGGAATGGTCCATGCCCTGGCCACGCGTTCGCCTCAAAATGCCGTAAAGGTGGCGGCCCAAAATAACATCGCCCACATTTATAGCGACTATAATCAATTGTTGGACGATCCCCAGATCCAGATTATTTACAATCCCCTTCCGAATCACCTCCATCATCCCTGGACCCTAAAGGCCTTGAAAGCTGGAAAACATGTTTTGTGTGAAAAACCTATGGCCTGCAATGCCCGTGAAGCCAGCGAAATGGCGGAAGCAGCCGAATCCTCCGGGTTGATGTTGATGGAGGCGCTGATGTACCGTTTTCATCCCCGCAGCATTCGTATAAAAGAAATGGTCGCCCGGGGTTCAGTTGGAATGCCCTGCCTGGTGAGATCGGCCTTTTGTTTTCATATGGAGGAGAAATTGATGGCGAGCGGCAAGGGTGCGCGGCTGAAGCCCGAAATGGGGGGAGGGGCGCTATTGGATGTCGGCTGCTATAGCGTCAGCGTCGCGCGCTGGTTATTGGACAGGGAGCCCAGCCACGTGCAAGGACAGGCTGTTTATCACCCCGGGGGGGCGGATATTCATTTTGTGGGCTGCCTGGGTTTTCCCGATAGCGGATTAGCGACGCTTGAAGCAAGCTTTATATCGGCGTTACAGCAAACATTTACCGTCGTCGGCGACAAGGGCGCCATCGAGCTGCCCCATGATGCTTTTGTCCCGTGGGAAAAAAATGCGGTTTTTATTTTCCGAAAGCAAGATGAAGAAATCGGAGAGCAGATTTTCATGCCGGGCGCCGATGAGTATCAACTCATGGTGGAGCATTTTGCCAACGCCGTTTCGGGAAAGCAGGCCCCGGCCTATCCGCCTCAGGAGAGCATTTTGAATATGAAGGTTTTGGATGCCCTGGCCAAAGCGGCCCGGACGGGCAAGAAAATTGCTATATAAAAATTACCCCCAATAAAATGAGGCAAGGGGTCGGGATGTTTTTACCAACGCCCGTACCGCGATGGGTGCCTGCCCTTCAGCATCTCTGGCAGCCCGCCCGGGGGCAATCCCCTGCGGGCATCGCAAAAATTAAATTCCCACCCTCAATTGGTTACAAATTTTTCCAGGGCCGGCCAAAGGTTAACCATCGCAAACCAATTTCTTTTCATACCAGTTGGTTTTCGTCCACTCTTCAAATCCAACGGACTCATAGAGGCGGCGAGCCGCGTGGTCCTCACCGTCTGCGGTTAATACGACAAGGGTTACGCCCCTGCCTTTAAGGTGGGATAAGCCTGCGGTCAAAACCATGCGGCCCAGCCCCTTTCTCCGAAAAGCCGGCGCCACGCCCAGCATGTGAATCTCACCCGTCGTATCTCCTGATTCCGGGTTTTTCTCCCCGAGCAAACGGGTCCAGCAATATGCCACGGGCCTGGTTTTACGGTAAGCCATGACGATATCTTTCGCAGAGCAGCTGCCCAGACTGATTCGATACCTGATTTCCTCGGTGGTGTTGGGATTAAAACCCCAGGATTCGGCAAACGCGGTATTTTGTATTTCGGTTAAATCCTGAGCTTCCCCCGGCTTCAGTCGGCCAATGATATATTCTTGCTGATCGATATCGGGCAGCGGTGCTGTGGTCAAGTCCAGCCGGAACCCACAAAAAAAGCGGATGTACTCAAAACCCAGCTGTTTTAGCAGACGCCGGGCAGCTTCATTGGATTCAGATATGCAGGTTTGAGCCACTTTCAGGCCCGCTTCCGTTGCGTGCCTGAGTGCGTGTTTGAGCAGCCTTGTCGCCGCCCCCTTGTGCCGTTGGCTCGGATGAATTAGTCCGTCGATGAGCGCCCGGCCGAGACCCGGCTCCAAAAAGACACTGATGTAACCGATGATGCTGCCATTATGCTCCGCTATGAATAAATTGTTTTCCGGTCGAAATCGGGGATGCCCCAAAGCTTCTGCCAGCATTTGTTGCGAAACGGGTTTTCCGGTTTGATCGCGCTTTTCAGCGTCAAGGTGCAGTTGAACATAGGCCGCAAAGTCGTCGGGATGGTAATTTCTAATTGTAAAATCTTTTTTGCTCATGATGTTGCCGGATTCCTTGGCTGAAAGCGGATTCAAAATTCCGGTTTTGTAAAGTTAGGTCCATATCATAAAAATGGCAATTGATGAAAACAGAAAAATGTATACGCCTTCCATTTTTGGTTTTCGTTCTTACTTTAGAAAATTTAGAGAATGAATTATGAATTCCTTGCATTCTGCAAAAAGAATTTCTCGTCGTAAAACCCGGAGAGAACGAAATCGCGAAAATCTAAGAAAAACTTCGTGCGCTCTTGATTAATCCTTTTGAATG
>Ga0209536_100001985_pt1 | contig 33447 bp, 21 predicted proteins | sample DeeMarSeWOR28_12_FD_187461 | JGI IMG/M metagenome (GOLD analysis project Ga0209536, IMG submission 187461) | Marine sediment microbial communities from White Oak River estuary, North Carolina - WOR-2-8_12 (SPAdes) (version 2) | ecosystem: Environmental > Aquatic > Marine > Intertidal zone >... | reverse complement strand
CAGATGCACCTGATCAATCCGGCCTCATCCTATTTTATGGGATCGGACCTGGTGCTGGCTGCCGATTGTGTCGCTTATTCACTCGGGGATTTCCATCCGGTATGGCTGAAGGGAAAGACCCTTGCCATTGCCTGTCCGAAGCTGGATGCAGGGCAGGATACCTATGTGTCCAAGATCACCGCACTCATGGACCAGGCACGGATCAACACATTGACCGTGATGATGATGCAGGTACCGTGCTGTGGCGGGTTGCTGCAAATGGTGAAGGCAGCGGCAACCCGTGCTGAAAGAAAGGTGCCGGTGAAGTCCGTCATTGTGGGGGTGGAAGGTGAGATCCTCCGGGAAGAATGGATATAAGCAGTGAAGGGGAGTAAGCTTCAAAGTTTCCGTCTTCCGGCCGCAGTTTTTGCATTAGTGGTTATGCTGCTGACCATTGTTCAGGTCAAAGTCGACCCACCCATGCTGCTTCTGGAGCGGTTTATCCCGGGGGGAGGCTGGGCGGAGCTTATTCTTATCGGGATATATGGGGCTGTCGTATCTTACCATATGCAGGATCCCCTGAAGGTACACGTATGGAGAAAATATACCTGGTTCTCTTTTTCTCTCATCTTCTTAGCGCAGCTGATGCTGGGGCTGCTTGCTGATGCAAGGTTTCTGATGTCCGGAGATCTGCACCTGCCCGTTCCCATGATGATCCTTGCCGGCCCCATCTACAGGGGGCATCCATCCATCATGTCGCTCCTCTTTGTCAGCACCGTTGTGATCTCCGGACCGGCCTGGTGCAGTCACCTCTGTTATTTTGGCGGGCTGGATTCCCTGGCTGCCACAAAAAAGAGGAGGCCGGTTCCCATGCACAATAAGTGGGCCCTGAAATCGACGGTATTGCTGCTGGTGATCGCATCAGCAATTTTTATGAGATGGCTGCAGATTCCCGTTGGGACCTCCACCCTCCTGGCCGCCGGATTCGGGGTGGTGGGGCTGGGTGTGATCCTGTTCTCATCCCGGGCCACGGGCAACATGGTACATTGCACGGCCTATTGTCCGCTGGGAACCGTGGTGAACCTGACACGTTTTGTGAATCCCCTCCGGCTTACCATAGACCGGGCAAGCTGTACAGAATGCATGGCCTGCTTCCGGTCCTGCAGATACGATGCCCTTCGGCCCTCCCACATCCGGAAAGCAAAACCGGGACTCACCTGTACCCTTTGCGGTGACTGCATCTCAACATGCCATGAAAACAGCATCAGGTACAGGTTTCCTTTCCTTTCGGCCGGATCGGCCCGCCTCCTGTACCTCTGTGTGACTGTTACGCTGCATGCCACCACCCTGGCGCTTGCAAGGATCTGAATCCAACCATGTACATACATTCCGAGAGGGTGGTGCAGGTATATGAAGATATTTTCTTAATTTGAGGGGAAACTTTCCGACCCGAATGGATAAGATTACCGCCTTTTTTGAGGAGTCCATGGGGATCAGCCCGGAAAACCAGTCCAAGATCCTCTATTCGATCGTCATCCTGCTGGTCCTGTGGCTCATCCGGTTCAGCATCCTGAAAGTGGTATGGCGATCCACCGAAGATCCCAAATCGAGGTATACCTGGAGGCGCTCGGTCTCCTTCACCGTCGGGTTCCTGACCATCATCCTGATCGGGAGCGTATGGATCAAGGCCATCGGGCAATTCGGCACCTTCCTGGGGTTGCTCACAGCCGGTATCGCCATCGCCATGAAAGATCCCCTGACCAATATTGCCGGATGGATATTTATCCTCACCCGCAAGCCGTTCGGGATCGGTGACCGCATCCAGATCGGCAGCCACGCGGGAGATGTGATCGATCTCAGGCTGTTCCAGTTCACCCTGCTGGAGATCGGGAACTGGGTGGATGCGGATCAGAGTACCGGAAGGATCATCCATATTCCCAACGGGACCGTATTTACCCAGACTCAGGCCAACTACAGTGCCGGATTCAAATTTATCTGGAACGAGATAGCGGTGCTGGTGACCTTTGAAAGCAACTGGAGCAAGGCCAAGGAGATCCTCGACCGCATTGTAAGGGAGCATGCAGAGAAATTATCGGCCGAAGCTGAAAAGAGGGTGCTGGAGGCAAGCAAAAAGTATATGATCTTCTACCAGTACCTCACACCCATCGTCTACACCACAGTCAAGGAGAGCGGGGTATTGCTGACCATGCGGTACATCTGCGACGCCCGCCGGCGCAGGGCCACGGAACATGAGATCTGGGAGGATGTCCTGAAAGAATTTGCACTGCACAAGGATATCGAATTCGCCTATCCTACCCAGCGGTTCTTCACCCGCCAGACCGAAAAGGACGATTCACCGCTGTAACAGGCCATTGCCTTCCAAATCATAAAAAAAAGTTAATTCTTCCACTGATCCGGATTCCGCAGTAACCTTTTCCTATCTTTCTGAGGTTTAACCACTTATTTTCACCAAAATCCTAAAAAGCATGAAACGAGTATTGAAGTTGGCCGCCCTTGCAGCGGCCCTGATCCCCTTGTCGCTGACGGCACAAAATCCCACGGTGGTCGTGGAGTTTATGAAAGTCACCCAGGAATCGGAAGCGACCTACCTGGAAGTAGAACAGGCATGGAAAAAGATCCACCAGAAACGAGTGGAAGAAGGCCTGGCCGCCGGATGGCAGCTGTGGAGGAAAGTGTATGCGGGGTATAAAGATCCATACCAGTATATTACAGTGAACTGGTATGACGATTATGCCCAGTCGTTCAAACCGTTACCGGAGGGATTCTTAGAGAGCTTCATGAATGGACCCGATTCCGAAATTTTGAATCAGACCGCAGGATCCAGGGTGCTTGCCCACATGGAGGTCTCCCACCAGGAAGGAGTGGCCGATAACAGCCAGGGGGCCACCCTGATCGTAATAAACCGCATGAAGGTCCGTCCGGGAGATCAATCCGACTATGTGAAAATGGAAATGGAAGTTTTCAAACCGCTTCATGAAGAGGCGATCCGGAGAGGACTCAGGTCGCACTGGGGTATCTGGTCCAACTGGCCCTTTGACAAAGGGCAGGCTGCTTATATTACCGTAGATGGTTACACTGATGCGTCCCAGCTCACTGCCGACGGGGAAGATTATTTTTCTGAGGTTCATCCTGACCTTAACGTGGACGAAGTATCGGATAAAATCATGAAACTGCGGTACATGGAAAGCTCGGAGATCTGGGAGCTGGTTGAATCCGTTTTTCCCGAGGAATGAAGCATATAGAATGAGGGAAGATCCCTGAAGATGAACGGTCAATAGGTGGTCGTCATGTTGGAGGGGACCGAGATGATAAAATCGGCTTTCCCCTCATTTTCCTCCGAAAGCGTACCCGGTTCCTGAGCCGAAACCGTTGAAATGGTAATGATCTTCAGGTCGGGTCCGGCACGCTTCAGCCACCAGTAGATGCTTTCGAAATCATCCGAATGATAAGCGCCGTTGAAGTGAATCATCAGCCGGCCCGGTTCCCAGTGCTCCATGATAAAGTGCGACATGGTGGCATCTTTGATTGCCTGGGCATCGGCCAGGTTGATGCTGCCATGTCCCTGCATCTCCGATCCGTGCATCAGCTGATTGTAGCAGTTCAGCGAAGTGTCGTATTCCAGTGGAAGGGGAGCGATGTAGTTGTATGCTTCCGCACTGAGGCTGTCGAGCACCGATATCCCCTGGTTAAATACGGAATTGGCATACCGCCTCGGTATGTTGGTTGCGATGAAGGGAAGGTTGTGGTTCCTGGCGAACTCCACCAGGGGTTTGTAATCGGTACTGTAGTTCTTCCAGAGCCGCGCTTCGTCTTCGAATTTCTGCCGGGTGATGATCCCGCTCAGGTATTCATCCATAATCAGCTGGTTATCTGCCTCAAACATCTCTGCACCCAGCATCAGGTCGCTTCCCCTGGCTGCAAAGAGGTCTGCTGTCAGTTCGATCTGCAACCAGTGACTGATGGGATTGTTATGAAGCTCTCCGAAAAGGATCACATCGGCCCGGCCGGCTTCCTCTGCCATTTTCTCATACTTTACCTTCTTTCCGTCTTCCCTGAACAGGTGATAAGCGGCATGCTGGGAAAAAGCAGTGCCTGAAGTGAGGCCACAGAGCGCAAGGGTGGCAAGGAGGTTCCGGAAAGGATGATTGGTGTTCATGATATTTCAAAAATTTTTCAGCGATCAAATTTATTAAATCGATTGATCATTTTAATTTTATAATTGTTAATAGTAGATAACAAGCGAAATTGATTATGGTTCCCGCCCGGCGCATGATGATACTCCTGTTCCACCCACTGATTCACAAATCCAGGGTAAACAGGCGTCTTGCGACGGTGGCCGGAGAGGTGGAAGGGATCACGCTCAGAAACATGTATGACATCTATCCCGATTTCCATGTGGACGTACAAACCGAGCAGGAGTTCTTGCAGCAGCACGACCTGATCATCTGGCAGCACCCCCTCTACTGGTACAGCTCCCCTTCGTTGCTGAAGGAATGGATCGACCTGGTACTGGAACATGGATTTGCCTATGGACGGCACGGCAGGGCCCTTGAAGGCAAACAGGTGATGTCGGCCATCTCTACAGGAGGAAGAAGGGAAGCATATCTCTCCGAAGGAAGCAACCGCTACTCCATCAGGCAGCTGATGGCGCCGTTTGATCAGACCGTTACCCTTTGCCGGATGCAATATCTACCCCCTTTTGTTGTGCATGGAACCCACATACTGGAGGAAGTGGGTATAGTGAAAGCAGCGGAAGATTACCGCCAGGTGCTTACCATCCTCCGGGACGGCAAAGCGGAAATGGAGTTGATTCAGGAACTTGAATATATGAACGAAATCATCCAAAACAGAGACTGATGCATCAGGAGGACTTTTTCCGTCAGGCACTCGTTTACCTGCTCGCGGCAATTATTTCGGTACCGGTTGCCAAAAGGCTGGGATTTGGCTCGGTGCTGGGTTACCTGCTGGCGGGTATGATCATCGGTCCGTTTGTGCTCGGTCTGATCGGAAGCGAAGGTGAGGATGTGATGCATTTTGCCGAGTTCGGGGTGGTGATGATGCTGTTCCTCATTGGGTTGGAACTCAAACCCAACCTGCTCTGGAAAATGAGGAGATCGATTTTCGGACTGGGAGGGCTTCAACTTCTGATCAGTGCCGCTGCCATTGCTGTTGTGGCTGTAGTGCTGGGACAGAGCCTGGGAGCAGGGATCGCTATCGGCCTCATGCTCGGCTTATCCAGTACCGCCATTGTCCTTCAGACGCTCACCGAAAAAGGATTGATGAAGCAAACCTCGGGACAGGCTTCCTTTTCTGTACTGCTGTTCCAGGACATTTCGGTGGTCCCGATCCTTGCTCTGATTCCCCTGCTGACCGGTAAAAACGGCCCCGCTCCCGAATCTTCCGGTGAAATCCGGTACCTGGCAGGCATTGAGATTACAGGCTGGTTCCAGGTTTTGTTAATCCTGGTAGTCATCACCGGAATTGTGGTGGTGGGGCGCTATTTTGCCCGTACCATTTTCCGCATCATAGCCCGCACCGGACTGAGGGAAATATTTACGGCAACGGCTTTGCTGGTGGTGATCGCCATTGCCATTACCATGGACCTGGTGGGACTCAGTCCTGCCCTGGGCGCTTTCCTGGCCGGTGTGGTACTGGCAAATAATGAATACCGGCATGAACTGGAAACCGATATCGAACCGTTCAAGGGGCTGCTCCTGGGCCTGTTTTTTATTTCGGTGGGAGCGAGCATCGATTTCAGGCTCCTCGTGGCCACACCGGGGATCGTGCTGGCACTCCTGGCTGGGTTGATCTCTGTCAAATTTATCATCCTCTTTATCCTGGGCCGGGTATTCGGGGTCAGGGGCGGACAGAATACGCTGTTTGCATTCTCCCTGGCCCAGGGGGGTGAATTTGCTTTTGTCCTGGTGGCCTTCAGCGTGGAAAACGGCGTCATTGCCCAGTCAGTATCCAACCTGCTCATACTGGTGGTGGCCCTCTCCATGGCCATCACCCCCCTGCTGCTTCTGTTTAACGACCGGGTGATATTCCCGCTGGTGTTCCGTTCGCAGAATGTGGAGGAGCACGATGAGATTCAGGAGAGCGGTAACCCTGTGATTATTGCAGGCTTCGGAGGTTTCGGGATGGTCATTGGCCGTTTTCTGATCGCCAACGGATTGAACGCCACCATCCTGGATGACAATCCCGATAACATCCAGGTGTTGAGAAAGCTGGGTTACAAAGTTTACTATGGCGACGCTACCCGGCCCGACCTGCTCAAGGCAGCCGGTGCCGAAGAGGCCAGGCTCCTTGTGGTCGCTGTCAGTGATAAAGCGATTTCGTTGAAGATCATCGATCTGACCCGCCGGAACCATCCCCACCTGAAGATCCTGGCGCGTTCCACAGATATGGATCATACCTACGAACTGATGAACCGCGGAGTGGAGGAGATAGTGAGTGATACCTTCGAATCGTCGGTGGAACTGGGGATCAAGGCCCTGGGACACCTGGGCTACAATCCCTACCGGGCCCACAGGCTGGCACAAACCTTTAAGTCGCATAACCACAGGGTAGTCAAGGAACTGTTCATACACCATCAGGAGGACGAGAAAAAATACCTCTCCGAGGCCAAGAAACATGCCGTTGAGCTTGAGGAGCTGCTTCTTAAAGAAAACGAAGAGGCCGCCTACGATGAGGATTGCTCCTGGGATGTTACTTCCCGGAGGAATGAAGTGAGACAACTCTACAAGGAGATGAAAAGAGGGACCAAATAGGATCCTCCTGTTCACTCCATCCGATGTAGCAGCAGTCCGTTGAAAAGCAGCTTAAAAGCAGCCTGTGTGGATGCCCTGAACTGCGGATTGAAACCATACAGTACAAACTGTCCTCTTCCTTTCCTCATCCATATGATGGCCGCTGTATTCCCCATTTTTTCCTCTTCAGATGCATAACCGCTCAACAGAAGATCCTTTTCAGGGTAGGTCCCGATCACCCGGCGGTCCGTGTCAAACAGGGGAACCGAGGTCCTGAATATGGGCCTTCCCCTGGAAAACACCCCTATCTGCTCGGGCATTCCCAGTGTGAGCGGATGGTCCCTGACCAGATCCAGCTTCACCAGGCTTCCCGGAATGTAGAGGCCCGATTTCGCCAGATCGGGGGAGAGATCACGGAAGGGCAGTTGAAATTCCTCTTCCTCCTCTCCTCTTTTTATTTTAAGGATCCCTTCAAACAACCTTCCCGAACGGCCCCATGCAAGGATGATGCCGCCCCGGTCACTGAATTCCATTAATTTTTCAAATCCCTCTTTATCCATTCCCTTGACAAAGTCGGAGTGGTAGCTTCCGAGATAATATTCACCTCCTGACTGCTGTTTTCCTGTCATCAGCACCGGTTTATCGGTATCGGGAAAGAGGATGACATCGAAGGTACCTGACAGGTCGGTTTCTTTGAACTGTTCGGGATGGAGTACGGTAAAGGGAATGTGGTAGGAATCGAAAATGTAGCGTGTCCAGCCGGCGTCCATATCGTGAAAATGGGTCTCAACCAGGGCGATGCGGGGCACCTGAAGCGGTTCACTGTCCGGTTCTGCCCCCTCCCCGATCCATCCGGGGCTGAAGTGGATTCCCTCCAGCAGTTCCTCCCACCGATCCTGCTTCCGGTTGTCGGAACGGACCAGAAAACTCCCTTTGCCGTAAACGGATTCGCCATCTGTCAGGGACTGACGGAGCCGTTCCACTTCGAAACCCAAGTGAAGGGCATGGAAGGCCACCCTGAAAGATTCATTGATATTAACCGGGAGCAGGAGCAGCGACCCGTTCCCTGGTTCCTCAAAAAGGGAGAAACTGCCAGCAACCGGCTCCAGGGATCCTTCCAGCGATTCGCTCCGCGTGCGAACCTCATGCGAAACCACATGCCTGTGTAACGGGAGCGACCAGCTGGTTATATCGTAGGGCCTGATCAATTCGCCACCAGGGGTATAATGCCGCTCGGGAAACTCCTGGGTTTCCATCACCTCCTTGATAAATGGCCTGAAAGGCTGTGCCAGCGGGATCACGATGTCGCCCTCCCGGTACAGCCTCCCCTCCAGCTCCACCTCCTTATCCAGGGTGAACAGATCCACCCCGTGATCCTGCATCAGGTTCACCAGGTTCACAAGCTCACCGGGATCATGCTGCTTCAACGGCAGGATGTAATAGTAAGGAGGCTCACTCCTCCCCAGCTTCACCTGCTCCCTGCACATCCTGTTCCTGAACCCGAGTATCTCCTCCCGGTATATGGAAGCGGTCTTGATGATCGAACGGGTGGATGCCAGCTCGTATTTCACTATATCACCGAGGCGCCACCAGCCACCCTCCCACGGCATCAGCATGTTGGTGCTTTTCTTATATTCCGACAATCCCTTTCCCCCCACACGTAACTCCGTTGGTTCGACGTAGATGGGAGTGGCCGTCTGTACGCTGGCCGCCTCTGTGAGAAAACCGATCACATTTTTCCAGATGCAGGTTTCCGTGGAACCGGGCCAGTAGTTGTCAAACAGATAGTGCTGCGAAACCCCTGACAGTCCATCGAGGGTCATGTCTGTGGCCATGTGCTGCCCGAATACCCCGATCCACTGAAAAATACCGGCTGGTACATTCTCGGCAATGGGATCATGGTTGGGCGGGACAAAATAGCGTGTACCGGTGGAACCCATCTGATGCTTCTCCACCATCACCTGGGGAAACCAGGTATGGCTGGTGATCCTCGAAATGGCACGGTTATCCTCCTGGGTCAGGCTGAGAAAATCGCGGTTGTTGTTATGCCCCACATATTTGTGGTACACCCTGGGAAGCGAAGCCCCTTCGTAGGGAGTGCCCAGGTGTTCATTGTAATACTCCACGATCATCTCCATTCCATCGGGATTGTGGCTCGGAACCATCATGTAGACCACATGGTCAAGCCAGCTCAACTTCTTTCGGTCGGTTGTTGAGGCAAACTCATGCGCCACCAGTGCAGCTGCCTGTGCCGGCCCCACTTCGGAAGCATGCATGGAAAGGGTGGCCAGCAGGAATACCCTGCCCTGCTCCACCAGCTTCTGCAGCTCAGCGTCGTCCAGCTCCGGATTGAGAGCCAGCTCCCTGTTGATTTTCCTCAGGGCATCCAGGTTGCCGATGTTCTCTTCGGAAGATATGAAAGCGATGTACATGGGTTTTCCCATGGGTGTCTCCCCGATCTTCTCCAGCTTGATGCGGGAGGATTCCTCATCCAGCTGCCGGAGATAGGAGATCAGTTTTTCGTAAGTAAAGAGCTTCCGGTCCGTGCCGGGTTCAAAACCAAAATAATCTGCGGGAGCTGTGATACTTGTTTGCTGCGCCGCCATTCCCCCTATGGCCAGAGCCAGGAGAAGAGTGAGAAAGGTTCGTTTCATTGAAAAAGGATTAGTGTATTTTGGAAATAATCAAGCGATCCAAACGGTTTTTATATTAACAAACTCCCTGATGCCCTCCTTCGAAAGTTCCCTGCCGTATCCCGATCTTTTCACCCCTCCAAAGGGAAGCCTGGGATCCGATTTAACCATGGCATTGACAAACACGGCGCCTTCCTCAGCTCCTTCAATGAATTGTGAAGCCAGCTTTTCCGACCTGGTGAACAGCTGCATTCCCAGTCCGAACCGTGACTGGTTCGAAACTTCCAGGGCCCGCTCTGCCGAGCTCACTTCTGTGATCGAAAAGACCGGCCCGAACACCTCTTCGTCAAATACCGGCATCCCCGGTTCAACCCCGGTAAGGATGGCAGGTTCATAGAGTGTGCCATCTCTTTTTCCTCCCAGCAATAACCGGGCACCCTTGGAGAGGGACCGCTTCACCTGTTGCTCCACCTCCAGGGCCTGTTTCTCGGAGCTGAGCGGGCCTACCTGGGTCTCCGGATCCATGGGATCCCCGATCACCAGGCCTTTGACCCGGTTAATGAGCCCTTCAGTAAAATCCCCTGCGATCCCCTTCTCCAGAATAAATCTTTTTGCTGCTATGCAGCTCTGTCCGCCGTTTTGTAACCGGGCCGGCAGGGCCACCTGAAGTGCCAGCTCCAGGTCGGCATCCTCCAGCACCACGAAAGCGTTGTTCCCGCCCAGCTCAAGCACGCATTTTTTCAGATGTTTGCCGGCTACGGCTGCCACTGCCGTTCCTGCTGCCTCGCTTCCCGTGAGGGTCACTGCCGTGACCTCCTCCCTTTCAATGACTGCTGCCACACGGTTGCCTCCGATGGCAAGGTTCTGGAAAACCCCTGCATCATAGCCGGCTTCCAGGAATATTTCTTCAATCGCCAGGGCACAACCCTGTACATTGGATGCATGCTTTAAAAGTACCGTATTACCTGCCATCAATGCAGGAGCCGCAAATCTGAACACCTGCCAGAATGGAAAATTCCACGGCATGACGGCCAGTACCGGACCCAGGGGCCGGAAAATGACCATGCTCTCCCTGGCTTCGGTAGAGATCCGTTCCGTCTTCAGGAAATGTGCGGCATGCTCCGCATAAAACTCACACACCCAGGCACACTTTTCCACCTCCGCTTCCGATTCGGCAACCGGCTTCCCCATCTCTTCCGTGATCTTTTCCGCAAACCCCCGCCTGCGCTCCCTCAGTATGGCCGCAGCCTGGTTCATAGCAACGGCCCTTTGTTCGAAAGTAGTGTTCCGGAAAAGTGCAAACGCAGCGACTGCCTTTTCCAGCCTTTCCCCTATCTCTTTATCCGAGGCCTGCGGATAATTCACAATCCTGGCCGGATTATAAGGGTTCACACTTTTAAGGACTGCCATGGGTCTGTTGGTTTGGGATATTCACGTTACGCAATTTAACCGAATCGGTGTGATATACAAAAATTGAGACGCGGCAAATGACCGGTAATTATTCATAGACGGGACCGGTGGCTACTGCAGACAGAGTGCGTCCAAAGGTTTTCATTGTTCGCGAATTTGAATATTTTTATGAACTGTTAACCAATCCACCCAACTGTGATCACACGAAACATAGCTTTCCTGGGTATGATGGTTCTGGCGGTTTCATGCAGCAACCGGAATACCCCCACCGAAGACGGTCCCGTGAACGGAGACCCACCTGAGAAATCCCTGAGCGATAAAGAGGCCACACCCCTGGCCTCAGCCCTCTATTCCAACCTGGATAAACTTGCGAAGGACCATGTTCTGCTGGGCCACCAGGATGCCCTGGCATACGGAATGGGCTGGTCGGGCGATCCCTTCCGGACCGACATCAACGATGCATACGGGGATCACCCTGCTGTTTTCGGATGGGACCTGGGCCATATGGGGGATCCGGAAAACATTGACGGGGTTCCTTTCGAAAAGATGGTCACCTGGGCCATTGCGGCGCATGAGAGGGGCGGGATCAATACCTACAGCTGGCACATGCGGAACTATGCCGTCGGAGGTACAAGCTGGGATACAGATTCCTGCGTGGAAGCGTGTTTGCCGGGAGGAGAGATCAATGACCTCTACCTGGAGAAACTGGACCAGGCTGCTGCATTCTTTTCCAGCCTGAAGAGCGGTGACGGAGCGTTGATCCCGGTCATATTCCGCCCGTTTCACGAAATGACCGGTGGCTGGTTCTGGTGGGGCACCCGTTCCTGCTCCCCGGAACAATACAAGGAGATTTTCCGGTATACCATCGATTATCTGAGGAATGAGAAAGGCATGCATCAGCTGATCATTGCCTATTCCACCGACATATTTACCTCTGCGGATCAGTACATGACCTTTTATCCGGGGGATGAATATGTGGATGTGATGGCATTTGACGACTACCACGGCCTCCGTAACAGGGAGTCTGCCAAAGAAACCATCCTGAGGCTGCAGATCGTCGATTCGCTCTCCACCGCCCACCGGAAACTGATGGCCGTATCGGAGACCGGACTCGAGACCATCCCCGATGCAGCGTGGTTCACCGGGGTGATTCTTTCGACGCTCAACCATAGTCCCTCCACCAGAAAGGCATCCTGGATCCTGTTCTGGCGGAACGGCCGGCCCGATCACTTTTACGCACCTTACCCGGGCCACAGCAGTGTACCCGATTTTGAGGAGTTCATGGACCACCAGCTGATGATTTCCCTCTCCGAATTGCCTCCCATGTACAAATAACCTCAACCCCTATACAGATCCCATGAAACTCACACTAATTGATATCCTGATTATCCTGCTCTACCTCTCTTCCACCATTGTGATCGGTCTGGTGCTGAGAAAGCGTGCCCAGCAAGACAAAACTGCCTACATGCTGGGGGGGAACAAACTCCCATGGTACATGCTGGGACTCAGCAACGCTTCCGGCATGTTCGACATATCCGGGACCATGTGGCTGGTCACCCTGGCCTTTGTTTACGGCCTGAAATCGATCTGGATCCCCTGGCTGTGGCCGGTATTCAACCAGATTTTCCTGATGGTGTTCCTCTCCATCTGGCTCCGCCGGTCCAACGCCACCACTGGGGCGGAATGGATCAGGACCCGTTTCGGGAGCGGACAGGGAGGGGTGCTTTCTCACTGGATCGTGGTGGTATTTGCGCTGATCAGCTGCCTTGGATTCCTGGCCTACGGTTTCATTGGACTGGGAAAGTTCGTGGAGATCTTTGTTCCCTGGGAGGTGATCTCACCCTATGTTCCTTTTGAGGTGCCACCGGAATTTGTTGCACACGTGTATGGGGCGGTATTTACGCTGTTTGCGATGTTTTATGCCATCCTGGGAGGAATGACCAGTATCGTGTGGGCCGACGTCATACAGTATTCCATCATGACCGTCTCGGCCGTGGTGATCGGCGTGATCGCCATGAATGCGCTGGCTGAAAATCCGCTGGTAGTGCCTGATGGCTGGATGAATCCATTCTTCGGGGCCAGGCTCGACCTGGACTGGTCGGGAATCATCGACGAGGTGAACGAAAAGATAGCCAGCGACGGCTATTCGCTGTTCAGCATCTTCTTCTCCATGATGCTGTTCAAAGGGATCCTGGTATCTGCTGCCGGGCCCGCACCCAACTACGATATGCAGAAGATCCTCTCCACGCGCTCCCCCAGGGAGGCGGCCAAGATGTCCGGTTTTGTGTCGGTGGTTCTGATGCCGTCGCGCTATTTCATGATCGCGGGATTTGCCATCCTGGGTCTCCTGTTCTATGACCGGCTCGATCTGGTCGTGGGCAACCGCCTCGACTTTGAGCAGGTCCTGCCATCGGCCATCAGTGAGTTTGTTCCGGTGGGACTGATGGGGCTGCTCCTGGCCGGTTTGCTGGCTGCCTTCATGTCCACCTTCGCCGGGACACTCAATGCAGCGCAGGCCTACATTGTAAATGATATCTACCTGAAATACCTCCGGCCCAATGCTTCAAGACGACAGACCAGCCGGACCAATTACCTGACGGGGATCACCGTGGTGGCCGTCAGCATCGTATTCGGGATCTTCGCCCTCGATGTGAACGACATCCTTCAATGGATCGTCTCCGCACTGTGGGGAGCCTATACCGCCTCCAACGTCCTGAAATGGTACTGGTGGAGGTTCAACGGCTCGGGATTCTTCTGGGGAATGGTGGCAGGGATCGTTCCCGCGTTGATCTTCCCCTATGTGTTTGATACCCTGGATCTATACTATTTCCCGCTGATCCTTGTCATCTCGCTGGCAGGGGCACTGATCGGCACCTACACCTCACCCCCCACCGACGAGCAGACGCTCAAAGATTTCTACAGGAACGTGAAGCCGTGGGGATTCTGGAAACCGATCCATGAGAAAGTGGTGGCCGAGCACCCCGAATTTCAGAGAAATACCGACTTCTGGAGGGATATGTTCAACATTGTGCTGGGGACCATCGCCCAGACGGCCCTGGTTATTTTCCCCATTTACATTGTACTGAAAAAGGTACTGCCGCTGGGTATTTCCATCGCCATCATTGCGGTATGTTTCATCATCATGAAAAAAACATGGTGGGACAGGCTGCCCGATGAGAAACCTGCGGCAAAATGAGCGTGACGGCATGGACCGCATGGCGGGATGAACTGGAGAAAGAACTCAAAGGAAACATCCTGGCTTACTGGATGAGGCACCTTCCCGATGACCGGCACGGTGGATTTCACGGCCACCTGACACACACCAACCAGGTGGTGCAGGGGGCCTCCAGGGGTGCGGTTCAGAATACCCGGATCCTCTGGACCTTTTCGGCTGCCTTCCGCACCTGTCGCGACCGGGAGTACCTGGACATGGCCGACCGTGCATATGGCTACATCCGCTCCCGCTTCCTGGACGGGGAATGGGGCGGGGTATTCTGGGAGATCAGTGAACAGGGTGAGGTCACATCACCCCGCAAACAGATCTACGCCATCGCATATGCCGTGTATGCCCTGACGGAATACCACCTCGCTACCGGAAAGGAGGAGCCGCTCATGACCGCCAGGAGGCTCTACCGGGACATAGAATCGCATGCTTTCGACCGGGAGCTGAACGGTTACACGGAAGCCCTTGGAAGGAAATGGGAGTCCATCAGTGATGTTCGGCTCAGCGAAAAGGATCAGAATGTGAGCAAAACCATGAACACCCACCTGCATATCCTGGAGGCCTACACCCACCTGTACAGGGCGTGGCAGGAACCGCAGCTGGAACATTCCCTCAGAAATCTGATCGAACTGTTCCGGGAGCGGTTCATTGACCCCCGAAGCCACCACCTCCACCTCTTTTTTGATGACCACTGGGACCTGAAATCTTCCCTGGTCTCCTACGGACATGATATCGAATGCTCCTGGTTGCTCCATGAGGCTGCCGTGGTGCTGGGGGACAGGGAGCTGATCCGGCTCACTGACAGGGTGGCAACGGCGATGGCGCGTGCCACTTTCAGCGGACTGGACCGGGACGGGGGCCTGTTTTACGAGTATTTTCCGGAAGAAGACCGGACCGATACAGACAAACACTGGTGGCCGCAGGCGGAGGCGATGGTGGGATTCTTTAATGCGTACCAGTTGACGGGGGACGAGGTGTTCCTCACGAAATGCATGGAAAGCTGGAAATTCATACGCAAATTCATGGTGGACCGGAAGTTTGGAGAGTGGTACTGGAGCGTGGACAGGAACGGTACCCCGCAGACCGGGAAGGAGAAAGCAGGCTTCTGGAAATGCCCCTATCACAACGGCAGGGCGTGCATGGAATTGATGCGACGGATGGACGAAACCATAAACCGGGAACAAACATAAACCAATCTGATACAACCATATGAAGCAGAACTTGTTTGAAGAGCGCAGGACCAGGATTCAGCGGGAGCATGAGGCGCTGCTGACGAGAAGCAATGAAAAGCTGTTCAGTACGAATGGCATATTCAACCGCTACAGGTACCCCATCCTGACCAGGGACCATTTTCCGCTGGAATGGAGGTTCGATTTCAACGAGCAGACCAATCCGATGTTCATGGAAAGGATCGGATTCAATGCAGCTTTCAATGCGGGAGCCCTCAAGTGGAACGATGCCTACCTCCTGGCAGTCCGTTGCGAGGGCAACGACAGGAAATCTTTTTTCGCCATTGCAGAAAGTCCCAACGGGATCGACAACTTCAGGTTCTGGGAACGACCCATTACCATGCCCGAAACGGAGGACCCGGATACCAATGTTTACGATATTCGGCTGACCAGGCACGAGGACGGATATATCTACGGAGTTTTCTGTACGGAAAGAAAGGATCCCGGTGCCCCCGAGGGGGATACCAGCAGTGCGGTTGCCGCAGCCGGGATCGCACGCACCACGGACCTGGTCAGCTGGGAACGTTTGCCCGACCTGGTCACCTACGGGGGACAGCAGCGCAACGTGGTACTCCATCCGGAGTTTATCGATGGCCGGTATGCGTTCTACACGCGCCCGCAGGATGGTTTCATCGAGACCGGTAAAGGCGGGGGAATCGCCTTCGGACTCTCAGAATCGATGGATCAGCCGGAGGTCGGGAAGGAGAAGATCATGGACCCGAAAACGTACCACACCATCTATGAGCTTAAGAACGGGCAGGGACCTCCCCCCCTGAAAACTGACAAGGGATGGCTCAACCTGGCCCACGGGGTCCGCAATTGCGCAGCCGGACTCAGATACACCCTCTACCTCTTCATGACCGCCCCGGATGATCCCTCCAGGGTCATTCATAAACCCGCCGGCCTGTTCATGGGACCGCTCAGTGAGGAACGGGTGGGTGATGTCTCCAATGTACTTTTCACCAATGGATGGATCGCCGACGACGACGGATCGGTCTACATCTACTATGCCTCTTCCGACACCCGCATGCATGTGGCCACCACGACCCTGGATCAGCTGGTGGATTATTGCATCCACACCCCTGAAGACGGGCTCAGGTCAGCTGCATCGGTGGAAAACATCAACCGGTTGATCGACCGGAACCAACCATTGTAAAAGCACCATACACACCGGAATGATGAAAAGATGTATTGTCCTGTTAACCACTCTTGTCCTGGGTGCCGCAGCAGCGTGTTCGCAGCCGGGATCTGCCGGCTATGTTTCAGAAGAGAAGACAAGGAAAGCATTCACACTGGCCGGGGATGGAGAGGTGGCGCCCATCTTTGTCAGTTCCACCGATCCGGAAGGGGTGATCAGGGCCGCGGGGGATCTCCGGAGCGATCTGCAGAAAGTTACAGGCACCCTCCCGGAACTGGTTATCCTGGAGCCGGGACAACTCCCCGAAGTGGATGGGTCGCAGGAGATCATCGTGGTGGGATCCCTTGGGGCAAGTCACCTGATCGATCCCCTGTTGCAGAAGCTATTGCCGGAGGCAGGAAGGCTTGCAGGAGCGTGGGAATCGGCCCTCACAGCGGTGGTGGAAAATCCTTTTCCGGGAACGGGGCGCGCGCTGGTAATCTGCGGATCAGATAAGCGGGGCACGATCTATGGGATCTATGAACTTTCAGCACAGATCGGTGTATCTCCCTGGCATTTCTGGGCCGATGTGGTGCCTCCCGAAAGGGGGCAGCTGTTCGTTCCCGACGGAGCATACTGGCTGGAATCACCCAAAGTAACATACCGGGGTATCTTCATCAACGACGAGGCACCGGCGCTGGCCGGCTGGGCCCATGAGCGTTACGGAGGATTTAATCACCAGTTCTATGCGCAGGTATTTGAACTGATCCTGAGAATGAAAGGGAATTATCTGTGGCCGGCCATGTGGGGCAGGGCTTTTTATGATGATGATCCCCTGAATGCGCCGCTGGCAGATGAATACGGGATCGTGATCGGAACCAGCCATCATGAGCCGATGATGAGGGCCCACGTCGAATGGTCGAGGTACGGGGAAGGCCCATGGGATTACAGGGAAAACAGTGGGACCCTGAGCTCCTTCTGGAGGGAGGGGATCCAGCGCATGGACACATTTGAAAGCATCGTATCTGTTGGGATGAGGGGGGATGGCGATGAACCGATGACACAGGGCACTGCCATCGGGCTCCTTGAATCGATTGTTGCGGATCAGCGGGAGATCCTCGCGGAGGTTACAGGCCGTCCGCCGGAGGAGACACCACAGCTCTGGGCGCTCTATAAAGAGGTGCAGGATTACTATGACGAGGGCATGCGGGTACCGGATGATGTCACGCTGCTGCTCTGCGACGACAACTGGGGGAACCTCCGCATGCTCCCGAAAGCGGGGGAAACGGAGCGGGATGGAGGCTACGGTATCTATTACCATTTCGATTACGTGGGCGGCCCAAGAAATTACAAGTGGCTCAATACCAATCAGATTGAACGGATCTGGGAACAAATGCACCTGGCCTATGCTTATGGTGCCGACCGGATCTGGATCGTCAACGTGGGAGATATCAAACCGATGGAACTGCCCACCCAGTTTTTCCTGGATATGGCCTGGGATCCTGACCGGTGGAACCCGGATAACCTGGCTGGCTATTACCTGAAGTGGTCCACCCGGCAATTCGGTCCCAGGCATGCGAAGGAGATTGCCGGGATCCTTGCCTCCTACACCAGGTTCAATGCAAGGCGGAAACCGGAACTACTGGCACCCGGTACCTACAGCCTGGATCACTACAGGGAAGCGGAACGGATCGTAGGGGAGTACAGGGAACTGGAAAAAGAAGCTGAAAAGATCTACCGGGAGCTTCCTGCGGCACAAAGGGATGCCTATTACCAGCTGGTCCTCTTCCCGGTTTCTGCCTGTGCCAACCTGAATGAACTCTATGTGGCAGCCGCAAAGAACAAACGTTATGCCGAGCAGGGAAGGGCAGCTGCAAACCGGATGGCCCGCCGCACCCGTGAACTGTTCGCAACTGATAGCCTGCTTACCCATTATTTTCACACCGGTCTGTCCGGGGGCAAATGGAACCACATGATGGCCCAGACGCACATCGGTTACACCTACTGGCAACAGCCGGACCGGAACAATATGCCGGAGGTCCGGGAGATCCCGCTTACGGACGGGGCAACGATGGGGATGGCCATAGAAGGCTCGGACCAGGCATGGCCGGGAAGCGCGGAGATACCCCTGCTGCCGGAGGCGGATCCGCAAAACCGCCAGGAATATTACCTGGAGGTATTTAACAGGGGGACCGTTCCTTTCCGGTGCAACATAGAGCCTTCGGAACCGTGGATCGTCCCCTCCGTGCAAAGTGTGGAGATCAACGATCAGGAGCGTATTCACCTGTGGTTCGACTGGGAGAAGGTACCCTCCGGTCAGCACCGGGTTCCGGTAGAAGTCACAGGGCCCGAAGGCTCATCGGTCACTGTATATGCGCAGGTAGATAACCGGCCCCTGCCATCCGGAACCTACCCTGAAGGGATTTTTCTACCCGATAACCGGATCGTCAGTATGGAGGCAGCCAGTTATCACCGGGCCGCCGGAAATGAGAACATCCTCTGGAAAGAGGTGCCCAACCTTGGCAGGACGCGATCAGCCATGATAGCCTTACCGGTAACGGAAGCACCAGGTGAGCCAGGAGGGGACTCCCCCCACCTGGAGTATATGTTCCTGACAAAGGATACCGGCCTCTTTACCATCCATTCCTACCTGGCCCCCACGCTCGATTTCCACCGCGGGGAGGGATTGAAATTCGCAGTTTCGGTGGACAACGGTACACCGGAGGTGGTCAATATGCATCCACCCGGCAGGGATTACCTGTGGAACCGGTGGGTAAGCAACAACACCATTGTGGCTTCAACAGAAATCCGGATCGGTGAACCGGGGATCCATACCCTCAAATGGTGGAGGGTGGATGGCGCAGTTGTTCTGCAGAGGATTATAGTGGCCCCACGTGGCCGGCCAATCCATGGGTACCTTGGACCACCGGAGAGTATCAGATTGGTTCCATGACCGTAAGGGGGATTCCCCCTTCACTTTCCGAGTATAACCTCCACCGTGTTGGTTGAACCGGGATCACAGACCGGCACCAGGTTGGCCTGCAGACGGGATCCGTTTAAAAGGATCTCTTTTACCCCGCTTGATACTCCATCCGGATTGGATACTTCGATCAGGTAGGTGGCTCCGCGGAACTTCCGGGTAACTTTATAACCCTTCCAGGATGCAGGGATCACAGGATGGATAAGCAAGCCATCGTAATGGGGCCTGATACCCAGGATAAACTGCGAGATGGTATAGAAATTCCACGCAGCGGTCCCCGTCAGCCAGCTGTTCTTCGCCTCTCCCGGTTTATGTGCATCCTTGCCGGCGATCATCTGTGCATAGACATAGGGTTCCGTTTTGTGCAGATCACTGATCTCTTCCAGGTAGGGCGGGCAGATCTTCCTGAAATATTCCCAGGCCGCCTCCCCGTTACCCAGCAACGTTTCCGCGATCATGATCCAGGGATTGTTGTGACAGAAGATCCCGGCATTCTCCTTGTAGCCTTCAGGGTAGGAACTGATCTCTCCGTATTTCACGATATAACGGGTGAATGCAGGGTTGTTCAGCACGATCCCGAATTCACAATCGAGACGCTCCTTCACCGAATCGAGCGCTTTTCTGGCCCGGCCATCGTTGATCCCGATCCCGGCCATGATGCAAAATCCCTGTGATTCAATGAAGATCTTGCCCTCTTCACATTCATTGCTCCCCACTTTCTCCCCGAAGTGATCGTAAGCCCGGACGAACCACTCCCCGTCCCAGCCATGTTTGTCTATCACCTCCCGCATGGCGGCGATGTGTGCGGCCGCCTCAACAGCCTTCCTGTTTTCTCCTATTCTCCGGCAAATATCAACGTATACCTCGCCATACAGGACGAACATCCCCGCAATAAAGACCGATTCGGCCACTCCGCCCTCCCGGTTCTCGGTGGTCTGGAAAGATTCGCCCGGGGTTTCAGAAAAACAGTTCAGGTTGAGGCAGTCGTTCCAGTCGGCCCTTCCGATCAGTGGAAGCCCGTGCGGGCCCAGGTTGTTGACCACATGTTGGAACGAACGTCCGAGGTGTTTAAACAGGGAGGCTTTGTTTGATTCGTCATTATCGAAAGGCACCTGTTCATCAAGGATGCCCCAGTCACCGGTCTCCCGGATATATTCATCCGTGGAGAGGATCAGCCAGAGCGGATCATCGTTGAAGTTGCTGCCCACTGCATCGTTCCCTTTCTTGGTCAGGGGCTGGTACTGGTGATAGGCGCCCCCGTCCTCAAACTGGGTGGAGGCAATATCGATGATCCGTTCCCTGGCCCTTTCCGGGACCTGGTGCACAAAACCGATCAGATCCTGGTTGGAGTCGCGGAACCCCATTCCCCTGCCGATGCCCGATTCAAAAAACGAGGCGCTCCGGCTGAAATTGAAGGTCACCATGCACTGGTACTGGTTCCAGCTGTTTACCGAACGCATCAGCTCCTTTTCTGGGTGCTCCACCTGGAAAACGGAAAGGAGTCCGTCCCAGAATCCTCCCAGTTCCCCGAATGCTGCTTCCACCTGCCCAAGATCCTCAAACCGTTTGATCAGCTGTTCCGCAGGAGCCTTGTTGATCACCTGGCGGGCAGTGAACTTCTCCCCTGCGGGAACCTCCACATACCCCAGCAGGAAAACCACGGATTTCTCCTCTCCGGGATCCAGCTCTATTCTCAGGTGATGGGAGGCGATGGGGGACCAGCCATGGGCATGGGAGTTCCGGGACCTGCACTCCATCACCGCATCGGGGGCGTCAAACCCGTTGTACATACCGAGGAATGCCTCCCTGTCGCTGTCGTAGCCCGCCACCTCCTGGTTGACCGTATAGAAAGCATAATGATCCCTCCTTTCGCGGTACTCTGTCTTGTGATAGATGGTGGAACCTGCTATTTCTACCTGACCCGTGGAAAAATTGCGCTGAAAATTGGAAGCATCATCCAGCGCATCCCACAGGCACCACTCCACAAATGAAAAGAGCGAAAATGACCTTCTGCGGTCACTCTTATTGGTGAGCCTGACCCGCTGAACTTCCGCATGCACACCGAGCGGAACCATATACAGCACCTCCGCTTCCAGTTGATCCAGTTCCCCGGTAATCACACTGTAGCCCATTCCGTGCCTGCATTCATAACGGTCCAGTTCCCGCCTGACCGGTTTCCAGCCGGGGGACCAGACCGTGCCGTTCTCATGAATGTAAAAATACTTGCCCCCGTCATCCACAGGCACATTGTTATAGCGGTACCGCGTGATCCGCCTCAACCTTGCATCTTTGTAGAAACTGTAACCTCCGGCGGTGTTGGTAAGGATGGAAAAGAACTCCTCGCATCCCAGAAAATTGATCCAGGGATAGGGGGTGCGTGGATCGGTGATCACATATTCCCGCCGTTGGTCATTAAAGTGTCCGAATTTCATAGATCAGGTGATTATAAAGTGTTAAGGTTTTTCTGCAATGATCTCCAGGGAAGCGGGATCGAGCCCTTCCGACGTGGCCTGCAAACGGATCACATTGGGTTCCCCGGTGGATCTGATGATGGCCAGGCAGCGTCCGTTAAAAGCATCCCGCTCCGAAGCCTTGAACGGTTCCATGCTGGTCTGCAACCCGTTGTCCACCCCTGCGATCTCTCCGGGCCCCTCCAGTGAAAAACGTACGTGGTTGCCGGCTTTGGGCACCTCCCTGCCAAGGGCGTCAACTATTTTTACCGTGACGAATGAGAGGTCCATGGCATCTGCCGAGATGGTCTCCCTGTCGGCCTCCAACCGGATGGCAGCCGGCGGACCGGTGGTTTCAACCACCTGTTCCACTGTTTCATTGTTATGAGTGCCCCTGGCCACCAGCCTACCGGGCGTGTAGGGTACCCGCCATTGCATATGGAGGGATCCTGTGGGTTTCCGTTTCATTCCCAGGGATTCATCATTCAACAGCAGTTCCACTTCTCTGCAGCTGGTGTAGGTCCACACATCGATGGTATCGCCCTCCTGCCAGTTCCAGTGGGGAAACAGGTGAAGCACAGGCTTGTTGGTCCATTCACTCATGTAGAGGTAATAGGCATCTTTGGGGAATCCTGCCAGGTCCAGGATCCCGAAGTAGCTGCTTCTGGAGGGCCACCGGTAGGGAGTGGGCTCGCCCAGGTAATCAAAACCGGTCCAGACAAACATTCCGGAAACAAACCGATTTTCATTCATGGCCAGCAGGGCCTCCTCGTGGGTGGATCCCCATGGCACCCGGCAGTTGTCATAGGAGGAACAGGTGTGGTCCCCATTCATTTCAGGGGCCTCCTCGCCGTAACGGATCGGCCAGATCCTGACACTGTCGGAAGGCATATCGTATTTTCCCCTGGTGGCCAGCGCCGAGGTGGTTTCAGCAGCAATAAAAGGAATGCCCGGGAACCGTTCGGGTACCTCCACGAATTCGTTCTGATGGTAGTTGAAACCGATCACATCGATGGCCCCCGAACGGTGGATGTAATTCTCGGCAGAGGTATTGTTGCACCCCGAGGTGATGGGTCTGGTGGGGTCCAGCTCCCTTACGATCCCCGCCAGTTCAATGGCCATGGCCTCTCCCGATTCGTCCCACTGTTCCCGTATCTCATTACCGATGCTCCAGAGGACCACACTGGGATGGTTTCTGTCCCTGAGGATGTGGTCCCTCAGATCCCGCTCGTACCATTCGTCCCAGAAGAGGTGGTAGTCGTACCGCGTTTTCCTCAGTTTCCACATGTCAAAGGTCTCATCCATGACCAGGAATCCCATGCGGTCGCACAGGTCAAGCAAAACCGGAGAGGGCGGATTATGGGAGGTGCGTATGGCATTGCATCCCATCTCCTTCAGCAATTCGAGTTGCCTCACTATGGCCCTGGGATAGGCTGCAGCACCCAGGGCACCCAGGTCGTGGTGGTTGCACACCCCTTTCAGGATCATGTGGGTCCCGTTCAGGGAAAAGCCTTCCTGGTGGTCGAAGCTGAATGTCCGGATACCGAAGGGTGTTTCCACCCGGTCCGTGAGGATCCGCCCGGTCCTGATTTCAGTAACCAGGGTATAGACCGCTGGATCCTCCACCGACCAGAGCCTGGGTTGCTCAACGGCTAATTCCTGCAGGATCTCCACGGGCCGGTTTTCTTCCACGCTGATATCAGAACTCATCCTGGCCACCGTTTTCCCCGATGGATCCACAACCAGAGAGGTAACCTCCAGCTCCGTACCGGTCTGGTGGCGGTTCATCACCTTCGTGGCAGCATGTACCTCTGCGCTCTCGCGGGAAACCGAAGGAGTGGTCACATACACCCCCCACTGGTCCACATGCAGAGGTTCGGTCATTACCAGCCGGACATCACGATAGATGCCCGATCCGGAGTACCACCTGGAATTGGGCTGCCGTGAGTTGTCCACCTTCACTGCAACCACGTTTACCGAATCGCCCGAACGGAGGTAACCGGTCATCTGGTAGCTGAAAGAGATGTAGCCGTTGGGCCGCTTCCCCAGGGAATGGCCGTTGATCCAGACTTCGCTCTCCTGGTAGACCCCGTCAAATTCGATAAAGACACATTTTCCCCTGGCCCGGCCGGGCAAAGTAAAACTTTTTCTGTACCAGCCGATCCCGCCCGGCAGGCCACCTCCGCCAGGAGTGGCAGGGTGATCGGCACTGAAGGATCCTTCAACGCTCCAGTCGTGGGGCAGATCGAGGGTTCGCCAGCCGGAATCGTCAAAATCCGGATGCCAGGCCTGCTCCACTGAATCGAGGGAAAAGGTCCAACCGGTATTGAATGATTCAATGATCCTTGGTTCCCGGCCGCAACCGGTTAGTGCAATGATGACAGCTAAGAGAAGTGGGATGCGAGCTTTCATGGGATAACTATTGGTAGCGGATGTTCGTAAACCTTCATAAATATAAGAAAATAGCGTTTGGAGATAATTGCCGATTTAGTAATTTGCCTGGATGCCGGGGCATGAATTCTATCTACAGATGGCCATCGAAGAGGCCCTCGGGGCACTCATCCATCATGAAGGAGGGCCATTCGGTGCGGTCATAGTGAGGGAAGGGGCATTGCTGGGAAAAGGACACAATACGGTATTGAAATCCCACGATCCTACTGCCCATGCCGAGATCAATGCCATCAGGGATGCCTGCAGCACCCTGCAGAAACACCACCTGTCCGGTGCGGTCATCTACTCCAATTTCGAACCCTGTCCCATGTGCCTTTCTGCCATTTACTGGGCGGATATCAGGATGGTATACCATTGTGCAGGCAGCGAAATTGCGGAGGACATCGGATTCATGGATAAGCATCTTTATGATGAATTCATCCTTCCGGACGAACAGAAAGAGGTGAAAGTCAGCCATGTGGCCATGAAGGAGATGGATGCTTTGATAAATAAATGGAACAACCTGGAAGACAGGGTACTGTATTGAAATACAATGATCTGTTCACATATTTCAAACCCATAAGATGAAAAGAAGAGAGTTTATCGCGAAATCTGCACTGGCTGCAGGAACCATCACAGTGATTCCCGGAAATGTACTCGGCAGACCCGGATACATTGCTCCCAGCGACCGGGTGAACCTGGGGTTTTTGGGCGTAGGTAAACAAAGCCTCGGTCTGTTGAGAAGCCTGATGAGCTGCCCGGAAACCATGGTTCTGGCAGCCTCTGATGTGGACCGGAAGAAGCTTGAACGCTTTAAGACCCTGTCCGAAAAAGCCAACAGTGAAAAACTGCAGGGCGGTACGCAACCGGTAGACACCTATGAAAACTACAGGGAGCTGCTTCAAAGGGAAGATATTGATGCTGTGGTCATTGCAACGCCTGATCACTGGCACGCCATGATGGCGGTGGACGCTGCCAGGGCAGGTAAGGATATCTATTGTGAAAAGCCACTGGCACTGACAGTTGCAGAAGGAAGGGCCATGGTATCGGCAGCAAGAAAATATGATCGTGTATTTCAGACCGGGAACATGCAACGATCCTGGCGTAATTTCAGACATGCATGTGAGATGGTCTACAATGGGTACATCGGAGAAGTGAAGGAGGTGAACGTGAGCGTCGGTGATCCGGTCATGGCATGTGAACTTCCTGCGGAGGAGATACCCGACTATCTGAATTGGGATCTCTGGGTGGGACCCTCCATGTACCGGGGCTATAACCAGGAGCTGTCGCCTCCCATCGAAATCGACGTATGGCCCATGTGGAGGCGGTACCGGGAATTCGGAGGCGGTTCGGTCACCGACTGGGGTGCACACATGTTCGACATCGGGCAATGGGCCCTTGGCATGGATAAATCGGGTCCCGTAGAATTCATACCGCCTGCTGAGCGCTCCACCAGGGGGCTGAAGATGGTCTATGCCAGCGGAGCGGTGATGAACCATGTGGACTGGGGAGAATTCAATGCCGTGCAGTTTATCGGTTCGGAAGGAAAGATTGAAGTGAGCAGGAGTTTTTACAGGTCGGACATTGAAGGGCTGACGGAACTGGAGCTGAAAGCAGGTGACAAGCCGCTGTACCGCAGCGATAACCACTATCAGGATTGGGTGGATGCCATGAAGAGCCGGACCCGGCCTGTTTCCGACGTGGAAGCTGGACACAGAACCGCATCGGTATGTAATATTGCAAACATCGCATATACCCTTGAGCGACCCATCAGGTGGGCACCATCGCACGAGCGGTTCATCGAAGACGATGACGCGAACGCCATGCTCGGCAGGCCGTTCAGGGGAGCGTGGAGTTTGGATGTTTAGGAAGACAAAAATTGATTTATCCGGCATGAAGAGGGGAATAGGGCTGTTTATCATCGGGTTGATATTTTCCTTGCCCTACACGGGGGCCGGACAGTCGTGTACCATCCTGAACAAGGGGAACAACCTGGTGAGGGACCGGCTCTGTTCACCCATCGATGTGAACTGGGAAGTATTTTACATCGGGGTGAACCATGGTGGGACCCTGGTTCAGATCCAGTATGACTGGGATGATGGTTCCACCGAGACCCTGGATGCCGTCGAGGGTCCTGCCGGTACCTTTACTGCTGTCTCCACACATACCTATACCTCCGTAGAGGACAGGTGCAATTATCACCCCACGGCTACCCTGATCGTCAACGGTGTCGTCTGCCAGAGTTCCACCCAGGAACAGATCGTTACCGTATGGGACGACGATGATACCAATGGGGGCCGGGTGAACGCAGAACCCAATGTTTACCCCATCTGTGTGGGAAACGGCGCGACCATGAGATTTGCCGACGACACCAGATTCAACTGCGTGCCCCCCCAGGAAAGGGATGACCCCAATGAGGACACACGATGGATCCAGTGGGTGTATGGAACCAGAAACACCATGTCTTCTTCCACACCTGTGCGGGTGGACGGGGTGGCCCGCAGCTATCCCTGGGAGGGACCCGTCATCACCCTCCCCGGGCCGGTGCATGGATCCGATGAATTGAGCCTTCCCATCACCGTGGCCGACGACAACCAGATCGGTGAGGAATTCGAGGTGGAGCTGAGGTACTGGAACTACTGCAATCCATATCCCACGGACGATCCGGTGATTGACCGGTCGGTGATCCGGATCGTGGGGAATCCGGATGCCACCATTACACCTGTGGATACCATGTGCGAATTCAATGACCCGATCAATCTGCAGGCTGCTGACGGAGGGGGTACCTGGAGCGGGAACGGGATCACCAATCGCTACACCGGAGAATTCACCCCCTACAGTGCCGGTTCGGGCACCCATGAGATCATCTACCAGATTACCGACGGGAACGGATGTTCTGATGCCGATTCAACTGACATTACCATCAGACCCTCACCTGTGGGGAACATCACCCCCGTAGATCCGCTCTGCATCTACGACCCCCCTTACGACCTGGAATCCACACCCGAAGAGGGGACCTGGGAGGGAAACGGGATCACCAACAGCATCACGGGGTTGTTCGATCCTGCCGTGGCCGGGGTGGGACCGCACCCGGTGACCTTCACCACAGAAACGGACCCGTATGGTTGTTTCGGTCAGGACACCCTGGTGGTGAGGGTGGCGGACCTGCCATTCGCCGAATTTGTCACAGCCGATTCTGCATGGTGTATGGGAGCGGATAACCTTTCAAGGGCCGAAATTTACATTTCCGGTGCCGACACCTCCCGGTTCGACCTGGTCATCGAATACAGGGGAGAGATAGATACACTTACAAACCTGCCCCAGGGAAAGCTGCTTGTCGACCTTGATAACCAGCCGGGAAAAAATGAATATATCCTGCGCAGTGTAGTGGAATACCACGATAGCAAATCGTGTGATATCGATCTGGCAGATACCCTGGTGATGCAGGTGCACCCCCTTCCCGATATGACCATGAGTGTGAACCAGGAAGGGGTGTGCAGTCCGGTGGATGTGGCCTTTTTCGCAGTACCCGGATACAACAAGTACTTCTGGATTTTCGGTGACAGTGATTCCACCATGACCAGGACCCCATCCCTGCAGCATACCTACACAATTCCTCCAGGAGATTCGGTCATTATGGTGATTGATACCATCGACGAAGTGATCGATACTTCCTACCATGAATATCTCAAAATGGACACGGTGTATTACTGGGAACTGATCATCGAAACCTCATTCGGATGCCGCGATACCACATCCGGAACGTCCCGACTGTACCAGTCACCGGAGGCCAGTTTCTTTGTTTCTCCCCAGATCCTGAACTATCCCGAAACCACTGTGACCCTTTTAAATACTTCCAGTTATGGGGATTGGGGTTATGAGTGGAATTTCGGGGACGAAGCGTCTGAATCCGTCAGAAATCCGGGGGAGCACGAATACGGCACATTCGGCTATTATGATCTTGAGCTGAAGTTGTTCAATGCGTATTGCCGTGACAGTATGACCAAACAGGTACAGATATTGCCTCCTGGGCCAATTGCACTGTTTGAACCCGACACCAGCGGCTGCCCTCCCCTGGAGATCACCTTCGAGAACGCAAGCCAGTATGCCGATTCCTACATCTGGGACTTTGATGACGGACAATTCTCCACCGACAGGAATCCCACCCACACCTTCTATCAGAGCAAGGTCCACCATGTGAAACTGACCGCCTACGGGTTATCTGGCACCGATACCACCGAACAGGCCATTTTCGTTTACACCCTTCCCAGTGTCTCCTTTGATGTCTATCCGAAAAATGCCAGGAACCTGAACCAGGTATTCAAGTTTGTCAACAACTCCGTGGATGGCGCATATTACTTGTGGGATTTCGGCGACGGGGTCACTTCTGCGGAAAAGGATGCTTCGCATATCTACGGGCAATCCGGAACCTATTCTGTAACACTCTATGCATGGACTGAAAACGGCTGCCCGGATACACTGGTGAAAGAGTCGATCATTACCGTCATTGCCGGTGAAGGCAACACCGTATTTCCCAATGCCTTTGTCTGGAACGGATCGGGGCCCACAGGGGGACACTGGAAGGAAGGGACCATCGATAATACCGTCTTCCATCCGAAACTGGAGAACGCCACGAGCCTGAAGATGATCATCTACACCAGGTGGGGAGAGAAGATCTTCGAGACCAATGAAGTCTATGTGGGATGGGACGGATACCTGAATTCGGGAAAACTTGCCAGTCCCGGTGTCTATGTATACAAAGCCTGGGTAACCTATGTGAGTGGCGACCAGGAATTGTTAACCGGCGATGTGACCTTCCTGCACTAACTGCCCCTCCCGGCCTCCCGCTTCATTTTGAATTCTGGCTATTTAATCTGTAATTTGCAGGGATGGTCCACCTGTTAATTGCGACAATATGAAACTTACCATCCCTCCAAACTACCATTCCATTCTTACCCTCAAGGAAACGGAACGGGCGATCAAAATGGTGAAGGACTTCTTTGAACTGAACCTGGCAGCAGAGCTGAAGCTCAGGCGGGTTACGGCCCCCCTTTTCGTCCAGCGGGGAACCGGGATCAACGATGACCTGAACGGGATCGAACGTCCGGTAAGCTTTGAAATCAAGGACATGGACGGAACCGTGGCAGAGATCGTCCATTCGCTGGCCAAATGGAAACGGATGATGCTTGCCGATTACGGTATTGCCAACCATTACGGGATCTACACCGATATGAACGCACTGAGGCCCGATGAGGAACTCGATAACATCCACTCCATCTACGTGGATCAGTGGGACTGGGAAAAGATCCTGCTTCCCGAGGGAAGGACGCTGGAAAACCTTAAAACCATTGTGCGCCAGATTTACGGGGTGATCAAGCGGACCGAATTCATTGTCTATGAGAGTCATCCCCAGATTGTTCCCCTCCTTCCCGATGAGATCCACTTCATCCACTCTGAAGAGCTGCTGGAGCAATACCCTGACCTGCCTCCCAGGGAGCGGGAACAACAGGTGGCTGAAAAATATGGTGCCGTATTTATCATAGGAATCGGAGGGGAACTGGCCGACGGAAAACCACATGATGGGAGGGCTCCCGATTATGATGACTGGTCCACGGAAACCGGGCCCGGAACCCGGGGACTCAATGGAGATATTATTATCTGGAACCCCATACTGGAGAGCGCTTTTGAGCTTTCATCCATGGGGATACGGGTGGACCGCGAGGCCCTGATCAGGCAGTTGGAGATGCAGGGCAAGAATGAACGGAAGGAGCTGCTTTTTCACAAGCGGCTGCTGGCCGGGGAGTTCCCCGAATCGGTCGGTGGCGGCATCGGGCAGTCGAGGCTCTGCATGTATTTTCTCAGAAAAGCACATATCGGAGAGGTGCAGGCGAGCCTCTGGCCCGGCCAGATGCACGACCACTGCCGCAAATCGGGAATCGTACTCATGTAATTTTCTCTGCCCATGTTTCTAATCATCCTCCTTGTTGTCAGTGTCCTGCTCATTGTGGTCTCCACCAGCAGGTACCGGTTTCATCCCTTCCTTGCCCTGCTGTTTGTAGCTGTGATTTTCGGTCTCTTTTCCGGTATGCCCCTCTCCTCCATTGCACAATCGATCAACGAAGGATTCGGGAACACACTGGGTTCCATAGGGATCGTGATCATAGCCGGGGTCATTATCGGAACCTTCCTTGAGCAATCGGGAGGTGCCTACGCCATGGCAAACAGGATCCTGAAAATCACCGGAAAGAAACAGGTGCCGCTGACCATGTCGATCATCGGCTATTTTGTCTCGATCCCTGTTTTCGCAGATTCCGGATTCATCATCCTCAACCCGCTGAACAAAGCACTGAGCAAGGAAGCAAAAATATCCCTGGCAGGATCGGCCGAAGCACTGGCCCTCGGCCTGGCAGTCACCCATGTACTGATCCCCCCCACCCCGGGGCCCATTGCCGCTGCGGGCATCCTGGAAGCGGACCTGGGAATGGTCATATTGTTTGGTGTGATCACCAGCATCCCCGTACTTCTGGTCGGGTGGCTCTATTCGGTCCGGATCGGTTCCAGGGTTTATGTTGATCCCAATCCGGAAGTGACCCAGGAGGAGATTACTGAAAAACTGAAGACCGCACCGTCGGCATTCCGTTCTTTCATCCCCATACTTTTACCCATCCTGCTGATCGTGATCAAATCCGTTTCCGAATTTCCAACCGCTCCATTCGGATCGGGGAACCTCCAGAAGGTAGTGGGATTCATCGGGGAACCGGTGATCGCCCTGATGATCGGTATCCTGCTCTCATTCACCCTGCCCCGGAAACTGGACCGGGACATGCTCTCCACCACGGGATGGGTGGGAAAGGCCCTGCAGAATGCCGCCCTGATCATTATGATCACAGGTGCCGGTGGTGCTTTCGGAATGGTGCTCCGGAACTCTGAGCTGGCAACGATCATGGGTGACACACTGGCGGACCTGAGGATCGGGATCTTCCTGCCGTTCCTGATGGCAGCAGCCATCAAGAGTGCACAGGGATCTTCCACGGTGGCACTGATCACCACCGCATCGCTGCTTGCCCCCATGATGGCATCCCTGGGATTTGAATCGGATGTGGCCAAAGCGCTGGTGGTACTGTCTATAGGCGCAGGTTCGCTGGTGGTCTCCCACGCCAACGACAGCATGTTCTGGATTTTCACGCAGATGACCGGGATGGAAGTGAAGACGGGCTACAGGGTGCATACCCAGGGGACTTTTTATCTGGGGATCTCAGCTGCCCTGGTGATCTGGGTGATCAGCCTGATTGCCCTCTAGTACCCATGGCCGGCCTCCCATCCGTCTGAAACCACCCTCATCACCTCCTCGAAAGGAGCGGTCCAGATTTCACTGCGGCGTTGTGCCAGATACTCCAGCAGCTGTTCATGGGCCTCCGCGGATACATTCAGGTAGCCTCCCCCCACGCTGTGAAACATAAACACTGCAAGGGTGCCTTTCTCAAGGGCTTCCTCTACGTACGCGATCAGCTCCTCTCCTGTGGGATCCGATACACCCCAGCTGGGCACATTGTGGATATCGACCTGGTCCATGCGCTCCGGAACCGGACCGCCGCCCCTGGCAGCCGGGAACATTCCCCTGATGGAATCGACAAATGAAACGCCCGTGATGGTGGTGTTGGTACAGGTGTAGGCAAAGGAACGTTCCGTTTTTCCGTCCACCGCTTTCAGGAGGCTGTTGGCCACCTGCAGTTCTGCCAGAAGGCGGTGAAAGGTATAGCTGTTCAGATCATATTCCGGCATGACCCAATCAAACCGGTCCCCGTGACAGGGATGGAACAGGGTATGGTTCCCCAGTTCGTGCCCCTTTGCCGCCATCTCTCTCCACTCCCCGGTCCTCCGATAGAGCGACGGAGAGGTTCCCGTGACGTAAAATGTACCCCGGAATCCATGCCTCTCCAGGGCCGGTGCAGCAATATCCACGTGACAATCCAGCCCGTCATCGTATGTGAGGCAAACTGCCGCGCGGGCATTTCCGGGCCACGAAAATCCATCCTGAGCCGGGGCATACCTCCCGGGGATCATCAATAGAAAGAGCAATAAAATGAAAAAGCCATACCGGTTCGTGGGGCGAGGGTATCCTGTCATGGTTGCGAGATTTTTTTACCTTTGATTCCCTCAAAAATAAAGAAGATGACCTTAAGTTCTCGCCTCATTCGCCATCTATTTGCATTCACTTTAATTGCTTTTCCGGTATGCATTTCCGCGCAGGGAACGCTATCGCCGGAGCATCTGCTCAGCCTGAAATCTGCCGGCGGCCTGGAGATCAGCCCGGATGACAAGGAATTTATCTACTACATCTCCACTCCCAGGGGGCCCAACGATCCGCCCGGATCCCCACTTCAGGAATATTACAGGGGATCGGTGAAAAAGATGAGCTCCTCCCCACTGTTTGAGGATACGATCAGGGTGAGTGCAGCCAGGTACAGTCCGGATGGGAAGTACATTGGATTCCTCCATTCACCCGGCAAAGATCCCCGGCAGGTGTATGTGATGGAGTCACAGGGAGGAGCCATGATTCAGCTGACCGATGAACCTTCTGGGGTCACTTATTTCAGGTGGCACCCGGCCTCAAGGGGCATTGCCATTCTCTCTCCGGAACCTGTCTCAGAAAAGGAGAAAGAGCTGAAAAAGAGGGGATACGATTTTATCTACTACGAGGAAAACCTGAAAAAAAACCTCCTCACCCTGATCAGTTTTGACGACCGGTGGAAGGAATCTGACAGGATGGAGATCGAGCTGGAGGGGCATCCCTGGGACTTTGAATTCAATCCTGACGGTAGTTTGATAGCCGCCTCGGTCTCCCCGGAAAACCTGGTTGACCACAGGTACATGTTCCTGAAGATCCACCTGGTTGACCCGGTAACGGGAGAAAACCGGGTCATATCACAGAATGAGGGGAAGCTCGGGAATTATGCGTTCTCCCCGGACGGGACACACCTGGCCTATGCTGCTGCCAGGGATATCAATGATCATGCCGTCAGCCAGGCCTATGTAGCGGAGCTGGCAAGCGGATCGGTAACCAACCTTACTCCTGCAGATTTCAGGGGGCACGTGGAATGGGTCCAGTGGAAGGACAGCGGGAACCTCTATATTTATTCGGGTGAGGGGGTCTACCCGAAGCTGAGCACCCTTCCCATTGACGGTGGGGAGCGGACCGTTCTACTGGACGCTGCAGAACAGGGGG
>Ga0209536_100001984_pt1 | contig 33463 bp, 27 predicted proteins | sample DeeMarSeWOR28_12_FD_187461 | JGI IMG/M metagenome (GOLD analysis project Ga0209536, IMG submission 187461) | Marine sediment microbial communities from White Oak River estuary, North Carolina - WOR-2-8_12 (SPAdes) (version 2) | ecosystem: Environmental > Aquatic > Marine > Intertidal zone >... | reverse complement strand
ACCGTCCTGGCGACTGCCGTCGTGATCGGCGCTAGTTTGTTGCTCCTGCCGCTGATCGGCAGCGAATTTTTGCCCCCCAGCGATGAGGGCGAAGTCCGCATCAACGGCAAGATGGAAATTGGCACCCGGCTAGAGTTGGTCGATCAGCAGACACGCATAATGGAGCAGATCGTTCAACCGGCGGTGCCCGAAGCGGTGGCATCGGTGGTCAGTGTCGGTGCCTCCGGCTGGCGGGCTGACGCGGGCTCAGAGGGTGAAATACGCATGTCTCTGCTGCCGGCCGCCCAACGTCAGCGTTCCAATGTGGAAATCGCCCAGGATTTGCGACGCCGCTTGGACGGCAGTGTTCCGGGAATGGAGATTCGTGTCCGGGCACCGCAGGGTCAGTTTTTGTTGGAACGGCTCCTGGGGGGTGACCAGGGACTGACCATCGAGATCCTAGGCTACGAGCTTGCCACCCTTGACACCCTGGCCGGCAGCGTTGCGAAATCGGTTGTGGATGTGGCGGGCATCACCGACGTTCAGACCAGTCTCGAAGCCGGTATACCCCAGCAGGAAATTCGTGTAAACCGCGACAAGGTCGCCGATCTCGGTTTGAGCGTGCGTGATGTCACCCAGCTGCTGCAAACCGCGGTGGCCGGTTCAAAGGCCGGCGAGTACCGCACGGGGGGCAATTCCTATCGTATTCTGGTGCAGCTCAAGGATGCCGAAAAGCGCTCTCTGGACGAAATTCTCAACCTTACACTGACAACGGCATCCGGTGAAAAGGTGGCACTGCGCAACGTTGTGACGACCGAGGCGAGCCGCGGACCGATTCTTATCGACCGCAAAGACCAGCAACGGAGGGCGACGGTCCAGGCCAACGTCGCAGGACGCGATCTGGGTTCAGTGGCCTATGACGTTCAGGCTCTGCTGGATCAGATTCCGCGGCCGGTCGGCTATGATCTGAAGGTCGCCGGCAACTTCGAAGAACAGCAAAAGGCCTTCAGGGAGCTGATTATCTCACTCGTGCTGGCTCTGGTCCTGGTCTATATGGTGCTGGCCTGTCAGTATGAATCGCTGCGGAATCCACTGGTCGTCATGTTTTCGGTTCCTCTGGCTGCAGTCGGTGTGCTGGTAACTCTGTTTATCACCAAAACGACGTTGAACGTGCAGTCTTACATCGGCTGCATCATGCTGGGAGGGATTGTGGTCAACAACGCGATTCTGCTGGTGGACCAGGCCGGCCGCCTTGTTCGCGACGGGATGCGCACCCGCGATGCCCTGATCGAGGCCGGTCGGCGCAGATTGCGGCCGATTCTGATGACGACCTTGACGACCATCCTTGGCCTGATGCCGCTGGCACTCGGCATCGGCGAAGGATCCGAAGCCCAGGCCCCTCTGGCACGGGCGGTTGTCGGAGGCCTCACCGGATCCACGCTGATCACGCTGGTGCTTATTCCGGTGGTCTATTCACTGTTTCATCCCGAACCCAAAACTGGGGGACAGCCGTCATAAAACCATATTTGGCACCACTTTTTCTTGACATCAATATGGCCTAATGATATTAGGAAAAATCTTCTAAAGTTTTAAAATATTTTTTAAACCATTTAATTACAGTTAATTATACGCTTAGCAACAGTAAGTTGTATTCTCTTTATTTTTCATTTCTACCCATTATTATTCATAAATGGACGCACTTCGGATTATCTGCTGCGTCATATAGACATTTTATTCGGTATAATTTTTTTATTTTTTAATAACATTAATATAAAAATAAATATAAAAAACAAATAGTTATCAATTCTATAGGTTAGATATTAATAATACGCTAAATGTTGTAAACCCGAGAAATATGGCAAGAAACAATTCCAAGGAACACACCAGAGAGCGCATCATCAATTCTGCTAAAAAATTGTTTGCCGAGCAGGGATACCAGAAGACAACCATCGTAGATATATCGAAACAGGCGGGATTGTCTGAGGCCGCCCTGTATGAATATTTTCAGGGTAAAGAAGATTTATTGCTGACCATCCCTGATCTATGGGTTTCTGATCTGTTGCGCGATTTGGATGATCAGCTATTCGGCATAAATGGGGCGGTTAACAAACTTCGAAAATATCTGTGGTGGTATATGCGCTGTGTTGAACAATCACCTCTGGACGCCAAGATCGTCTATCTTTTCCTTAAAACCAATGCCAATTTTTTGAACACCGAAGTCTATTCGAATGTTAAAAATCTTTATTCTTATTTGGTCGATATTTTTCTGGAAGGCAGCAATTCCGGAGAAATGAAGGCCGGTCTCAACCCACGACTGGCCAGAGATCTCTTTGTGGGTACCATGGATCATATGATCACGCGCTGGCTTCTGAAAGACAGATCCTATTCATTGTTTGATGATCTGGAAGATATTTTCGGGCTCATGGTGGATGCCTTTACGGCCAAAAATTCAACAACTTGAATTCATTTAAAAATTTGAGTTTTGCATCCGGTGTTCAAAATTGCGCTTTTATATACGTGGGTTTAAGAACGGGTGTAATCCGCGAGCTAAAAAAAATCGGCGACCAGCAGAATTTTTAGGAAAATCGAACTTCTAATAACCTACATTCGAGGGGGTGTGAGCATGGCTAAAACTATTTTTGAATGGGACTATTCGGATTATCCGGGAGCCAAATCCTATCCGCATCTGTTCAAGCCGATTCAAATCGGCAATATTATCGTGCCGAACAGAATCAAGTATACGGCAACCGAGGAGAATTTGAACGGGCTTGATGGTTTTGTAACTGACCAGGGTGTTGCCTATCTGCGAGAAAGGGCCAAGGGCGTGGTCGGAGGCCTGTGCTTCATGCAGGGCGTTTATATGGATGAAGCCCGCATGGGGCAGGGCTATGTCGGGCAAGCCGCGGCCTGGGACGATAAGTTTGTACCTGGCCTAAAAAGGCTGGCAGAGGCAATCCATGATGGCCGGGCGGTGGCCGGGATTCAATTGATGGATTGCGGGCGGGTCGGCGCCGTCGATGTGGAATACGGGCATGGACCCTCTGCTGTTCCCCAGCGGCTTCGGATTTTCAGAGAAATGCGGGAGATGTCAAAAGATGATATCAAAGAGATGATTCAGCAACATGTCGATGCAGCCAAGCGCGGGGTTGAAGCCGGATTTGATGTCATGGAAATATCCGGTATCGTGGGCTATCTGGTTTCAAATTTTATTTCCAGTTACACCAATCGCAGAGCTGATGAGTACGGCGGGGATATTCGCGGAAGGATGCAGGCCGTTGTTGAACTTATTCAGGGCGTCAGGGCCGTCATTCCGGATGACATGCCGCTGGGTATCCGTCTGTGCTCCGAAGAGCTGCTCGATGATGTTCGCGGCAATACACCGGAAGAGTCCATGGAGTCCTATAAAATCGCCGAAGAAGCCGGTGCCGATTATATCAGCTGCACCCTGGGCTGGCAGGAATCCATTTATCCGGTTATCAGCCGTGATATCCCCATGGGCAACTGGATTCATCTGGCCAAGCGCGCCAAAGAACATGTCAGCATTCCAATCTCGATGGCCTACCGGCTGTTTAAGCCCGAATTGCCGAACGAAAAAATAGCTGCCGGTGAACTGGACATCTGGGAGATGTGCCGCCCGATGATTGCCGATCCGTTGATGCCCAAGAAGGTATTGGAGGGCCGGGAGGAGGAGATACGCCATTGCGTGGCATGCAACCTGTGTTTGGCCAGGCTTTTCCGGGATGCACCCATGACCTGCTACATTAACCCGATTTGTGCTCACGAGGCCAATCCTGAGTTTGCCGATCCGCCGCCGGCGGAAGAGGAAAAAGAGATCATGATCGTGGGGGCCGGTCCAGCGGGACTTGAATGTGCCTATGTGGCCGCTCAAAGAGGCCATGAGGTGCACGTATATGACAAGCGCCAGGAGATCGGCGGCACCCTGAACGAAGCCCGCAATGCCCCATACGGGGATGATGAGCTCTGGACCTGTGTGGAATACCAGAAGGTCATGTGCGAAAAAGCAGGTGTGCAGTTCCATTTAGGAACCGAAGTGACCGAGGATCTTATTGAAGATGAAATGCCGGACAGTGTTGTACTGGCTACCGGGCCCTTGTATTCGAAGCCTGAGGTCAGCGGTGCAGATTCCGACAAGGTAGTATATCTGCTTGATGTAATGGCCGGCAAAGCGGAGACGGGTGAGCGGGTGGTGGTCTGGGGCAATCGCAAACCCGGTATCGGTTGTGCGCTTCACCTGGCCAAACAGGGAAAAAAAGTGACACTGGTCGGTAGAGACAAAACTGCAGGGTTCGACGTCAATCCTTCGTTTAAATGGCGTTACATGATCTATATGCGGCAAAACGGTATCGTCGCCTACAATGACTGCGAGATTGTTGAGGTCAGCGATGAAGGTGTCGTCGTCGAAACTTACGATGGGTACCGATGGCCGATCTCCTGCGACACGATCGTTATCGCCGACAGAGCACCCAACGAGAATCTGAAAAATGCGGTCCAGTCCGAAGGAATCGAGCTTTTTGTGGTCGGCGATGCGTTGATTCCCCGAAACCTGTCCAGTGCGGTTCATGACGGTTACCGTATCGGTATGCGTATATAAATAAGGAGGTAAACCATGCCAGTTGATGCCGAAAAAGAAATAACCAGATTGTGGAAAGCGTTGCACAGCGCCCAGGATGAAATCGGAAAAACTTATTATCGCTGGAGACAGGTTGCCATCGAATTTGCAGGCGACGATGTCAAACCCATGGATGTTGCTTTGCGGGCCGCCGAGGTGTTTGGCAAAGACATCGGCAAAAGCATTCTACCCCGGATGAACTGGTTGAAGGGGGAAGAGGGCTTTATGATGATTTTGGCCAGAGCACTTGCCGGTCTGTGGATCAACGATGGCGGAAATGCAAATGTTGAGCAGGGGGAAAGTCCGGGGGAGATATTCATTAAATGTACTCGCGATCCATGGCCGACCTGGGCCAAGGAATTTGGCGTACCCATGGAAGAAGTAGCTGTCTGCCGAGAGAAAATGTACCAATCCATTCTGGAAGATGTGAGCGTATTCATGAACATACCTCTGGGAATTGAGCTGCAGAAAGCAATATCCAGAGGGCAGGGGGAGACAGTGATGAGGTTGTATAAGGCGGAATGACGAAAGTCGAAGCGAATATACCACATAAGGAGTGCGAAAATGGCTGCTCAAGTCGATTTAGATAAATGTAATATGTGTGGCGGCTACACCGAGCCGCTGTGCGTTGAGATATGTCCGGACCAGGCCATACGCATACAGGACGGCCGGCCGGTAGTCACCGAGTTTTTATGTGAGGACTGCAATGAATGCGGATGTGTGTGCCCGGATCATGCGATTGAAGTGCCATTAGAAAAGGTCACATTTTAAAGCGGGTTTGAAAACTCGCCTCATGACCGGATGCTGCGCTGCAAGCCGGACACAAATGCGAATACACTGCCGTGCCTGCGCCGCCTTTATTCGGCCCGGCACATTGCGTTCGCGCATGATCAGGGGGGTGTAAAACAGTCTTATTGAAAATAAAGTCTTTACCGAAAAGGGGGAAGGCATGAAGGTCAACAAAATCGATCATATCTGTATTGCGGTGAATAACCTGGAGGAAGCCCGCAAAATTTGGGAACCGGTATTGGGTAAATCGAAACCCGATGACGAATATATTGACGAACCCGAAAAGATCAAGGTTGCACGATACTGGGTCGGTGAAATTGGATTCGAATTGATGGAATCCACGACGCCCGATGGCGATGTAGCCAGATTTATCGAAAATAGAGGCGAAGGGGTTATGCTAATAAGCTTTAATGTCGACAGCACGCGGGAATCGATGGATGAATTGAAGCAAATGGATTATCCCTTTATCGGCGGGGTCAGGCCGTTTAGAGATTGCGAGTTTGCATTTATTCATCCCAAAAAGATGAATGGGGTGCTGCTGGAACTGATCGACTATAAGTGGCGCGAGTTTGAAGATCGATAAAGCGCTCAGCCCGAACCGCGCATCGCGCAGCCTGATGAGGTTTAGAAGATGACAATTTCAAAAAAGATCGAACACATTATCGCCGGATCTTCCTTTATCAGGAAGATGTTTGAAGAAGGTGCCGAACTGAAAGCAAAATATGGCGCTGAAAATGTTTATGACTTCAGCCTGGGAAATCCCAATGTGCCCCCACCTGATGAATTCAATCAAGCGCTCATAGATACCGTAACCTCCTGCGGGCTCGGAGACCACTGCTATATGCCCAATGCCGGTTATCCGATGGTATGCGGATCAGTAGCGCAGTATCTGTCTGAAGAGCAGCAGGCACCGGTGACCGATAAAGAAATTCTCATGACCTGCGGGGCTTCGGGCGCATTGAATATAGCCCTGAAAGCTATTCTGGATCCGGGTGATGAAGTTTTAACGCCGGTTCCATGTTTTGTAGAATACAAATTCTACGCCGACAACCACGGCGGCGTGCTCAAAACAGTGCCGACCAAACCTGATTTTCATCTGGACATGGATGCCATTGATTCGGGCATTACCGAAAAGACCAAAGCAATTCTGATTAACTCGCCCAACAATCCCACCGGTCAGGTATACCCGCAAGCCAGTCTGCTGGCGCTCGGAGAGCTTTTAGAAAAAAAGAGCAAAGCATTCGAAAAAACCATCTATTTGATATCCGACGAGCCTTATCGCAAGATTGTATATGATGATCTGAGCGTGCCCAGCATATTTGGCGCCTATAAGGAAAGTATTATCGGCACTTCTTATTCAAAGGATATTTCCATTCCGGGTGAGCGCATCGGATTTGTCGCCGTAAATCCGGCTGCGACCTATAAGGAAAAGCTTTTGGGTGCGATGACGGTGGCCAATCGCATTTTGGGTTTTGTCAATGCCCCCGCACTCATGCAGCGGGTGGTGGCATGCATTCAGGGTATGAGCGTTGATGTGTCTGAATATAAACGCAAGCGCGATATGCTCTGTGAAGGCCTTGGCAGTTTCGGTTATGATTTTATCACCCCGCCCGGCACTTTTTATCTATTTCCGCGCTCACCGATTGCCGATGACGTCGAATTCGCCAATGCGCTAAAGGAAGAGAGAATTTTGGTGGTTCCCGGCAGCGGTTTTGACGGACCCGGTCATTTTCGTATCGCTTTCTGTGTGGGTGATGATACGATTAAAAACGCGATGCAGGGATTTAAGAAAGCTATTGATAGATACAAGTAGAAGAACACCACGAAGAATTAGAACCGGGATTGCATCTTTTCAAATCGGAAGCATGAATACTCCAAAGGCGGACAAGCTTCGCAATACGAAGCAAGATTTAAAATTCGAATTTATTTTGCTTCATTTAGCCGCTTGTCTCTATTTTGGTGATCTAAATTTCGGCTCTGTCGAGGATGGAATGTAATTATGGCAAAAATTCTGCGCGATTACGAAGTGTATCTGGTCTACGTTGATCCGGATCGGTGCGATTCCTGTGAGGATTGTATCAAATACTGTCCGGTAGACGTGTTTGAGATGCCCCATAAAGCCGTCCCGGTCAGGCCGGGCCATTGTCTGGGATGTCTGACTTGCACGGCCGTGTGCAAGTCTAAAGCGATCATCGTAACGGAAATCTGAATGGGGTGAATTATGAGTGACTCTATATTGATCATCGGAGGTGGAATTGCCGGGATCAATTGCGCCATGAATGCCGCCAAATATGGAACCAAAGTATATCTGGTCGACGATACCGCCAGCATCGGCGGGATGATGGCCAGATTGGATAAAACCTTTCCGACAAATGATTGTTCCATATGCATCGAAGCGCCCCAGATGTATGAAGTCGACAATCATGAAAATATCGAGATTCTAACGAGTACGGCGGTCCGGAAGGTTAAAAAGGTCAACGGCAACTTTAAGGTCAAGCTGGCCAAAAAGGCCATATACGTGGACGAGGAAAAATGTACCGGGTGCGGTGCCTGTGTAGAAGCATGTCCGGTCAGTGTCCCCGATGAAATGGACGGTAAGGTCGGTGGATTGCGCAAGCTGGTGTCTATGGCATTTCCGCAGGCAGTTCCAAATGTAGTTACCGTAGATCCAAGCTGTCGTTTTGGGGATATGCGCAAAGCCGGAGCCTGTATTGGTGACTGTGCTGTGGATTGCAGCCAATGTCGAGAGTGCCCGATTGCCCTGTGTGTTAAAGCCTGCGAGAAAGAAGGGAAAAAGGCAATCGAACTGTGGCAGTCCGGCAAGACTTTGAATCTCGAGGTCAAGAGTATTGTTGTGGCCACCGGGATAAAAAATGCCTCTCCGGCCGGAGACCTGCTGGGTTACGATAAATACGAAAATGTTATAACGAATACCGAGTTTGAAAGACTGATGAATGCCGGAGGGCCCACTGCCGGAGAGATTGTTCGCCCCTCTGATAAAAAACATGCGAAGAAAATAGCCTGGATTCAATGTGCCGGAAGGGGTTTGGCCGAAGGCAAGGGCACACCATACTGCTCAAAGATTTGCTGCATGATTTCCACAAAACAAACCATTATAACCAAAGAGCATGATGAAAGTGTGGAGACAACCATATTCTACAATGATCTAAAAGCTTACGGAAAGGGTTTCTGGGAATTTTACCGCAAAGCCAAAGAAAACGGTGTCTGCTACGTCAAAGGCAGGCCCTATGAAGTATTTGAAGATCCTGAGACAAAAAATCTGACCATTCGGTATGAAGATTTGGAAAACGCGGAGTTAAAAAAAGAAGAAGTGGAACTTCTGGTGCTTGCAACCGGCATCATCCCTAATGATCGAAACCAAAAGCTGGCCAAGATCCTGAAGCTTAAACTGGACGATCGGGGATATTTTAAGGAAAAAGATCCCCTGCTGGCGCCACTCGAGACCGATATCGACGGTATTTATCTTTGCGGCGGCGCAACCGGGCCGATCGATATTGCGGAGTCGGTGGCGCAGGCTGCGGCCGCAACCATGAAGGCGGTCAGTTTTCATTCCTCATAGGACGCCCCGCAACCCTCAAGACGAATTGAAGATACAAGGCATTTTTGATTTATACGGTTTTTGCCAATGATGGAATGATAAGAAAATGGAATAATGGGTTGCTGGAATAGCGGGTTATTGAAGGATATCTCATGAAAGAAGACATCCGAATCGGCGTTTTTATATGTGACTGCGGAACCAACATTGCCGGCGTCGTCGACGTAGCGGAAGTGACCGAATATGCCGGGCGCCTGGAGAATGTGGTTGTGGCCGATGAAGGCAAATGGTCCTGTTCGGTGGATTACCTGACCAAATTGCAGGGGCTGATTAAAGAGCACGGAATCAACCGCGTGGTGATTGCCTCCTGCACACCCAGGACCCACGAACCGTTATTTAAGCGGACGGTTAAAGAGGCCGGTTTGAATCCGTACCTGCTGGAATTTGTAAGCATACGAGAGCAGGTTTCCTGGGTTCATATGAAGGAGCCGGAAATTGCCACCCAAAAAGCCAAGGATTTGATTAAGATGGGTGTCGCCAAGGCCGCCTTGCTGGAAGAAGGACAGGAAATCAGACTACCGGTCAAAACGGATTGCCTGATCATCGGCGGTGGTATGGCCGGCATGCATGCAGCCCTGAGTGTTGCCGATCAGGGATTTAATGCATTTCTGGTCGAAAAGGAGACCCAACTCGGCGGGATATTGAACAAGATCTGCTTTGTTTCCCATGACAACCGCAGAACGCCGGCAGCCGAATTAGTCCGGGCAAAAGTGGATCAGGTTATTATGCATCCCCACATCACCGTTCTGACCGATGCTGAAATTATGAGTGTTGAGGGATATATCGGCAACTACAAGGTAAAAGTACAATCCAACGGCGGCGGCGCTGTAAAATCACTTGATATCTCCACCATTATTGTCGCAACCGGAATGAAAGAGCTTGAGCCGCTGGGGCAGTTCGAATATGGCACTGATTCACGCGTGATTACCCAGCTTCAGCTGGACAGCATGATGCGAAATAAAAGTATCGGCGATTACACCAATATCGTCATGGTCAGCTGCGTCAACTCCAAAAACGATGAACGCGGATGCTGCAACATCGGATGCCATACCGCGGTCAAGAATGCCATCGCTCTCAGCCATCTGCGAAAGGATGTAAACATTTTTATCCTGTATCGCGATATGAGCCTGATCAAAGAAGAAGGTGCCGCCCAGCAGACGGCCAAGCGCCGGGGGGTTAAGTTTTTAAGATTTCCCGATGATCGCTATCCTGAGGTCAGCAAAGCAAACGGCAAGTTGGTGGTAAAAGTCCACGATGTGCTGCTGGGAAAAGATTTTGAGATTCCTTCTGACCTGCTGGTCTTAACGACGGCTTTTAAAGGAGACGATACCGTTGACCAGATAAGAGGGCACTTGAAAGTTTCTGCCAATCCGGATGGTTTTTTTCAGGAATCCCACGTCAAACTCGCACCGCTTGAATTTGCAACAGACGGCATCTGCCTTGCAGGCTGTGCCAAAGCGCCCATGACCTTTAAAGAGAGCTGCGAGGAAGGTATTGGAGCAGCCATGAAAGCATCGATCCCCATGAATAGGGGATACATCGAGACCGAAGGGATTGTGGCTGATATCGAACTTGCCGATTGCAATCAGTGCGGCCTTTGTGCCAAGCGATGCCCTTACCGTGCGATCCAGTTGGATGAGCAGGACAACCCGGAGGTAATCAAGGCCCTGTGCAAGGGCTGCGGTTTGTGCGCGGCGGACTGCCCCAAAGCATGTATCAGCATCGTTCACTACTCTGATGAACAGGTTTTTGCTCAGGTTGAAGCGGCATTGGAAGAAGACCCGGAACAAAAAATTATCGCTTTTGTCTGCCATTGGTGTGCTCTGGGCGGTGTCGATATGGCCGGCGTCAGCCGTTTGCAGTACCCTTCCAATGCGCGGCTTATCCGGGTAATGTGCTCGGCCCGGGTTTCTTTGAAGATGATGCAGAAACCCTTCGAACTCGGTGCTGCCGGTGTTCTTGTGGCCGGCTGTGAATTTCCGACCTGTCACTATATTGAAGGAAATTATGCGGCTGAAAAACGATTGAAACGTGCCAAGCGCAAACTGGACAAAGCCGGTTATGATTCCAAAAAATTATGGAATATCTGGTGCTCGGCAGCGGACGGGCCGAAATTTGCCAATACGATGAGGGAGATGGTCAAAACGCTTATTTAAAATGACCTTATTGGAGTTGGCAATGGTTGGGCCTAAAATCACTTCATTTCAATTGCTTCAATTTTGTGCAAAGAGGCCGAACGTTTATGGATGATAGCATGAAGTTTGCCGAGCGATTTAATGATATCGAGATGTTCAGATACTGCGAGCAATGCGGCCGCTGCAGCTCGGCCTGTCCGATTACCGGTATAAATAATTTCAACATTCGCCGTCTTATCCGGCATGTCGAGTTAGATCTGATTGATGATATCGCCAGCTCCACGATGCCCTGGTTTTGTGCTGTGTGCGGCAGATGCGAGGATGCCTGCCCGAATGGAATCAAGATCCTGGATATAACCCGAACGCTTCGGGCGATCGGGCCCGAAGAGCGGATACCTCAGGAGCCGCCCTGTGTCAAGAGTTGCCCGGCGGGAATCGATGTTCCCGGATATTTGAGATATATCGCTCAGGGCCGACCGGACGCGGCCTGCAAACTGATTATCGAGAAGGCTCCTTTTCCGGGTATTTTGGGCAGGGTGTGTACACGCCCCTGTGAAACGGCCTGCAAAAGAGGCGAGGTCAACGAACCGATTTCTATTTGTGCCGCTAAAAGGTATGCCGCCGATAAAGCCGGCGATCTTTCGGAATGGGTTTCGGCCACTGCAGCGGATTCCGGTAAGAGAGTAGCCGTCATCGGGGCCGGCCCCGCAGGCCTGACTGCCGCATTTTATCTCCGAAAAAAAGGACATCATGTCACCGTATTCGAAGCCAGAGAAAAGCCGGGCGGCATGATGCGCTATGGCATACCTTATTACCGTTTGCCGGAGGACATTCTGGACGAGGAGATCAGCCGGTTGCTTGGCACCGGAATAGATTTGAGAACCGGTCAGAAGTTGGGCGTTGATTTCGAGATCGACCAGCTGAAAAATGACGGTTTTGAGGCTGTTTTTGTTGCAGTTGGTGCTCAGTTGAGTCGAAAAGTTGAGATGGAGGGCCTGGACCTGGAAGATGTCCATTGGGGCGTTGAATTTTTGACAGCGATCGCGGAGGGAAAAGAACTATCGGTCAGGGATAAAGTTGTTGTTATCGGAGGCGGGAATGTGGCCGTTGATGTCGCACTCTCGGCTTTAAGGCTGGGCGCCAGCCGTGTGATTCTCGCGTGTCTCGAAACCCGGGAAGAAATGCCCGCCAATGTCTGGGAGATTGAGCAGGCATTTGAAGAGGGAATTGAGATACTTTATTCCTGGGGGCCGAAGAAGATCCTTGCAAATAATGGCAAGGTTTCGGGGATCGAACTTGTAAAGTGTACTTCTGTATTTGATGATGATGGTAATTTTTGTCCCTATTTTGACGATTCCAAAACAACCGTTGAAGCCGACCAGATCATCCTGGCAATTGGACAAGCCAGTGAAACTGCTTTTTGCCAGGATTTCTGTTTTCTCGATGATCAGATGTCTTTGCCGGTAGCTAATGGCCTGATTGCCATAAACAGGGTGACCCAGGAAACTGCATTGCGGGGTGTTTTTGCAGGCGGTGATGTCGCCAACGGCCCGGCCACGGTTATCGAGGCCATTGCAGCCGGCCGCAGGGCGGCTATTTCTATTGACAAATATCTGGGCGGAAACGGAATGATTCAATTCGCTGCCGGGGATGCCGAAAGTGCTGATGGGCAATATGATGGTAAAAGAGAAACCGGGTTTGCAGAGCTGAAACGGATTGAAGCGCCATCCCTGCCGGTTTCCGAGAGACATTCGGGGTTTTCTGAAGTTGAATTGAGGTATAGTGACGAACAGGCCCGACATGAAATCCACCGATGCCTGCAGTGTGATCTTGAGATCTGCCTGGCCAGGCAGACACGCAGCCTGGAATTCAAAAATATCGATTAACCCAGCGGAGCGGTGTCATGAAAACCAGTGATTTGAAAATTTTAAGTGATGATGAAATCAGCAGGATCCAGCAACATACCCTGGAGCTGCTGGAGAATACGGGTATTATCGTTGAATTGAAAAAAATGAGAAATTTGCTTTCAGACCATGGATGCGCAGTTGACGATGTTAGCAAAATCGTAAAGTTTCCCGCTTCCATGGTGGAGCGCTTTGTCAAGAAAGCACCCCGTGAGTTTACCCTTTGCGGAGCTGATGCAGACAAGCAGTGGGCAATTAGCCCGGAAACAAGGGTTTGGTCAGGGTTGGGAACTCCTTTCCGCATGCTTGACCCAAAAACCGGGGCCCGCAAAGATGCCACCCTCGAAGATCTGCGAAAACACCTTATAATTTTTGACTATCTCGACCATATAACCGGAAACCAGATGGATATATGGCCCCAGGACATTCCCATGCATACCACGCATGTCGAAGCCATTCGTGCCTGGGCTCAAAACTGCACCAAAACTTTCGGCATGGGTGCTTATGGTGTCATGGCCACCTCGGATATGATGGAGATGGTGTCTCTGGTGATGGGCGGCAGTGACAAAATCGAGGATAAGCATCCGTTTTGCGGTATCGTCAGCATTCACAGTCCTTTGTCTTCAGCTCAAATTCAGCTGGAAGGTCTTATGATCCTCGCGGAGAATAATATGCCGGCTCTGGTTTCGCCAGAGGCCATGGCCGGAACGACAGCTCCGGTTACGCTCGGCGGACTTCTTTTGCAGCATAATGCCGAAATAATTTCGCACGTTGTCATGGCCCAGGTTGTCAATCCCGGCACACCCGTACTTTATGGATCCGTTTCTACGGTCGCAGACATGAAGGCCGGAACACCGGCACTCGGTTCGGTTGAAACGGGCATGATCAGCGCGGCATCCGCCCAGCTGGCGCATTCATACGACCTGCCGATTCGGGCTGTCGCCGGAGCAACCGAATCCAAGGTTGCGGATGTTCAGTGCGGCTTCGAGCGGGAACAATCCATGACCCTTGCGGCGATGGGCGGCGTCAACTACATTACCTGTGTCGGAACACTGGAATCGACCAACTCCGGTATGCATGAGCTGGCCGTCATTGATAATGAAATCATTGCGAGGGTGGAAAGAGCTTTGCGGGGATTTGAAATCAATGATGAAACCCTTGCCATCGATACGATAAAAAGAGTGGGCCCCGGTGGCAACTATCTGGTGGAGGAGCATACCCTGAATTATCTCAGAACCGAGCATTTCATTCCCGCCGTCACCGACCGGGATCATATCGAGGTCTGGGAACAGTCCGGAAAAAAGAATATTCTGGACCATGCCGCAAATGAGGTAAATCGTATCCTCTCCGAGCACCGGCCACGAGATCTTGATCCCAAACTCATCGATGAACTTGATCATTTCGTCAACAAGGTTGCGGCAAGATCCGAAGAAGACTTTTTGGCAGCCGAGTGGGAGAACTAGAATTTTTCGCTGCCAGCTCTGCGGTGATTGCTATTTTTTCGGAATAACTCAATGAAGGCTGAAAAGAAACCCGTCGAATCGGACAATACTTCACAAAAGCCCTCGACGTTCAGAGAACTCATCCTTTACAACATGGCCGGCTTTGCATTGAATGTTTATGATACGATCCTGGCCGCCTGGATATTGTTTTTTTATGCTCCCCCTGAAAACCTTGGACACATCCAGTATCTGCCCATGACGGTTTTGGGAATTATTTTGGCGGGCGGCAGGATTCTTGACGCCATTACCGATCCTCTGGTCGGGTACCTCAGCGACAATGCCAACAGCCGCTGGGGCCGAAGAAAACCCTTTATCTTCATAGCGAACCCCCTTCTTTTTATTTCTTTTGTAATGATATGGTTTCCGCCAATTGCCGAAGCCAGCAGCCTGAATGCCGTCTTTCTTGCTGTGGTGCTTTTTTTTTATTACTGGGCCTACACCGGCGTTCTTATACCATGGTTTGCCGTTCTTCCGGAACTGAGGGCCGAAAATAGGAGCCGGGTAAAAATTGCCACGGCCGGCGTTGCCATCGGGGTTATCGGTGCGCTGGTGGGGGGAGGATTATCCGGACCACTGCTCGAAAGCATGGGAGCCTTTTGGATGGCCCTACTTTTGGGATCCTCTGCCTTTGTCGCCGGAGAGCTCACCCTTTTAGGGATAACCGAACGCTATTGCCCGGACAGGTCTGAGACATCTCCCGGGTTTGTCGGATTTTTTAGAATGCTCAGGCAGGTCTTTGCGGATAAACAGGTACTGTCCTTTGCGATCATGATCATGCTCGTTCAGCTCACCTATCAGCTCATGCTGATGAATGTTCCCTATTTTACAACGATTATACTCGGGCGAAGCCAATCTGCGGCCTCGATGCTGATGGCGACCGTTATCATCATCATGGCGGTGTCAACACCCCTATGGTATTTTTTGCTCAGCAAATTTCCGAAAAGGAATGTATTCAGGGCGATCATGCTGATCATGGCATTCGGTTTCTTGCTGGGTTTTTATATCGGCAGGTTCCCTGCTTTTTCGCCCTATATCCAATCGATCATCATCTTTTCAGTCATCGCCATACCTGTAGGCGGAATGTTTTCCGCCGTTCTGGGAATTATTGCCGATCTTACCGATTATGATGAACTTAAATCCGGCAAGCGCAGAGAGGCGGTATATTACGGCATATACGGCATCGTCAGAAAGACCGGATGGGCCTGCTGCCCTCTGATCATTGCCGGTATTTTCAGTTTTTTCGGTTCCACCGTCGAAAACCCCAGTGGTGTCAGAATCGTATGGCTGGTCTGTGCATCGGTTTGTGTGCTGGGATACGTGGTATTCTTGCCATATAAAATCGGTGACAGTCAGGAAGAAACCCGAAAAATCATGAATCTCTAATCGTGATCGGCCCAATGGGACCATGGTTTTTCGGAAACAGCTAAAATTTCGCTCTGGGGACTTTGGCCCTACCGGGGGCGCCTGTTATGCGCGGCTTCTGCTTGCAGACTGGCCGCGGCAAGGCCCCGGAAAACCGTTCAGCCGAACAGCCCCATGGAAAGTCCGAAGACATCGCACTTAAAACCTGCCGGCCAGTAGAGCCCCGGCGCATGTGATCTTAACCCTATGCGTGGTCATCCTTGATCTGGGCTCTGGAGATCTGCTTACTGTAAACTCTATGTTTGTAGAACAAGAGTATGCCGGGTATCAAAGATGTTGAAATTTGAAGCTTTTTGTCGACGAGCTCAAAAAGCCAGTTTAGCGCTCTTACCAGCGGGGTGATCAGGACTGCAAGCAGCCGTGAAAAGTGGCGGAATCCCGGCAGTGTTACGGTTTTCTTTGCCAGCCACAGGAGGGCCGGCAGAATCAGGGTTTTTTCCAGCCAGGTATACTTGATAGCGCTTTCCAAGGCGGAAAACAAGAGATAGAGCGGATCGATAAACATGCCTCTGTGCCGGTAAAGTTTGAGCAGAGACAGGATCAGCCGGAGTGGCGTGCGCTGGCCGAACTTAATCTTGTATTTGATCCTTGCCAGCTCTCGACCTTGCAGACGCTCCATCCCGGGTCGAACGGTTTCGTTTTGATCATATATTTGGCGAAATAGATGCGTGTCCCGCGGAACCCGCAGCCGGTTGGTCACCAGCGTATCAATATTCCACTTACGGCCGAACCACAGCATGTCCATCATGTCCTGCTCCGTCTCGCCCGGAGAACCCAGTATAAAGCTGCAGCCCAGCAAAATATTGGTCTTTTGCATCAGCCGCATGGCTTTTTCGATATCCTCGAGTTTTTGTCCCTTGGCGTAAAACTGCAGGGTTTTTTTCTTCAAAGACTCAACCCCGAAGCTCAAAGCCAAAAGCCCCGATTTTTCAAGCTTTTCGAGGGTCTCAGGATCGCTCTTGTTGACATGATCCAGCCTGCCGGTACCGGCGTACAGTTTGCGAACGCGGTTTTTGATCAGCAGATCGGCAAGCTTGCCGAGGTTTTCCATGCTCTGGGTCATATCATCGTCGACCCAGCCGATGATGGGCGCCTCGATTTCTTTCATCTCGTTAAAAAGACTCTGGGCCGAGCGTCCTTGCCAGCGCCGGTGGCCACCGTCGATATCTTTGCCGTATTGGTAACAGAATCTGCAGGTGTAGTTGCATCCCACTCCGGCTCTGATCATGTCGACTTTGATACCCACTGCATGGTAGTCATATTTGGGGTTGCGCAGGTGTCTGCGCGGGTAAATGTGATCGGTGAGTTGATGGATGACCCGTTCGGAGCAAACGATTTTTCCCCCAGCCCGGTAGGCAAGGTTTTTTATGCTCTCAAAGGCCCTGTCTTCGAGTATTTCCATGATCGGAGTTTCCGGATTACCACGAATAATAACGTCGATTTGGGGGTAGCGGGCAAAGGTTTCATCGGGATCGCTAAATCCGGTTCCTCCTGCAAGAATAGGGATATCCTCCGGCACCTGATTCAAAACCTCATCAATAACATGATATTTCCATTTGCCGAAGATGGCGCAGTCCTCAAAATATCCATATATGCATACAAGGTCTGCGCTTTTCAGATACGCTTCAATATCGGTTTCGTAACGCATATCGAAAAGAGACGCTTTTCGTCCGGTCTCCACGATGCCGGCCTGCAGATATTCAGCCGCTATGGGGGGAGGAACGAAGTAAGGGTTGATGTAGGTATATGGGTAGACGATAATGATGTTTTCGATGTGCTGTCTTTTTTTTTCCAGATACGAAATCAAGTGCATTTCCCTCAGAAACATACTGCCACCAGCAATATACAAAAACCGGGTTGGCGATTAAAGATGTTATGTATTCGAGCGGGAAGAAATAGTCAAGATGGATTTATCGCACAGGTAACTGCATAGCGGGTCAAAGCGGTCACGGGCTTTTAGCTTTTTTTGGAAGCGAATAGACCTGGAAGAATTTTACCGATTTTTGCCGGCATCCATCCATTAGACCAGCAAGTAAAAGCCCAGGGTTTTATCTTCTTTTTCCGTGAAGGGAAATTTACTGCCGATAAAAGGCATATTGAGATTTTGAATAAGCGCTTTTTTATTGATGACGGTTTTTTGATAATCATCCAGGAAAAACTTAACTTCCAGAAGGTCGCCAACCGAAAAATCATACTGATAATTGACCTTGAGCTTTATACCGGTCAGGGATAAATCACATACCGTCATCATTCCCTTGTTCATCAGCCGGCCATCATTAAAGTGGTTAAAAGAACCCGGTAAATTGACATCCTTGCGATACTGGGCTCTCTTTTCCAATATCGCCTTGAAGGAATGGCCGCAAGGGCAGCTAACCCTTATTTTTATGATTTGATCCAGATTCATGTATCTTGCGACATCGGCAATTTTAAAACGCCTGCATTCAGGGCACATAAACTTGGCTGTCTTTAAACTGGTAATGAAAACCCTTTCCATCGTATTTTTCTTCATCGGCCTTGTTTTTCCCGCAAATTGTTCCCGATCCGCCGCTGAGCTGTCACGTCATTTTAGAAAATATCGATACAGGAGTTTATGGTCTTGCAAAAATCATGCAATGCGGACCATCGATCCGTTGTAATTAAAAAGAATAATTATTACATGAGGTTATTACAAATTTGAAGAATTTCGCCCAAACGAATTGGGAAATGCTATACCGAAAATTATGTAATTTTTTTCACAACCGTGCATAATTTATTCGGGGTTTTTTTTGTGGTCACTGGAACAAAGGGGGTATTTTGTGCGGAAAAGTCAGCAGGGTGGCAGCATTTCTGATCAGGGATTCATCACAGCAATCTCAAATACTTGAGAATCATATTTCGCCGCTCCGTTATCGTCGCGCCACTTGCGGTTGCATAAATTTCCTCCGACAAGTTGATGAGTTCATCTCTGGCAAATCTGGTGTCTGATTCCGGCGGCAAAAAGAAGAATATCCTTGTTAAATAATACAGAGGTATCAGGTAAATGCATGAGTTAATCAAGGAAGCTAAACTGCGGTATTCCTCCGAGACTTTATCCAGCTGCCGGGAATCAACACTTCTTTTGCCATCATCATTGGTGGCTTCGCCGGCCGATCGGATCCTGTAAACCTGCGAATATCGATGCAAGGAGAATGCAACCTCACCCAGCGCCATCTTAAATTTCTGAACGGGGTCAATGATAATTTTAACGATTATTTGTCCGATGACATAAGTGAGCACCCCGGCCATAATAATATAGAATACGAGCGCTATTTCCAATTCCGACCTCTCTCTTTACTTTCAGCAAAATTGCAGGTGTAAATTTACAAAAGATGATTTTGTGACTGCCGAATGACCTTTAAAGTATACCTTATTATTTCAAAAATATCGCCATAAAATCGATACATGCTTGATTTATTCCGAAGGTGGCGGAAAGTTCTGCAGTATTTTCTGAACCGCCTCCTCAATTAATTTGTCGCGTTTATGGGGGGTTGTAGCGCCGCTGAGCACACCTTTTGCTTCCCCCCGCCAAATCAGGCTATTCGATTTCGGATTTATAAAATCAAGTATGAGTATGCCCTCTTCATATTGAAATACCGTAGAACGGCCAACCCCCCGATACCCCCTCCAGTAATAGGGGTAGGGATCATAATCATAGCCCCAATTTATAACCTGTATTTTGTCCTTTGATCCCAGGTGTTGTGCGATTTTAAAATCCGGGTTGACCGATGCTCGCCTGAGCCCTTTTTTGTATAGCTCAGCGTTCACAGATTTTTTGATCCGCTCTATATCAAGCGTGTTTATTTTCGCTTCTTCAGCAATGGGCAACCAGCTGAAGGTCCGCAAATTTACAAAATCCATATTTCGGTCATAGTCATAGGAAACGCTGTAAATGGGAGAGCAGTTGATGGTAAAAATGGCGGTATATAGCGCAATAAAAATGACTGATAATTTCATATTAAAATCATAACCATCAGCAATCCACAAATCAAATAAAAACAGCCGGACGCGTCAACGGCAAACTGCCGCTGCAGACTGACAACCACTCAGAAAAACCGATGATTTTTAAATCGATCCCAGAAAAAAAAGTAAAGTTAGCCGGAAAAAATCCGATATTGTCAATAGCTCCCGGCTTGTCGATACCGGGTGCCAAATCGATGCGTGATGCGTTATTAAATTCAGGTCCATCAAAAGGGGCTGTTTATGAGTACACCGGAAATCTCGCTGAAACGATATAGCCTGACGATTTACAAATTGTTCGGCGTCATTTTAAGTCTGGATGAAAAGCGCCAGCAGGCGCTTTTAGAGCATGCACAGGAACTATTTGCAATGGAAAAGCGAACCGCTATCCGCAAATCGTGTAATATTCCGGTATATTACGCAACCTATGATCGGGTCTACTCAAATCATATAAAAAATATAAGTCGTAATGGATTATTCATCGAGACCCAGAGGCCTTTATTTGTCGGCGAGGAGATCATGATGACCTTTCGGCTTAAGGGGTTTGAAAAACCGATCAAACTCAAGGGTGAGATTGCACACGCGTCACGCTCCGGGATCGGCGTTGAATTTAAAGACGCCAGCCCCTTTTTAGCTGAGATCGTCGGAATTCTTGTCGATCGCATGCAAGAATAACCTATACCGGCTCCTACAACCTCCCTTATTTCCCCATCGCTTCAGCCCTTGACGATCATTTCTTATTCGGGTATTCAGCGAATGGGATGAGACTGGATTTTCTCATATTCTCTATTTCCAGAAAAGGAGGCCTCGATGGAAGAGCAGATTGTTTTTGGCGATAAAATGATACCGGTTAAGCTTCCGGATAATGTTTTAAGCGCCCCGCCCGGGCTCAGCACAACGCTAGAGCCGGTTGGTGATATCGAGGGAGCGATTCGCAAGGGGCTACAAAAGCCCTTAGGGCGGCCCCCACTTCGTGAGATGGCCAAACCCGGTTGGAAAGTTACAATTGCTTTTGACGATCCGACCGTTCCGTGTTTTGCCCCTGTCTGGGAGCCTGCCATCAAACTGGTAATCGGTGAACTTGAAAGGGCAGGTGTAAAGAGATCCAATATAACGCTTCTTTGTGCCAACGCGCTGCACAGGAAATTCACTCGCCGGGAGCTGGCTAAAATTATCGGCAATGACCTTGTAAGGGAATTCGGATATCGTTTGATTTGCCACGACGCCGAGGATTACGAGAATCTGACTTATTTTGGCGTTTCAGAATCCGGCTATGATGTCGAAGTCAACAGCCTGGTAAACGATTCTGATCTCACGGTGTATATCAACACCATTGTCTGGCGAGGCTTTACCGGAGGATGGAAATCCATCTGTGTAGGCCTGGCATCCTACCGTTGTATCCGGTGGCATCACACCCCCGACAGCATGTCCATGTCTATGGATAAAAACCGGATGCACGATATTTTAAACGAGATGGGTGCTGTGATCGAAAACAAGATCGGCAGGGAGCGAATTTTTAAAGTCGAGACGGCTCTGGCCAATCCGCTTCAAGTTCATAAAGTTTGGACCGGCGGCATATCCGAAACCAGGCAGGCGGCTCTGGAGCTTATGAAATCCCAGCTCAAACCGCGACGTGAAATTATTGAAGAAAAAGCAGATATTGTTTTGTACGGTATTCCTAACTGGAGCCCTTATGCGGCCTTTTCCGTGATGAATCCGATTCTTACCTTGCTCTCAACGGGTCTGGGCTATTTTGGAGGTGTCATCGAGGCGATGGGCAAACCCGGGTGTTCGGTGATACTGGCGAATCCCTGCACCGACCATTGGAATCACAGGCATCATCCGACGCATCAGGAAATCTGGGACCAGATTCTTCCCTCTTACAAAGATCCTTACGAGATTGTGGATTTATTTGAAGACGATTTTGCCAATCGTCCGGATTATATCTACAAGTATCGTTTCTGCCATGGATTTCATCCCATGCACGGACTCATGACGACCTATCCGCTAAAAAGACTGCGTCATGCATCCCGGGTTTTTGTCGCGGGTGCTGAAAAGCCGTCGTTGATAAGCCACCTGGGTTTTGAACCGACCACAACGGTTGAGGATGCGGTCGCAAAAGCCCGGGAAATCCACGGAAAAGACGCATCCATGGTTTTTGTCAAATATCCGGTGCTGGCGTATCGGACATGACCGATCAGGGAGCAAGAAACAGGCCCAAACACTGTTCCAATATCCAAAACGGCTGAATAAAAGCACTCACCGGCCGGCGAAATGCGGCCCTGTTCAATTCCGGCGCATCCGTGTCAGGCAACGGGTAAGAGAATTTCCTTGACGCAGCGAAATCCAAGCCACTGGGCTCCGTTGACGGGATCTTCAGGGGTCCAGCGGCAGGTTACACGAACAAAAGTTGCCGAACCCAGAAAACAGCCGCCCCTCATGGGTAATGTGTCCTCGAGCCACTGCCCTTCGCACATTTCCCAGACATTTCCGCACATGTCATAACAGCCATAAGGGCTCATTCCCTGATCAAAAAGACCGATCTCGGAAGTATGTTCCAAGGTGTGCTCTCTGGAATTGCACCTTGCCGGGAGGAATTCGTTGCCCCATGCCCACCAGCGGCCATCCGTTCCGCGACCGGCTTTTTCCCATTGCGCTTCAGTCGGCAGCGATTTTCCAGACCACGCGGCGTAAGCTCTGGCATCATCCCAGCCGACAAAAACAACGGGCTGCATCGGCTTTCCCCATACAGAATGGCTAAAGAGTATTGGTTTGCGATGACCGGTATCTTCAATGAATTTGCCGTACTGAAAGTTTGTGACCGGGTACCGGTCGATATAATATGCCTGTAAATAGATCTTTCGTGGAGGCGTCTCGGTGGCGAAAATGGGATTTTCCCGTTCGTCCAAAAGATATATCTTATAGAGCTCCTCACGGCTTATCCCAATGGTCACTTCACCTTCGGGTATCAAAACCATCTCAGCCCGATCGATGGGGGAAACGATCGTCTTGGGTGGCGGGCTGTCACCGATGGTTTCTGCTATGTTCCAGCGCCTGTGCACCAATGAATGAATCTCCCGCTATATTGTGGATTATTTCAAAAGTTCGGCGGTCTTTTTTGTATAAAGGCTTCGATGCCTTCTTTGGTTTCACCGGTATAGATCACTTCCTGCATAAGCTCGGGTTCGCAAATAAACATATTGCCGAATCCTTGCATTGAGGCTCCCAGGGCTATTTTCTTGGTAATCCGGATGCACGTAGGACTTTTTGAGGCGATTTTTGCAATAAATTCATGGGTGGCTTCCAGCAGTGTGCCCCTGGCAACCACCCTGTTGGCCAGATTCAATCGGTAGGCCTCCTTTGCCGGTATGGGATCGCAGGTCATAATAATTTCCATGGCCTTGGAAGCACCTACCATTCGAACCAGCCGTGGTGTGCATCCCCAGGTATAGTAAGTTCCGATGTTGGTTTCAGGAACCACATAATAGCTGTCTTCGGTCATGATACGAAAATCACATGCCTGGGCAACCGCCATCCCGGCACCACAGACAATTCCCCTCAGGGCGGCCACCGTCACCTGTTCCACGCTTTCCAGACTCCTCATCAATTCATGCCCGGCCAGCTGCATCCTGCGTGCATCTATGGCGGTGATTTCATTTTCTCCGATCTCTTTCAAATCGGCACCGGCCGAGAAATGGTTTCCTTGCCCTGTCAGCACAACGAAGCGTGCAGTTGTGTTATTGCGCAGGGAATGCCAGACGTGTATAAGTTCTTCCACCATTTTCTGGTTGAAAAGATTGAGTTTGGGCCTGTTGAGGGTAACGGTCACCGTCTCATCGGTCTGGCTGAGTATCAGGGTTTCGTAGTCGCTCATTTTAACCTCCGTGCTCTGATGGGTAATTGGGATCTATTGTGCGATCAGGATCTCCTCAACGCTGTCGGATCTGCTCCGGTCGTGTTCGATGGTATTAAATGCAATCAGCACATTTGGATGATCACCCGTATTTTTAATTGCATGGGCCACCGCTGGCGGGAAGGTGAAACGATATACATTTTGTGCTGGGACTTCAACGTCCTGGATGGTTCCGTTTTCTTTAAGGCGCACCAATGCCGCTCCCATCACGGCAATGGTTTCTGTTCCCTTCAAATGGAAGTGGTTTCCACGCACAGCGCCCGGTCGGCAGATGACGACATGGGCATTGTGCTGAATCCGCAGTGCATCTTTTTTAATGGGTTCAAAGACAGGACCCCTGTCATCCATGTGAATTTTCAATTTTTCGATAACCGTTGCCATGATTTACCTTCCGTTGATAACAATGCGCAGAGGGAATGTGACGGGTTGATGATCTTGTGAATTCAGCGGCTCACCGCGGACGGGTTTTTAGCACGCGCACGCTCCCAGTACCATCGCGGAAATCGATAACTAAAAATCAGCATAAACACCAGCACTGGGAGGCCCGAGGCGGTGCGTACGATGAGAAAGGCTTCCAGAGGCAGTTTGATTTGTGAAAATATTAAAATAATTGCTTTGAGAAAGAACACGATTCCCCAGATAACAGATAAAATTCTCCAGGCCGATCGATATAATTGACCGGATAATTCAAAGTAACACAGAAAATCCTGCGATCCCAGCCCGGGATTCAGTAACTCGGCAAATATCTGAATCAAAGGGCGGGCAAATGGCAGGGAGCCTAAGAATAACAGCCCCCACAGAATATTGTCAATGGCTGCAGCAGCCAGGTAGAAATCAGCATTTCTGGTGATCAGGGTGCCGATTAATTCAATTACTATGATCGGAATAGCCAGCGCCGGAAAGAGCTCGATTCGCCGGGCCTGCCAGTATTTGACGCCAACAAGACCGGTGCTCCATAAGATCGCTAAAAGGGCCCCTGTCAATGGGCGGCCAAAACGATGCAGGATGTAAAATATCGATATCGGCACCAGAGCACCAAGAATAAGCTGTCGCCAGGGAAAGCCCGGTCCCGATGTTTGCCATTCGTTAAATGTATCCCGCTGATCCGTCATTCTTTTCACACCAAACCATTTCGATCTGCCCCAGCCGCTATTATCCCTTGACGGCCTAATTGTTTTTGGCAAATTTGAGCAGCAAGGCGGCAGCCAGGCCCCAGATAAAATTAAAGAAAAGAACAAACAATGGCGTGATGGTTCCCAGCTCAATGCCCATCATCCCCTTCTTGGCTTTAACCGGAAAGATAAAAAATAACTGCACAAGCGTCGGACCTAGACTGAAAATGAAGGCTTTTGAAATGGTCTTTTGACGCAAAAAAGGAAGAAGAAACAGGACACCCCAGATTCCGCCCCACACGATTCTCGGATACAGCCAGCCTGGCGTTAGGGCCGGTGCAATTTTAACTCCAAGGGATGCGCTAATGCCCCACTGCCCAAATAGCCAGACGACAATACTGTTTGCCAATCCTCCTGCACATCCTGCCGAAAATACAAGCAATAAATTTCGGATAAGTTGTTTCATCGGCATACATTCCTTTTCCAGCTTGAATTAAATATTGAATAGGTTGGAAAATGTCCCTCTGGTTGTTTATTGGGTTTTTATTGCCTGTCTTTTAGAATCTGAAAAGCTCTGTTTTTCTTTTCTTTGCCGGCACCATTTTCTGTTACTTTTCGAAATTCGGTTTTCTTCTTTCTAAAAACGCCGAAATACCTTCTTTGGCGGCATCCGTGCAGGCAATTTGGCCAAAACCCCGGTAACCCACCTCGAGCGCTTCAGCAAGGCCTTCTGTTTGCGCAGCTTTTTTGATGGTTTGGGTTGCAATCGATACAGCCTCCCTGCTCAGCATCTGTCCGCCGGCCATGGGTTTATCTGGAATATCGAAGGGGGGTATATCCTGTTTACCTTCGGGGATACGTTTGATTCTGCCCTGCAAATTATCAATTTCCTGGATGGCCGCGGCAATCAAATCGGTAAAATCACCCGCTATCTTATTTACCATGCCGATCTCTGCAGCGCTTGTGGCACTCAATGGCTTGCCCAGGCATATCATTTCGTGGAACAATCCGGCGCCCTGCGGCCATTTGCGATACGGCACAACGCAGCCGCCGATTCCGGGCAGAATCCCCAGCGTGATTTCAGGAAACTGCAACGATGCGGTTTGGGTGGCTACGATGCTGTGACAGCGGATGGCGATTTCCAGGCCGCCGCCCAGGGCCATGCCATTCACGGCTGCAACCACGGGCTTATCCATGTTGTCCATGAATACCTGCACTTTGGCACAGTCTCTAGAATACTGCGCCGCGGCTTCTGGGTCGCCGAGCATTTCCGGAAACTTGCCGATGTCGGCGCCGGCGGAAAATGCAGCCCCGCCATAGCCGGTAAGAACGAATCCCCTGACCGCAGGGTCACCGGCAAAATTTTCCAGAACAGCCAGGATTTCATCGGTTAACTCATCATTGAGCGCGTTCATTGCCTGAGGACGCCGAATGGTTATTATTTTAATCCCATCCTTGTCATCGACCAGGATAAAACGATTAAATTCCTGATAGTAAGAATATGACTGATGTGGTTGCGGAAAGCCGGGCCGTTGGGCATTAAATTTTTCCATAATCCGGTTGACTTCTTTTTCACCCATCTCCCGCATGAGATCCAGGGGGCCCTTGCGGAACCCCAAAGCAACCTGGCAGCCAAAATTAAGATCCGCCCTGGTGCCGATGCCCCGATCGATGATATCCACTGATTGCGAAAAGAGGATCCCCAGCAGACGATCACGCACGACGCTTTTAATATTTTCATCGACCTCAACGGGGCTTCCCGGCCGGTGGGTCAGCCAGCGGTCAACCGACCCTAAAATGGGTGCCGGTTTATAATGCTCGCCTTCCTCCATCTGCAGCGTGTTGGTCTCGATGATAATCGGGTTGCCATTGGCCATGTTCAGTACAAAGAAAGGCCCGGCAAAAACAAATTCTTCCGCCACTTTGTCAATTTGGCTGGCTGTGGACTGACCTAACAGATAAGCGGATTCATTGCACCAATTATCAAATATGCGATCCAAGATAAAACAGATTGCGTTACCCGTGATCATCGGGGCTTTTCCGGTTTTGGCAAAAAACCAGAACAGAAAATCCAGTACTTCCAAACTGCAGCCTTCCCAGGAGATGATTTCCACAGGAAGGCTGCGCCAGGCCGGTGCAAAAAAATGAGTAACCGTGGTCCGCTCGGGTTTTTTCATTTTTAAAAAGAGCCGGTCAGCAGGAATGGAGCTGGTGTTGGAAGTAATGATAGTTGTCTCGGCGACGATATCCTCCACCATTGCGAATATCCTTTGCTTGAGAGGAATATCTTCCGTGGCCGCCTCGATCACCAGACTGCAATTTTTAATGCGATTATAATCGGTTGTGTATGTGATGTTTTGGAGAACTGCTTCAGCTTTTTCCGGCTTCATCTTCTTTTTTTCGATTGCTTTTTGGGCATAGCCTGAGATTCGCTGTTCGGCCCGCTTTAAAGGTTCTTCGACGACGTCGATCAAAAATAACTTACAGCCCGGCATTGCACTTTTGAGATAGTACCCGATGTCCGGGCCTATCGTACCTGCGCCGATTACAGCGACCTCGTCCGGCAACGGCCGATCGGGTTGAATAAGCAATGGATTAAACACCGTACGATACAAATTATCATTGGCCATGTCACGGGCTCCTTTCTTTTCTTTTAATTGAGAATGTATTTCGCACCGATTATTTTCTTGACTAAGATTTGTATACCGTATACAAAATGAAGTCAAGGCAATAAATGAATGGCTTTCATGGACTTAATCGCCTGATTTAACATTAATTTGTGACATTGGGCGTTTTAAGTTGCGGCAACCACTTACTGTTAACCTATCAGCAAGGAGGACGTTATGGAGACGAAAAAAGTCTTGCTAACAGAAGATGAAGTTCCACGGCAATGGTACAACATTCTGGCGGACATCAAACTGAATCCACCCCTGGGCCCGGATGGTCCCGTAACTCCCGATATGCTCGCTCCTGTTTTTCCGATGAATCTGATTGAGCAGGAGGTCAGCCCCGAAAGGTGGATAGACATCCCGGAAGAAGTGCTGAGGGTATACAATATTTGGCGCCCATCGCCGCTGATCAGGGCCTATAACCTGGAAAAGGCATTGGGCACCCCTGCAAAAATTTACTATAAATATGAAGGGGTCAGTCCTCCCGGCAGCCACAAGCCCAATACGGCTGTCGCCCAGGCTTACTATAACAAGGAATTCGGCATCAAAAAACTAACCACCGAGACCGGTGCGGGCCAATGGGGCAGTGCGCTTGCCTTTGCCTGTGCGCAATTTGGGCTGGAATGCAAGGTCTATATGGTCCGAATCAGCTTCGATCAGAAGCCCTATCGTAAAACCATGATGGCAACCTGGGGTGCCAACTGTGTAGCCAGCCCGAGCACGGAGACCAAAGCCGGCCGCGCTATTCTTGAAAAAGATCCCGACACCCCGGGCAGCCTGGGCATTGCCATCAGCGAGGCCGTGGAAGCAGCGGTTACCGATGAATCCGGTGAGACCCGTTATTCTCTGGGAAGTGTGCTCAACCATGTGATGCTGCATCAGACGGTCATCGGCCTTGAAGCCAAAAAGCAGATGGAAAAAATAGGGGAATACCCGGACATTGTTATTGGGTGTGCCGGCGGCGGAAGCAATTTTGCCGGTCTGGCATTTCCGTTTGTCTACGACAAATTAAACGGCAGGGACATCGCCATTCACCCGGTGGAACCCTCAGCGTGCCCGACCATGACAAAGGCCCCCTTTGCTTATGACCATGGTGATGTTGCCGGCATGACACCGCTGCTGCCGATGCACAGTCTCGGGCATACATTTGTCCCACCTCCCATGCACGCCGGAGGGCTGCGGTATCACGGCATGGCACCAACGGTGAGCCAGCTGGTCGATGAGGGCATACTTGAGCCGCGCGCCTATAATCAGATCGAAACCTATGAAGCCGGAATGCTCGTGGCCAAGACCGAAGGTTACATTTCTGCACCCGAAACCAATCATGCGCTGGCTTGCGTGGTTGATGAAGCCCGGAAGGCCAAAGAAGAGGGCAAGGAAAAGGTTATTCTGGTCAATTTCAGCGGCCATGGCTTGATTGATTTAGGGGCATACGATAAGTTCCTGGCGGGACAGCTTCAGGATTTTGAATACCCGGCGCATGATATCGAGGAGGCCGAAAAAATACTGGAGCAGTATCCGAAACCGGAGCACCTCAAGAGCCGGTAAACCTTTTTTCCGTCTCAATGTAATAAACTCGTGGAAAAATCGAACAATAAACTGGAACGGCGATGCCCCAGGCTTGGCGGACCCGTTCCATTCAAATACTGTTTGAGAGCCGGCGACGACAAAATGACGTGCTTTAAGGTTATCGATTGCTGGTGGGAAACATTTGATATCGTGCGGTATTTGAAAGACAATTTGCCTGAAGATCAGTTCGAGCAGTTAATGGTCGCCCGGCCGCGACCGAAAATAGCCAGCTTGGTCGAACTGATCGAACAGGCCAAAAAGAACCGAAATATTTGAAAAACCTCGCTGGCGCTGGTAAGATCATTTCTTATTTTAAGATCCGACTGCAGCTTTTTGGCTGAAATTGTCCGCTAAGAGGCCGAAGACGGTCCTTATCTCTTTGCTTGCTTTGGATCTCTATTTATTATGGATCTATTTTTGCTTGTCCCAGTCGGCCAACCTTGCTTGAACCGGTGTCTCACTTTTCACCCAACATATTTTCAACACAGGAAATGGAGGCAGAAAAAGACATTATGAAAGTTTTAGTCAGCGACAACCTTGGAGAAGCAGGCATTCAAATGTTTCGAGATGAGCCCGGGATCGAGGTGGATGTAAAAACCGGGTTGAAAGCGGATGAGCTTAGATCGATTATCGGAGAATATAACGCACTTGTCATACGAAGTGCGACAAAGGTCACCGAAGAAATTCTGCAGGCAGCTCCCAATTTGAAGGTGGTAGGCCGAGCAGGCATTGGACTTGATAATGTCGATATCCCGGCCGCCACTAAAAGGGGTGTGGTTGTCATGAACACGCCGACCGGAAATGTGATTACTACCGCCGAACACACGATTGCCATGATGATGGCGCTTACCCGCAATATACCATGGGGCACCTCGACGCTGAAGGTCGGTAAATGGGAAAAAAAGAAGCTGCAGGGCAGAGAGGTATTTAACAAGGTTCTCGGTGTTATCGGGTTCGGCAAGATCGGTTCTATTGTCGCCGATCGTGCCCGCGGCCTGAAAATGAACGTGATCGTTCACGATCCCTTTGTCACTCCGCAGCAGATTGAAAAGGCGGGATTCAAAAGTGTGACCCTGCAGGAACTCTACAGCACTTCGGATTATATCACCGTGCACGTTCCCAAGATGAAGGAAACTCTCGGTTTGCTCAACAAGCAGGCTTTCGATCAAATGAAAGATGGGGTGATGATTATCAACTGTGCTCGTGGCGGCATTGTTGACGAAGCGGATCTGAATGAGGCACTTACCTCGGGCAAGGTGGCCGGTGCGGCCCTGGACGTCTTTGAACAGGAACCACCCGGAGTCTGCCCCCTTTTCGAAATTGACCGGGTGATCTGCACGCCCCACCTGGGTGCCTCAACCCTGGAGGCACAGACCAATGTGGCGGTTCAGATTGCCGAGCAAATCATCGCCTATCTTAAAGAAGGCACCCTGATCAACGCCGTTAATGTACCGGCCGTCAGCGGTGAGTTGTTGGTAAGGCTCAGTCCGCTATTGACCCTTGGAGATCGGATGGGATGTTTGCTGGCGCAGCTTTCCAGCGGCCCAGTAAAAGAGGTAATTATTGAATATGCCGGAGATTTCCAGGATCTGGATCTTTCTCCGGTTACAACGGCAGTCCTGAAGGGTTTTTTAACGCCCATGATCAAAGATGACGTCAACTTCGTCAATGCCGAAATCTTGGCCCGGGAGCGAGGCCTTAAAGTTACGGCGACGACCATCGGAGAATCTGATTGGTATAACAACTTGATCACCGTTCGAACCATCGCCGATGAGGGGACCAGCAAAGTTGCCGGAACACTTTTCGGGAAAAAGGATCCGAGGGTGGTAAATATTAACAACTTCCGTCTTGAGCTGCATCCTCACGGACGTTTTGTTCTTATTCATAATCATGATAAGCCGGGTGCAATTGGAAGTATTGGAACACTTCTGGGAGAGCACAAAATCAACATCAGTCGCATGCGTGTCGGTCAGGAAGAGGGGGGTGACAAGACCATGATATTTTTGCGGACCAATGAGGTTATCCCCGAAGATGTCCTGGCGAAGATGGAAAAATTGCCTTTGATGATAACCGTGAGATCTTTTGAATTGTAAAGGGCAAACTTCAGAATGAGCAGATCGGGGCGGTTTAGCCAAACAAACACCGGCGGAGGTAGTAAGTGACTGAGCGCAGATTATTGCTGGGAAATGAAGCCATTGCTCGCGGACTTGTTGAAAACGGCTGCAATGTGGCGACCTCTTATCCGGGGACACCGGCGTCCGAGATACTGGCGGCAGTTGCTTTGTTCCAGCAAGAAAATAACATTTCCATGCATACGCAATGGGCGGTCAATGAGAAAATTGCTTTTGAAATTGCTTATGCCGGCTGCCAGACGGGTTTGCGGGCAGCGGTGAGCATGAAGCAGGTGGGCTTAAACGTCGCTTCCGACCCCCTGATGAGTGCCGCCTATATGGGTACCAAGGGCGGATTTATCGTGATCAGTGCCGACGATCCCGGACCGCATTCATCGCAGACCGAGCAGGACAGCCGTCTGATGGCCATGATGGCCAGGATACCCGTACTGGATCCGGATTCCCCGCATCAGGCCAAAAAAATGATCAAAATGGCATATGAAATTTCAGAGCGGTTTAAAACTCCGGTTATGCTTCGGCCGACAACTCGTGTTTGCCATGCGCGCCAGGATGTTGGATTGATGGATATTCCGCGCAATGATAGAGAAGTTAAATTTGAAAAAGATCCGAAACGCTGGGCTGCAACACCCAGATTCCGTTTTCATTTGCACGCTGAACTGGAGAAGAAGCTCGGGGATATTGCCGGATATGGCCTCACGGCTCCGGTATGTCAGAATCCAAAAGCCGTGAACACGATAGCCGTTGTTTCCTCCGGGGTCGCCGCGGCGCACACCAAAGAAGTTTTGCAAGAAATGAACCTGTGGCAAACGATTCCTTTTTATCAGGTGCTTCAGCCATTTCCATTGCACAAGGATTTTATCTCTCATCTCATCGAAACCTATGAAGACATTCTGGTTATCGAAGAAACCATGAGTGTGATCGAATGGCAGTTAGCCGACCGGCATCGCGTCAAAGGAAGGCTGACCGATGATGTGCCGAGAATTGGGGAACTCTATCCCGAACATATTCAGGAAATTTTAGGTAAATTTGCCGGGGTTGAAACTGAAAAACTGGAGATCCCATTTGCTACCGGAAGACGTCCGACACTCTGTGCCGGGTGTCCTCACCGGGCCAGCTTCTTTGCGATAAAAAAAGCAGCGCCCCGCGCAATATATACCAGTGATATTGGTTGTTACACCCTGGGTTTAAATTTGGGTGCAGTGGATACCGTGCTCTGTATGGGTGCGGCTATCAGCCAGGCCAGCGGATTTTACCACGCGTATAAAAATGAGGAAAAACAACCGAGCATTGTCGCTACTATCGGAGATTCCACTTTTTTCCACGCCGGCATACCGGCGCTTATCGATGCCGTGGTTCAGAAAGTCAAATTTGTTTTGATCATTCTGGATAACCACACAACAGCCATGACCGGCAGTCAGCCAACTCCTGCCAGCGGAAAAGGTGCCGGGGGAGAGGCGCTGGAAGCCGTAGACATCGAAATGCTGGTTCGTGGGTGCGGTGTAAAATTTTGCAAGTCAGGCAATCCCTACCTGTTAAAAGAATTCACGGCCATAGTCAAGGAAGCCTTAAAATACAGTCGCAGCCACGGTCCGGCGGTTGTCATATCCAGGTACCCCTGCATCATCGATCTGGCTCGCAGAGGCGAGGCCGCGGAACATACCCCGGTTGAGATTACGGATACCTGTGATGGCTGTGCCTTCTGCATTCAGCAGTTTGAATGCCCGGCGTTAATTTATCACGAGGAAGATGCGGACCACAAATATGTCAGCATTGATCGCATTTTGTGCACCGCTTGTGGGGTGTGCCTCAATGTGTGCCCAAAGGGTTCCATTGTCGTAAGACAATGATGCCGGCTGAGAGGCGCAGCCAGGTTTGAGAGCAGAAGCAGACATGTACAAATTCATTGAGGTGAGGGGTCGGGGTGTTTTTAGTTTGCGCGATGCCCGCCCGGAGGCAATCCCCTGCGGATCGCAACAATATATACGTGACCTTCGACAACGGCAGCATATCCGCTCAGATACAATAAGCTTCTATTGACTATATTCATGCGAGTATATTGATATGTGTCATAAAATACTCGCGTGTATTATCAGATAGAGGTGAAAATGATCGAATA